>Ga0099825_1002567_pt1 | contig 24148 bp, 13 predicted proteins | sample SiratroredBW_FD_76838 | JGI IMG/M metagenome (GOLD analysis project Ga0099825, IMG submission 76838) | Root nodule microbial communities of legume samples collected from California, USA - Siratro red BW | ecosystem: Host-associated > Plants > Roots > Nodule | place: USA: California | collected... | reverse complement strand
TAAAAGAGAGTTTTCGAGAGAGAGGAGGTGAAGTTCTGAACAACGGTGAAAGATAACGCAATCGCATTGGTGAGAGATTCCGATGGTGTTGGAGTGGTGGGTAACGGGTTGAAGGCGTTTTGGACAGTCGTTGGTCGGAGTCAGTGGTTGAAGAATAAGTATCATCGTCGTCGAGCTACCTGTTATTCAATTTTTATGTGTTTAACGGATTGTAGAAACCGTAAAAGTTATATACTTACGGTTTCTCTAAGTCGTAAGTTTAATTTGAAGATATTTGAATATTATAGATTATATAAACTATAAATAATTTAAAATGCGTAAGAATTTATGAATTATACAACCCATAAGATTATAAGTGTATGGAAAAACTTTACGAATGATACAAACTGTAAGTTTTAATGATTTACGGTCTATAAAAACCGTAAAAGAAACTGAACTTTATGATTTGTACAAATCATAAGTTTTGATTTTTTTTCAATTACTTACGGGTTGTAAAAGCCATAAAGCGTTTTGTTTTATAATTTATATAATCCGTAAACAATGGAAAAAATTCAATTTTTACAATTTATACAAACTGTAAAGTTAAGTTTGTTTTGCAATTTCTATAAACCATAAACCATTAAAACTTAAAGGATTTCTAATTAAGTTTGTTCTCTCACCTTTTTTTTTTGCTTTCCAATTCCAACACCACCTGCTTCCAAGTTGCAAAACTTGCCCCGCATCAGGACCCTTCTCATGCAACCACTGATTCAAGTGTTTTTCGCCTCCCCAAACGACAACCATAGATAACTAATAGACCTTTGGCTAGGTAATCACACAAACATCACAACCATAGATAACTAATAGACCTTTGGCTAGGTAATCACATAAACATCAAAAGAAACGTTTTTTCTTCGTGGATATTGATTCTTGAGTTGGGAAGAAAAAAAGCCATGGTGGGTGTATTTTCGAGAATCTCTGTTGGAAGGAATGTCCACTGACGTGCAGGAGGCGCAGCAGGTGCAGAGGTCCATGAGCAGCCGCCGCCGGAAGTGTGCACGGTCCGAAAGAGGTGCAGGGTTGGTGGAAGAAGAAGCACTCGAGGGAAAGTGAAGGATGTAAATGGGGTGAAGGGTATTATGGGTTTTAAAATATTTGAAAAGGGTTAAATGGTAATTTTGCATGGACTATGGAGGTGCATGAAGAAGCTAAGCTGTCCAGCAAGTAATAGCCAAGAGAGTACGGAGAGGATCAGGCCACGCTGAATATTTAACTCCTGTGCCCTTGGTGTCATATGACACATGCATTCCAGTTCTTTATTTATAATGCAATCGAAATACAAAAAACCGAATTAGAATTGACTATTTGTCCCTATTACCTAGCTATTAACAAAGTGTTTGGAAAATGCTCCATTGAGTTGATGTTCTAGCTTCGTTTTAAAATGCTCCACAGTTTGGGAAACACAATTCAGTTAACAATGAATCAATTAATCGACAAATAAGATGTTCATTACACTTCAATGGCTAAAAAAATATTAATGAGATGTTGGTCGCCCAACTCTTCTGTTTCTAACTGACTACGAAAAGAAGAGTAATACCAGACAGAGAGAGAGGGTGAACAAGTCCTACTTTCTCAGCACGCAGCAGCAAAAGTTGTAACATAATCATGCAAAACGTATAATTATTATATACGGATGGGAGGGGGTAGGGAGGGGCAGGAAAATTTTAGTTGATGCAAAATCCACTAAGAAAAATGCTTTCTCAACCAGTGCAGAAAGCTACAAAGTTATGCCTTGCATTGTTTTTCCACAACACTTATTATGGACAAATAGAACAAGGAAAACAAACAGAACAAGGGAATAAATTTATGAATCCTAGCTCTAAGAGTTTCTAAACTCATCCTTTAAGAGAGGAAAAATAAAGAAACTAACTTTAAGTTACCATCTCAGTATCCCCTTGCCTACCAAAAAAAAAATACAAAGAAAAACCACACCAGTTGAACAGATATATGTCATGTGGTTATGAAATTTTAGTCTGATATTCTGATCTCAACTCCTAAAATGTCCTTCACCATCTCGTATGTTACAAACGCAATTGCTATCGATGGGACCACCTGCAAAACATCATACGAGTTAAAGAATGCTATAAACAAAATAAATCCATTAAACAATAATTTTCTGGCAAGTTTATTTGACATGGCAAGACTGCGTGAAAGGGAAATGAGAAAAATATAAAAACCAAGCAAGAAAGGAACATCGAGTAATGTCACTAAACAAATGGAATTGCCAACCTAAACAAATGGAATTGCCAACCTAAACAAATGGAATTATCTACTCAGAGCTCTCTGCATGGTTCTTGAACACAATAAAAGAAATTCAACAGCAACCCAAAATATTCAAACTAATGCACGTTGTCAGATTTGTAAAAAATCCCACAAACTTAGGTAGTGTGTACATGTCTGCAGTTACCTTTGTAGGTTAATCTGAAACTGACCAACTACTGTATAATATCAATAGTTCAATATTTGGCTCAAGCTCAACCATAGGCAATGGGTGTTGCAATGTTGGCTTTTGTTATAATCGGGCCAGCTTATTATGTTTACAGCTCTTATCAGAGGTTAATGAATCCTACACGAATAATCCATGTGATAAGGTGTCCTGCAAATTTTTTGCCTTTCAGGTGACAGATCAGTAATATCAATCTAGTTTCTAAAGTGACGGTAAAAAATGCAAGCCTTTCTTTTCTGGCAAGAAAAATGTCTACACTCAGCAACACAATTATTATAGAAGAGATCACAAGCATCAGATGAGACACGGACCTTTACAGAGTTGGGCACAAGACCCTTGTATAATGCACCGAATCCTTCATGCTGAACAGTTTTCCTGAATGCATCAACCATTCCAGTGTATTCAAGGGGGACTTTGCTTCTTCCATCACCAGTTAGAACAGAAGCAGCATGGTTCCAACCAACCATCTGCATTCTTCGACGAATAACGTCAAGAGGGTAAGCAACAGTTTGTCCAACAGTTCCAGCAGCAGCACCACAAGCCAGGCGTGTTGTCACACCCAACTCAGAATTATCAGCAAGGCCAAATGCGTTGGATTTAATTAACCAATCTTTTAGAGACTCATACACAGCAAAGTTGAGACCTACATAAGGAATCTGTAGAAAGGAGAGTATTAATTCTGAAAAGGCAACCACGAAGAAGGCTTTATTCTATGCAAAATTAAAACATAATTTTATCTTTATAAAGAGAAAAAATAATTTCAAAATATTACTCACAACTCCAATAACTGAAGGAAGCCAGCCCTTATATAAAGCACGAGGACCTTCTTCCCTAAGCACAGTAGACAAAGCATGAAACATTCCTCTGTACTGGTATGGGGATGCCTCAGTCTGCAAATACAAGGCAATGAACTTTCTGAGTTTCTATAAACCATGAAGACTGCAAAAGCATGCATACATACACATAACATAATTTTTTTCACCATTTAATTTACAACTACTAGAAGATATATTATTCTGCACTTCCAGCTACCACTTTAGCTTCCAACAAGAAAAGCAAGCATTTGGTTAAATGTAAAAATTAAAATGGAGAAAGTACCTGCACAGTAATCCGGCCTCGAACCATGTCCATTGGATAAGTTGCAGACATAGCAATTATTCCAGCACAAGCTCCAGCTCCAAGACGTAGAAGAGGAGTCAGTTGAGCATCCTCTGCAGAAGGCACAAGAGAATATGATTAAACAACAAAAAAGGGTTTTAATACCAAGAAAGTTTTGTCAATTCAAAACAAGATCAAGAACTTGGTTCAGCCTGTTATTGACGGGGGAAATTTTAGTGACAAAGAGCTAAGCACAGATTTTTTTTAAACCAAAGTTGTTAAAAGGGATTCATATATGTAATTACATTTTGCCTCAATGGCCAAGCATTCTCATCAAGATGATGATTTATGCAGGAGAAAGTCTGAACTCTAAAAGTAATTACATGAGTTACTGGTCAATAAACGGGCAGAATCTCATAGTATACGGATATAAGTACAAGAATAATAAACCAAAAATGAAGAGTTTTCCAGAAAGAGGAGCTTCCTAATGCAATTCATCAATTACAATCAAATCTATACTTGCCCTTGATCTATTTTAAAAAATATTATCCCTACTAAACATAAATTATTTCAAGAAAAAATTGTAAACATGAACATACCATTTCCAGTTTGCTGCCGATACATGTACAGTATGCCTCTGCCATAATAGGAAGGAATAGTCAGAGAAAAACAAGGGACAGTTTAAAATATATGAAATGGGATGCATTGAAATAATAAAAGAAAATGATAGCCACTTGAGTGACCCTATTTAAATGAGCCATGTAGAAAAAGGAACATGTTAAGAGAGAACTGCAGAAGCCAATTTTCCACAAGATAATTGGTATTTGGTATAATAATACACCGGAATGAAAACCCAAACAAAAAAAGAAACAATAAAGCAATCCAAACAATATTTTGTATGGAAGAAAAACATACTTAGAAGCTTGCTCATAACTGAAGAACTTCACAGCAGAATTAGGGACAATTCGAGCACAATTAGTACCATTCCCTTTGAAAAGTCCACGGAGACCTTCAGTTCTCCATATATATTTTAGGCCTTGTACTGTTCCATTGTATTTTATGTTATGAGGGTTTTGGACCTGCACATAGCGAAGCCAGAGACATGTCATATGTAAAAACTAGGATGTATGCAAACAAGCAAGCCAGGATACAGTATACTTTTGATCCCAGTATAAGCAAGCAAGAATAAATAACTGAAAACAATGACAATAGTTGTACACAGGAAATAGTATGTTCGCGCATCTCATGTTATGTTACATTATCATATGGAATAGTCTCCACTGTGCCCTCCCTGGATAAACATATCCATAAGCAATTTAAACTTCTCCCATTAGTTAAAATCAAATTACGTACTTCAACTTTTACAGAAGGCTCTCTTATCTAACTAGGCCAATACCTTTGGTAAATAAGTTGATTTCAACCTATAAAAGAAGTTTGATTTATTTTGCTTTTTATTTTCTTCTTATGAATGCTAATGAAGAAGTTCAACAGAACAGAGTCCTAATCCATGTGTGCGAGTGTGTATTCATACGCAGAACCTCTGTCCTGCATATTCTCTTGAATGATAAAGCATTCCCATTCTCTAAATTCTTTCTAAAACATTCTGTTATACCTTCCTCTTTATCTCCCTGCCCATATAAATTCAACAGAAATAATAGCTAAATTCATGTAGATCTAAACAACTATATAAACTAACCTGTAGCAAAATTTTCAACCGTTCCAGAGGCGCAACTGCAGTACGTGACCTGCACAGACACAAAAAAAAATTGGTTCAAAAACATCAAAACAGTTCTCCAAATGATTGTCAACAAATTTTGCCAGGAAATTGGGCTAGAGGGCGTTGTAATTGTAACTATATTTCAGCTCACTGAAATGAAAATGAAATTCAAAATTAGCACATAACCATTAATTGCCATGAAAATCAAAAATCAAGGGAACGAAGATTTTGCAGTGACTTCCACGATAAATGACACACATGCACAACAAACTAAACCTTATTCCAAAACCCCAACACTGTTAGTGGTTTTCACAAATAACAAGTGACACAATCCAAGCAAACATGACCAAAACCACACCCATTGACCTCCAAAATCAACAGCGTCTTCCATATTCAACAGATCGTAAACTCAATCCACTTCACCAAACACAAAATCCAGATTAACAAATCCACACGAAATAAACCCCTAAACGAGAGATATCAAAAGGCCACTTCACTCTTGATCAAGCCACAAAAACTTCAAATCAACCAATCATGCATACATATCTCGCATAACATATTATTCATAAATAAAATTTTAATCAAAAAAAATAAAATAGGAAATGAGAAACGGAACTGACACTCCTCCGGCGACACCACCAGCGACGAGTGACTTGCAGATGCTGGCGAAAGCGTAGCTGGGAGCCTTGACGACGCCTTCTCGGGCGAGCTTGGCCTCCTCGGCGAGGTTGACGATGGTGGTGACGGCGGATTCCCCAGTCTTCACATTCTCCGAAGCCATATAGGGAAAAGTATTGTATAACCTAAACCTAACCGGAACAAAATCGGGGTATCGGAATCGTCGGAGTGAGAAATCACGGCAGGGAAACGACAAATTGTTCCGGCGATTATTGCGACGAAGCGATCATTACTCGCTCGCTCGGTGAGAGTGAGTGAGAGTGGTGGCTGCGGGAGCTTCGAAGAGAGAAGAGTGGGCTCACACCAATGCCAACAACTACGCAACGCAGCAACAAGGTGAGAGTCACGCCGTTACGACACCGTTATAGTATTTATATCACTCCCTTTTTTCTTTCTATTGCACCACTTTTCATAACCTTTGTAAAGCTGTCAGATTTATTAAATAAAAATGAAATTATCTTATTTTCAAGAAATTGGTTTTTAGTATGAACTTTAAATACATTTTAATAATTATTAAGAATTACTTTCAATATTTTATATCAAGTTACTTCAAATCAAGATTTTATAGTAATTGTGTATATTATTTAGAATTTAAATTTCAAATATAATCGTAATAATTTATTATTATGTTATTGGTCAGACATTGATAGGGTTAATAATTACCGATGGAATGTTTATTTAAATTGACTTTAGTTTTAACGATTTTAAATTTCTTGATATCACATGGTTAAAATTAATTATTTTTTTTTTTTTTAAGATATTTAAAAAAAATACAGTTAAATTAATATTAATTTAAATTATTTTTTAGTTGTGTGATGGTTTTGTTTTTGAAAGATATTTTTAAAAAATAAAAAATATATAGATAAATTAATATTAATTTAAATTTTTAAATGAATCTAAACTATTAAATGTATAAATTATTAATTTTTATTTATATTAATATGAGACTTTTATTTCCTTATTAGGTATAACAATTTATTAAAAATAAAATTAAAAAATGTGAAAAAAAAATATCACTAATTTTTAGAGAGTTATAGTAACTGCACAGCATTTACTTTTTATATTAATAATAATACTTATTATTCAAGCCTTTAATAATCTTTAACGGGTGAAAAAGAGATACAATTAATGTTCTTTTTATTGTAACTCACCATTGACTTCATAAAATTTTGCATCGGGAACATATCTTTTTGATTTGAAATCAGCACAATGACACACAATAGAAAAGCTTCCAATAAAATATATACCTTTTCTATTTTTTATTTGTTATCTTTTTTTTTTTAAGTTTTGTGTAGAAGAATATAAATGTAATACTCCTTTCCTTTAACCATAACATTTTAAAAGATTTATTTTATTTAACTATTATTTTTAAAGTTCAATGTATAACACCCAAAAACAAACTATCAATTATAGTATAAATTCAACGTAGGATCTGTAGAAAGTATAATTGAACATATATAAATATATATATATATATAACTATTTCCAAAAGAAATAAAATAAAATAAAATCTCAATATTATTTTTGAGATGTTTCTCTTTTCATATAAGCAATTTATCTCAATCAATTATTTTCCATCATAACCTATTCATATTAAAATAGTTTAGACAAGTAAAAATCTTTTTAAAATTATATTTTGGCATATTCAAAACTTATGTAGATTTCTTAGACAAAATATTCTACTTAAGGCAAAAACATATTTATTGAAAAAAATAAATAAATAATCTCTTAGTGCTTCTATTCAACTTCCAAAATCAATTTTATCATTTCCGACCCAAATTCCCAAGTTTCAATTGTAACGCCTCTATTTATAACAACTATGATAACATATAAATTAATTGTAAAAAAATCAAAACACTAATTAATATATATATATATATATATATATATATATATATATATATATATTCCGTTTCTAAATATTTCAAAATAGATCCCATTACCAAAGATTTAAAAGAATATTTACAACTATCTTTTAAAATAATTTAAATACAATATAAAGTTCATTTAGTTGCAAAAATAATTTAAATACAACATAAAGTTCATTTAGTTGCAAGTATTTCCAAGAACTTTGCCTATAACACACGATTATCATAACATTTAAAATAAAACACAAACATAAAAATTTATAAAAATTTACAAAATCTTACCACTTTCCACGTATCTTATTTCAACATTCCAAACAATTTACTAGATATTTATAAAAATTTACACATCAATACACAAAAATTATTATACATTGAGACTTAACTCTATTTTTGATAATATTCGTGCATTGAATTAGTTTACACTTGTAATATAACTTTCATTTGTAAATTCACATAGTCCCTTTTGTATTATAAGGTTAGTTCATATTCAAATGACATTTATCCAATTTGAACCTTCTTTAACTCTCATTTTATTCTAATACTAATAGAGTCAGGATACCTCGCTTTATTGATCAAATCCTTAAATAATGCACAATCTAAAAATTCAACAAAAGTATCTCCTTTCATGAATATATTGTGTATGGATTACACACCATATAATTAAACTTCATAAAAGACCTTATTCAATAGATTTTCAAACTTTCATATACATTCATTTTAATTCTAGAAAAATCAAAGATCAAGGAAAGCATAGTATAGCATATATATGTAAAGAAAAACAAAGAATCCCATAAACAGAGTTAACCTAGCCCAGCATAATCGTGCCCGGTGTCACTTAAGTCTGAGACTAAGCTTCTAACAATACACCCGACACCACATCTTTTGCTTGACGCATGTCAGTCCAAGAGCAATTTCTCTCAAGATGCCTCTGGTGCATCTAGTATGTACTTGGTGTTGCTACATAACTCCCAATAACTTATTTTATGCAGTTAATTCACCCATGCCAACAATTTTAACCTCGTCTTAAATTCATCTATCATTTTATTATCTTTATATTTTCAAAATGAATACTTTAATCTACATACAACTTTTATATCATATACCAATATCAATTCAAATTTAAGCATGCCTTCACATATGAACAACATTGAAGTTCTCAAGCATCTAAGTATAATTTCATAAGTAATTTTCCAACCTAAATAGTTAAACTCTAAGTTAACCATTTTAAATTTATAAAATCAACAATTCTTGTCAATATTATAACAATAGTTAAATCTATATCAAGAGCACATTCAAGCCTTCCACTTACGGTTTTATTGAGTAAACCTAAGAGTCAACTTCTCTCACCTAAATAGAAACAAAGACACTCATAAAAACTCTGAAAGCCTATAAATTACAGAGATGGTCTAACCTACACCCTATAGTTTCTGATCAGATCAAATTACCATACTAAGACATTGAACTAAACTAATAGAAACTATTCTTATAGGTTTCAGAGGACACATGCAACTTACTATATATAGATAACTAAAAATATTTGAAAACCGACTCAGAAAAAAAAATGAACAGAATTTAACTTATTATAAACAAACTTTTGATCGAGCGGTTATGTTCTAAATACTGTTACAAGTATAGTAATGAAATCTGATTGTCGGTCTAATAACAAAAAGAGATATAAACTTTAAAAAAATATGAAGATTAAAGAAAAAAATAAGAAAATTTTCTAAGGGATTTAGTTAAAATAAAACCTAAATAACTTAAATTTTATATTTATATAGACATTTCTCTTAAATATTTAAATATTCAAGTAACTTCTATTCTTTATTTTCTCTCTATATATAACAATTACATTACTACCAAAACATAGATTAATAGAAATTAATATGTTGTTATTTGATTATATGCTATAAATTTATAAATCAAATACAAACAACAACAAAAGAAAATAAAACTTGAAATCTAAAATATAACATAAAACTTATCCTAATAAAAATTTTGTTTAACTAAGTTAGAACTACTTTCAACTACTTCCTAATTCAGGACTTAAAAGAAATAAATACCAATAAAAAAAAAGTTTCAAGAAAGATGTAAATGAAAATTCTAAAATTTAAAATTTAGATAAATACATAATATAACATTGTAATATTTTTAACTTAAAATATAATTATTATTCTTTATCAACTTTAAATTATATCTCCTAATGTTAATCTTCTTAATGACATTTAACATTAATGAATGTTAATTATTACTTTATCTGGATTTGTAGCCATCGAATTTTAAAATAAGATTGTTTTTATTTATCATTTTTAAAGGTCAAAAAGTATTATTTATTTTTTCTAATTTCTACTTTAATATTTCACGTAATATTTAATTAATTTATATACACGTATTTTTTACGAAATAAAATAATTATATATAAAGTTTTATAAATATTGTATTAAATTCAAAAATTACCTTTCTTGAATTTCATTAAAGATCTACGCTTAAAATAAAGCAGACAAAATATTTTGATTGTGTATTCATTTACACAAATTTATCATCGACTTAACAACTATGAAGATTGTTTAAAGATCAAGATTAGTATCATCATTATTTTGCGTAATGGGTAGTATGTTAATCGATTTGTCCTTTTATACAATCATGACAAGTTTGCTTCAGTTTAGTTTTTGAAAAAAAAAAAAATCTTCTAAAAAGAAAAGTAAAAACTGTTTGAATAAAAGAAAAAAAAAACTTTAATTAGCTTTTTTTAACATAAGTTATTCAACATTAAATCAAACATGTATTGATTCACATACATTCTCAAAGAATTCATTATATTATTATAAATATATTTTTTAAGCTTACAATTGCTATGAAGTTTAACGTTTTTTAATATTTTTTAAAAATAAATCATTACGCTGGTAAGCTTATTAAGTTTGGAATTAAGACAAAATTATACTTTAAATGATTTGATTTTTTTTCTCTATTTTGTTAAAATTCTTTGAAGAAATTTGTTTTTTTTTTAATGTTTTTGTACATGAGTTTTGTTTGATTTAGCATCTTTTTGTTCTTAATTTTATTTTTAATAATATTCTTTTATATAATAACATATAATTGTATAATTATTGAACTCTACAATATTAGTTTACATGAGATATAATACAATGTTTAACATAAATTTTATAAAAAAAGCAACTTACAATTAAGTTAAGAATAAAACTTAAAACAACTTCAGGGTTATTTAGTTTGTTACTTCTTTATTTTTGAAATGCATGTTTTTGGAATAATCATAAAAGTCTTGTAAGTCATGATAACTTTTTTTAGCTCAAAAGACAAATCAAACGAATTTTGGGTTGGGAATCGTGTGCCACAAAAAAAAAAAAATCATTTTGAATAAGACATTCAAAGAAAAATAAAATAAAAAGAAAAAAGAAAAAGAGGTTTTGTATGATTAGACAGGTTTGAAAATTTGGGATAATATAAACCAATGAAGATAGATTAATTTCAACGTAATCTGATTTTGATGTTCAGCTTATTCACCTTCACATATGTAACCAAAGGATCATGTTCATTCCTACATTTAACAATTCATTAAATGTTTGTTTTTAGACCAAAATGTAATGTTTGTTATTACTTTAAAACAAACAAGTATTATAATATTTCATATTTTAAATAATAAATATTTTATAGTTTTTGTAACAAGTTTTTTTAGAAAAATTAATTTTTTCCAATTATTAACTATATAATAATAACTCGATCTCATTAAAACAACTTATGTAACATCATATTGATCATATATTTACTTTATCTATATTTTTAAATTTTGCATAATATTTGTGAAATAGCATTTCAATGTACCAAAAAATAGTTGTAGAAATGGAAAGAGTAAAAAAATAAAAAATAAAAAGAGAAAAAAAGTTAAAAAGATGGTTGATTTAATATTCTTTTGCAAATTCTATTGTGGTGCCCATGTTCTTGTTCTTGTTAGTCATAATAGGAAGATGGAAACCTAGAAATATTTAACGCCGTTAAATTACTTTCTGTGAATCTTGGCTAATCACGTGCCCCACACATCTCCTTCTCAATTAATTTTGTTTAATACCATTTTATTATTATCACTAGCAAAATTCGAGTTACACACTACTAAAATTAAATATTTATTAATGTAATGTATTAAATTGGAATGTATAGTTAATTTATAAAAATTTAGACATATTTGGATGGTTTTGTAGATATGATAATTTATTTGAGTAGTTAAATAATTATGAAAGGGACACGTCAAATAACAATATCTATTGTATATTCTTATATATTATTATTATTATTACTTTATATATTTAGTTAAAAAAACTTATTATTATTTTTTTATTATATTTTAGTATTGATAAAAAGATTCTTTTTACAATTTAGAACTTAAAAAAAGCCAAGGAATGAAAAAGAAGATTATCACGTGCTATTGAATCGTGGAAAGTAAATGGAAAGAAGTAGCAACAACTTCCAAAACAAGTCTTGGCGATTTTAATATATATAATCGATAATATAAAAATAAAATAACAATAAACTGTTTCTTAATTTTAAAATTTGTTTTCAAACCACATGTGAAAAGACAATAAATAATTGTATAAAATATATTTTTTCGCGTCAGTATTCTAACAATTTTACAATGAACCTATAAAAAATATTTATCAACTTTTAGATAGGTTTATTTTACACTTTACTTTATTTTAATAATTAAAGAAACCAACTTGTTTTCCACTTTCTTTTCTTCATTTTTATTTTCCTTTCATTATCATCTTTGAATTAAACACACCATTGACCTCTTTGCACTTTTTTTAATGGCGCCGTTGTTATATTTTTCTATTAGACCATAAAATCTTTTATTTCTCTGAAATTTTACAACATAATAAATTTAAATAAATGTAATATAATTTACTACGTTATAAATATATAGAACTTAAAAAACTTGTATCCTAGTTCCTTTAATTTTTTTATTTAAATTATTTCATTTAATAAAAAAATAGATTGGTTTTTACGTATTATTTTTTTTCTATCAATGTTATTGGTATGAATTATTTAGCATAATAAATAATGATTAACTCTATCAACCACTTTGAGTCTTCATAAAGCAATTTGTTTCGTGTTCATAAAATAACAAACGTGGTTCATCAATTAAAAATTGTTTGGCATCATAATCTTTAACCAGTCAAACGAATTTTTAATAGGAGAATGGAGAGAATTATGAACATGATAATTGACATAATTTAATAAAAAATAACAATAGAAAATAGTAAATGTTATAAGACGTGTTCAAGTAAAAAGTAAATATATATACATAGTTAAAATATATTTTTTTAATTTCAATAAAGAATATAAGTGCATTTTAATATTGGTTTCTGAAGAAATCTTGGTATTCCACCCTCTTAAGTTTTAAATTATTGATTTTAATCTTTTTATAAAATGAATGGTTTGTTTTTGGTAGCTGTAGAATATATTTCTCTAGTTTTAATATTTAAAAATTTTGAAATCTCTATTTTAAATAAAATTTATTTTAGGATTTAATTTTTTCGTTTTTAAGTTCAACATATTAATATTGTACTACAAACACTAACGATTACTACTTACTTTGACATTTCATATAACACATAATCTTTTAAAAAGTCTGTCATGACAATGGAACAAAAATAAAATTGCAATGTTGTGAATAATAAAACCTTTTTTTTAAACCAAGACTAAAATAAAAATTCATTAATTTCAAAACATACTTAACTTTTACTTTTAAATATATTACAAATTATAACCTAAAAGGTTCAACGGGTTTGATGAGCTGGCCCAAGATCAGCCTATACCCATCGGCCGCATTCTTCCTGCACCTCCATAGTAATTAAAAAATGATAAAAATATCCTTTGTTTTGAACTTCTAGATCTTGTACATTACCATTTTTAGTATAATCGAAAGTTTAATTTACCCTTAAAGTATTAACGCACAAATAGGTAAGTATTAGTTATTATTTTGTTGAAGAATGTTCATCATAAAAGATTATTTATTTTAAATTTTGAATACTAGATTGCAGAATATAGTATAGTAAATAAGTATTAAATTGAAAATGGGAGTTTAATTCAGAATACAACTTTCTTATTGAACTTTAAAATAGATTGAATTGGTTTTCAGATTGTAGAATCTGAACGGATCAATCCAAAATAATATAATACATACCGGATTCTAAAATTCAAAAAACATTTTTAGCATTTAAAAAGTATAGAGGTGCAGGATGAGTTTACGGAGGTGCAGGAAGCTGAAAGTTGGGCTATAGCTTCATAAATAAAAATGGGCTATACTACATGGCCTTTTTGGTAAAATATTGTATTCTAACGAGTCACGATAAAAGAAACCATTTCAAAGGAAAGACGCTTCTTCCTGCACCTAATGATTTTAACTTGCACCCCAGTAAATTTAAATATTTATTTATTTTTTGTATTTTTGCATTTTTTTTTTTAGTTTCAGATGATACGATTTAAAGATTCTCCAAATTATATAATCGAAAACGTTAAACATACTTTTATTTCCAAAATATGGATTTATATTTTAAAATGTACAATTTAAAATATATAAAAAATATATCCTTCAAACATTAAAAAGTCAAAATTGGTTTAGGTTAATTTATTGGGTTATAATTTTTTACGACAAAAGCACTAAAATGATGTAATTTAATTTTATATTTACTCTTAAATAAAGGTTAATTTAATTAAGATTCCACAACAAATAAATAACAAGCCAACAAATATACTCAATCCTTGAAATCATATGTTATCGTGATACGATTTGTTTATAATTGGCTTAACCAAAACCGTATTCATATATATTTTTAATATCATATGTTGTTGCTTTGTATAAGTAAGGATATTTCTATTTCATAAATTAACTTTTGAAATTTTGAAATAGAGTTACGTCAAAATATAACTTTAAGACACTTGTCTTATTATATTAGAGATATCATAATATATGATATAATTCATATGTTTACTTAGTGAATTAGTTTTTAGAATTGAATTAGATTCTAAATATATTGTTTTATGCTAATTATAGTAATTAATTTTAACATCATAAAAAGTACCGAATTTTATTATCAAATAAAAAAAAGGACTTGAGTATCACTAACAATTTAAGTTTTTAGCTACATTATTTTTTCAGCTTGTGCACGTTATGAAATTTTAGGATAAATGTTAAACTAAGTTTCCTATATCTATATTATTAATTGTCAAATCATGTATTTGAATGTTTCTTTTGAAATAAATAACATTGCTTAGGAATACAGTAGAACTATTTTATTTAAAAAGTTGGTGACATGAATTTAAGAAAATAATTTATTATTATTTTTTTAAGTTAGATCCCTAATGATAATTCATAACCCTTTATGTACCATCCAAGTCTTATATACGTCCATTATTAGTGTCCATTTGATAAAATACAACACATATATCTGTATACATTTTTTTTTATTTTTAATTTGTTTAAACTAATTTTAGATTATAGAGAAGTGGATTTCTTATTTTATTCGTATTTAATTATAATCTATCATGATAACTATAAAGTCTTGAATGATTTCAAATATAACAAAATAATCAATTATGTCTCTTACATTTTTTTTTTCACATATTGAAATATGTTACTTTACATTTAAGTCATTGATGGTTAGGTTGATTTCAAATTCCATTAAGAAGCCTAAGAGAATACACAAACTTACAAATTAGAAAATGAGGGACAATAACTTATTGACAGGTATATTTCTCCAAACTTTCATTCATTTGACTGAAAAAATTTGGCATGTGGATCTCATAATTATTTATTTAAAGAAATTCAACTCCATTTCTATAATTTTAGTTGTTTTAAACATCTTATATTTCAAAAAATAAATAAAAAATGTACCTATACTACAAAATGTGGTCCCATATCTGTTGGTCACTTCTATTATCAGAGACAAAATTAGCACATTAAGAACAGCATAAAATTAAATATAATTGCTAAGTTCATCTATCATTTGACATTAATTAATGATTGAATTATTTAAGATATTTTGTCTTAGGAATCTTAGATAAGAATAAACATGTCTTGTTATTATAAAAGTGTAAGGTAAAAGTCTCACATTAAATAATATATAAAAAAAATCATAGAATCAATTAATTGTCTTGATCAACAATAATAAAATTCCAACTTGCACTAATAAAATATTTTTTTGATATTAAAAAAATCTAAACATTTATACCATCGCTAAATTTTAGTTATATCTACCATTCTAATTCTTAGGTATCCAAAATATCAATTTTAGGTTTAAACAAAATGTCTTAGAATATGAATCTTGTTCTTTTTCCTTTTTCTAGCAACCAAAGTCTACGATGTTAAGTATTCTTTTTTCTTGATTTTGGGATGAAGTTAGGTTCTAAATATATTCTAAAAGGAAAACAAAAAAGTCGTTGCTTTTATTATTAGACAAGGGAAAGACATACTTCCTTGTAAGATGAGGAAACACTATTAACAATTTCATAAAATATTTATAATAGAAAAATCTAAAAATTAAAATTTTAGCCATAACTAAAGTAAAGGGAAGGTTCTGAGTATATGTGCCAATTCTGTTTACATAGAACGTTACTATCAAACAGGTATTTGTCATGTAATATATAATACAATTAAAGACCAACTTGGTTGGAAAAAGGAAAGAAGAAAGTGTTAGTATCATCATTTGCATTTTTGCTATTTAAATAATCGTTTTTCTAATAACAAAAAAAGAAATAGAAGCATTGGTGCGTACCTAACTTTCCCCACTTGATGCATTTTTTCAATTCGGATTGATTTGATTTTTCATTAAATAATACTTCAAACTAGACATAAAAATTAAATAAATTTTAGTTTAAATTTAATATAAAATTTCAATAAAAATCAATATTTTATCATTCAGTTATTTTTTTTGGAATTTTATTATTCTGAAGTTATTAAATTTTTTTTTACAAAAGAAATTATATATATACTTTTAGAAAGTTCATATTTTAGAGTGAAAATTTTTCAAGTAAAAAAATTATGAATTATTTTTATATAATGATTCTTATATTTATAATTTCAATTTTCTTTCGTACTTATATACAAATTACGAAATTTTGTATAAATTTGCTATCTTAAGTAAAAATTTAATCAACTCATCGTATATGTTTTTAGTAATGAATCAATTTTAAATATATAATAATTAGTTTTATTAAATTTGATTTTCAATCCGAAATTTAAATCAACCTGTTGGATTTAGAAAAAAGTGATTTTTTCTAAATGTAACCAGTTTTATTTATTTTTAGATGGGTTTAGTTTTTAACACCAAGCTCCACATTCAGTATAAATCTACTGTGAGTGATGTTTCTCTTGGTTTATCATCTACTATTCTTTCATGGATTTTAATCACCAATCATACAAATAAGTATTAGTTATTTGATTTTTTTTTACAAAAATGGTATATATATATTTTTTTATGTTGTGTTTGTAATTACTTAAAAAAAAAAAAATCTTGCTTTCAAATAAGATTTTAAATATATTTTTTCCTTTGTCTCATGCAAATTTGTACATGTATGGATGATTTATAATATAACTTAGTTTTTAATTATGATTTATAATATAACTTAGTTTTTAATTAAAGTTGATTTTTAACTATTTCTTTTTTTATAAAATTGTAGGCAAAAACATTAAAATTGTGCAATTTGAGCTTGTAATTACAAAAATGGAAAAAAATATTTATCAAAATGGGTTTCCAAAAATGAAATTGTATAATAATGATACCATTATTTTAAGTAAGGATTAATTTAATCAAAATCGTGAGAAAAAAAAAATGATGATTTCAGTGAGCAGAGAAAAAATTGTGCTCTAATTGCACAACTTTAGTCAGAATCAAATAAGATCATAAATGTCACACAACTTCCGATAATGTATTTTAACTTTAAAAGCAAATATATGTTATTTGTATAATATTTAGAAATTGATTAATTTTGTTGTTATATATTATTAATTTTATATTTTAATAATTGTGAGATGTGTAAAAAGTTTTTACATATTTTTGAAATAAAAAGGGGCTTTTAAAACAACTTTTTTATACAAAAACATTTAAAACGTTTAAAATAAGTAAAAAAAAAAAAACTGAAAGTGAAATTAGGTTATAAACCTCCTAACTTTTAAAATAACTAAAAGAAAAGTTGAAAAATAGATTGAGTTGTCAAATAACAAATTTAAGATAGATAAAAAGATAATAATATCAACTTATTTCTTTTTTCATTTCGAGATTTATAAAAAAAAGAAACAACAGTCAAAATCGTATTATATGCATACGATTTCAATATTATTATTTTCATTCAAATCAAAATAGTGTCATGTGACAGATTTCACTTTATTTATTTTAACCAAAATCGTACACCATTTTTGGATTATTATTTAAAAAATAATAATAAGTTACTATAATTTCAACTAAAATAGTATAAGTAGGTGATGATTTCTTTTCTCTTATTCTATGTTCAAATCGTGTCTTTATATTGAAATCATGTCTTTACAGTACCATTTTTTTATCTATTATAATAAAAAGTAAAATTTTGCATCACTCTTATAAATACAGACAAAAAATTAGAACATTTTAGTGCTTTAGCAAAAATCGTAATTTTAGTATGATTTTAATTTTTAATTTTCTTTTATTTTATTTATTTTGTTATGTTTTTAATTTTATTAATTTAGATGATATAATTAATTATTTATTTATATGCTAATTGAATGTATTTTTGAATAATTTAAAATATTAATGTAGGTAAACATATTTAAATTGTTTTTTTCTAAAAGAATAGTTAAATGTTTAGTTAATTTAATTAATTAATAAAATTATTTATGTTCATTTTATGTAGTTTTGAAAAGTTTAAGGCAACATCATTATAATACATATTAACAAAAAATTAATTGAAATGAGAAAGGACAATCTCTTTATAAAAATTAGATAATGGTATTATTGATCAATAGTAGAAGTGGATAGAAACATGATCAATGAATATGAAGCATCATTTACATCATCCATCTTATTTATCTATACATGAAGTAACTAAAAAAATAGTTAATTTATCTATCTGAAGTGAGATTCTCACATCTAATTAAATTAAAGTGTGAATTAGATCTTGAATACCACAATTTCTTTTTTCATATAATTTGTTATTAGTTTATTAGGATTTATTATTATTATTATTATTTATAAACGTTATTATACTATTATTAAAATGAATAATCGTATTATTAAAATGAATAATCGTATTTTTAAAATATTATTGAATATATTTATTATGATTTAACTTTTAAAAATGTGAGTGGATGGATTAAATATATATATATATATATAATCATTCATTTCTACCCTAGATCATAGACTTAAAGTTCCAAGAGTTTTTAATTGTAAAAGAGTATTTAATCATGTAGTTATGAATAATAAGTTGGATAAGATTTATATATAATGTGTGTATGAATGAGTAATGTGGATATCTATGCATTTGTCATGATGATAAATTCCTTATTTCTTGGTGACACAAATAGTTCCTTTTATAAGGTATTTGATTTGCAAGGCTTAATAATTGAAATTAACAGGTAATTTGCAAGGCTTAATAATTGAAATTAACAGGTATTGTAGAATTGACATTATGATGGTTGTTTGAATGTGATTTATTTATTTATTTTCCTTTTATTGGTCATTTTGTAAGAAAGAGGTGCATAAGCATGTATTTCAATTTGGAAATGTTTTTATTTATTTTTTCAATGATGGAAGGAGAAGATTTTTGTAATGATACAATGAGATAAATCCTTCAGTGGGAGCAATAGTGGATGTATATTACACAGTTTTCCACTTTCTATCCTAATTCAATTATTCTCTCTTGAATAATTTTTTCCATAAACTTTAAGTTGGATAAATAGTTTATGCTACATAAGCTATGTTTATAAAATATTAAATTGCTTTGAAATTTTATTAATGCGTATTAAAATTAATAAAATAATCTTTTTATTATACTCTTGGTGTTGTTTCACTTTGATAAAAGTTTAAACAAGATATTATGATTCAATGGTTGAGTAAAAAAAGTTAAATAATAATAATAATAATAAATTTTATAAAACTAAATTTTGATTTTAGAGATCGTAATACATGTCCATCAAAGCAATTTAATTACACATGTACATCGGAATGAATTCAAATATATAGTCTTATTTACGTAATGAAATATTAATTAAAAATACACATTCATTATATTCATTATTTTATATTTTAAAATTATTTATAGATTTATTAATATTATTTTATTATTTTTTCACATAAGATCTAGTCAGGTTCTATGTAAGTCCACTAAGAAAAAAACAAACCAAGTTCTCTCTTTCATCCTCCATTCTTTATATTTCTCTCTCACTTCTTTCTCATTTTTACACTTCATCTTTTTAAGCTGATCAAGTCTTATAGTAACTAAAGAGTCTAGAACCATTTCTAACTTATCATAATATCAATCAAAATAAGTTTTTATTTACTCTAAGGATCATTGTTCTTTATTTTTCGTTAAGTTTTTGTTATCAATTTTAGTGGAAGCAGTTGAGAAAAGTGTTTTTTTCAGCTTTATTAATATATTGAAATTTGATGTTATTTTGATAACTTGTTCTAGATCCTTAGAGTTTGACTAGTATTATTGATGGGAGATCACAGTTTAAGGTAAAAAAAGCTAATTTTAAGTTTTTTAATAGTAAAATAGGTTAAAAGCTTTGACTTTGATGAGTTTTGGTTCCAAGTTTCAATTTCTATTATAGACGTGTCTTATGATGAGATAAGTTGATTATGTATTTAGTATGAACTGTGATATTAATAATTTGATATGCAAGAACTGTTTCTGAACATTGTAAATTGTTGGATTGACATGATTATGTATGATGGAATTGAAATGATATGTGTAATGTCTGAGTTCTAGTTATATGTAACCATTTTGGTTGAGATGGAACTAGTGTAATAAGGTTGAAAGGAAATCAATTTACCATAGTTACATATGTCTCTATATGCTCCAGGATGATTGAATTGATGTGTTATGTGTGATGACTGAGTTATAGACATATATGCAATTATTATGGTTGAAATGAAATCAGTGTATATTGGGGGTTGAAAAGAAATCAAGGTACCATTGTTACATTTGCATCTATATGCTTCATTATGATTGGATTTATGTATTTTATGTGATGATTGAGTTATAGCTCATATGTAATCATTTTGGTTGAAATAAAACTATTGTATTGGGATTGGAAGAAAATCAAGGTACCATGGTTACATATGCATCTATAAACTTCAAAATAGTTGAAATCATATGATTATTGTTATAACTGAATTATAAGTCTATATGCAATCATTTTGATTGAATGAGATCAATGTATTTAGGATTGAAAGGAAATCAAGGTACGGTGATTGTAAATGGATCGTTGTGAAGTCAATAGATTTGGAATATAGTATAAAAGATTGTGATTGAATGATAAACTTCTTTGTATTTGACTTAAGAGTTTATATTTAAATTCTTAAATCTATTCTCTTCAATTCCTTTTACTTTTACAAGATGAAACATTATTTCACTTGTTTACCCTTTCTTATCTTGTTATGTTTGAACTGCGATAATTATACTAGGTACACAATCAGGTGCAGATGCAAGTTTTGAAGCACCTTAAGGAGTATATGCCCTTAATTTGATCTTTTTTTGTCTTATATACTTGTATATATATTTGATGTATTTAAAAACCTTGACTTTAAGTTGATCTTTTTTTGTCATGTAGATAATTGTACATAAATTTGATGTATTTGGATATTTTATGTAGTACTTTGAACTTTGAATGTTGTTAATACTTGATAGTAAATAGAAGCTAATTTTTTTGAGAAATCATTTTTTGTTAGTTTCGCTTAAGTGAGAGAATGTCGCCCAAGCGAATTTTGAAGAAAAAATCACTCTACAAGTATAGTATAAGCGAGTTATTTGTAAAAATAAAAGATACTGTCAGATCGATTTTCGCTCAAATGAGGTGGATTCTCACTTAAGCGAAGGAATTTTCGCTCGAGCGAGGTTCATTCTTGCTCAAGCTATTTTTTTTCTTTCTTTTTTATTAATTATTTTGCAATTTGAAATTATATTTTGTCTATTCATATAATGTTTTCTATTAGAATTGAATGAGAAATGTTGGATGGTTTTTTTAATATGGAATTAGTATAACAACTCCCCGATGTCAACAAAATAAAGCAAAATAACTTCTATGATAATTATAAGTAGAAATATTTTAAATATACAAGAATTTCTTTAGATAAGGAATTCAAAATATTATATATAATAATAATAATAATAATAATAATAATAATAATAATAATAATAATAATAAATTGAATGAGTTTGTTATTGATGTTTGAAATATTGTGAAATACATTACTTATGTGTTAATATATTATGAAAATATTTATCGGTTTTCGCATATTGATACTTTTATTTATATGTCTTACGATACATTAGAACCTATACTTATCAAATTTATTAATTTAATATATTATACATCAACTTAATAATATATAGTAATTATTAGTTTTTCACGTAATATTATAAACAATTCTTCTCTATGAATCATATTTTGTCTTATATTTGAACACAAGAAATAAATGAAACAATATAAAAGTTGATTATTATATATCTTTTAAAAACATAGTAAACGAGTAAAAAGTGAATGTTATAAGTTATTGAAATATATTGATTAATTATGTATTATATTTGAATAATATTATTTAGTAAAAAGGATAATTTATATGACATCATCCTTGTCTAAATGACGAGTCACCACTTTAGTAACTTGAATACTTAAGTGTCATTTATTTCAAGAAAAAAGGATACTTAATATATTTGTTTTATTAAGACAAAAAAATTCATTTAAGCAATGAGAATTATTTTGTGAGAAACACTTTGTCATTTGAGTCAAGAACTTCAAAAAAAAGTCTTACATGTAACTTTTATTTTGCTTAAATGATAAATAAATGCTTAAATGTAAAAAATAAAAATATATACAAAAATCAAAATAAAACAAAACTCTGGACACAATCAAAATTATTCCTATACAAGAGTGTTCATTAATACATCAATAATCAATCAATTCCAATGCCACAAAGATTTATGTTTCTAGATTTTAAAATTACTTGTGATTTAATTAAGGAAGTTATTTCTAATATATTACCAATTTAACCAATATCAATTGATGATTGTTTAACTGTTTGATTGTGTTGTATTTACAATATTTATATTCATTAAAAAAATTATAGCAAATTTATATTACAGTTTTAACTATAAGATTATATAATTTATTTATGAACATGAGAAAAACGTTAAAATTATAAATATGATAATAATTATCTAGAAAATGTAGATCGTATTATTTTATTTGATAAATTTTCATTGAAAAATGTTTAATAATTTTTTAATAAAAATGTTTAACAAATTTATAATAAAAAAATTGTAAGGATTAATTTAAACCCTATAAAACATTAATTAGTTTGATTCAGATTATATATTAAATTAAAATTAATTGAACTATATTTAATTGCTATGCTTGATTTAAATTTGTTTTTAACAAAAAAAATAAAAATTAAGCTGCTGACGTTCCTAGTTTTAGTTATTGATGTGCATAGGTGAGTCATTACTTAACATCTATATGAACTATTAAAAGAGATTATACTATACTGAATTATAAACAATATGAGAAAGAAAAGTGGAAAAGTTGCAAAGTCTTTTCGGCTAATAGTGTTGAAAGTGATATGTGATCATATTGTTCCCCGAAAGTGATGCACACATCGAATATTGGAAAATTATGGCACTCATATACACTTGTCAAAGTGATAATACATTAGTAGGATAATCCAGTTTTTTTTATCATAATCTTATAAAAGTTGAAAGTTAATCAAACACCTTTTTTCTTTTTATGAAATTTTTTATGTATTTTATGAAATAAGAGACCGGATTCACTTTGAATATAAATTTGGAGCAAAATAATATTAGTTTTTTTTTTTAATTTCATCTACTTAATATAAAAAACAAATTTTATTATTATATATCTTAATTTTTCTTTCAAGAATAATTAAGTATTATTGCAGATATTTATATTAGTTAGAGATAAAATAAAATTATAATATTATAAATTTTATTTTATAAATTAGTTTTGTTAAATTGAGATAGATTTTATGTCTATACTAGTAATTGATTGAGTTTATAAACTGATTTTGTAAAGTTAAATTT
>Ga0099825_1002566_pt1 | contig 24149 bp, 14 predicted proteins | sample SiratroredBW_FD_76838 | JGI IMG/M metagenome (GOLD analysis project Ga0099825, IMG submission 76838) | Root nodule microbial communities of legume samples collected from California, USA - Siratro red BW | ecosystem: Host-associated > Plants > Roots > Nodule | place: USA: California | collected... | reverse complement strand
AGAATAGGTACAACGATGGCAAATCTGAGATTTAAGATTGATGGGAACAATCAAATCACCCCGTGCTCAGCTTTTGTAAATAGCTTGTCTTTTTAGTTTTAAATGAAGAAAAGAGTTTAATGCAGTGACATTGTTAAAAAATATATACAGTTTTTTAACTACAGATTATGTGTGATGATTAATTCTTTCAGTAACTGATTCAAAAGTCACACCCACAGTTTCTTTGAAATGATTAATACAAAAAGTGACAAATGAACTTGTACTGACAGTGAAATTTCAATCATAATTTTTTAGTACTTTCAATGGTTCACTAAGAACATTTGAACCTACACATAACCATGTAGTTATATACACGAAAAAGATTAATTATGAAACATAAATTTTATATCTATCATGTATAAGAAATAAAGATAAATTTTTTACTTCGAAGACAAATACAGGTATAGTCAAACTACAACCACTGTTATTATTTCTAATTAGTTGCTATTATCTCTGATTAATAGAGTGAAAGGCAAGCTAGAAAAATAAATAAAAGTTGAATTTATTTAGTTTAAGAAAATTAAAAAAATAGAGTAAAAATAATATTACGAAGTTGTTTATTTTAAAAATTATTGAAAATATCATTTTACCTTTTGCACGTATAATTGAAATTTTATCGACTTGGACACGCACCACTGTCGATTATTGATAATCGACTAAACTTACACAATAGCACGATCCACTGTGAGGTAATAATGAGAACAATTCACATCTAATTATACAAAATGTATGTAGACCTTTATGACGTGTGAAAATAGTGCTTGAAAAATACAAATATTTGTTAGCTAGGTAACTAAACCGGTTAATTCAATTGTTTTTAACTGGTCCAAAATCACGTCACCGTCAATTTGATTTTGACAAGAAACAAAACGGAGAAGTACTCGTTCCAAACCAACCGAATCAATCACGTTTAGGGTATCGACTTTCACGATCTAACAAATCGATATTGATTTAGTAATTCACCCAGAATAATAACATAAAGCTAATATAACCTATGAAAATGGATTAATTACTCCTCATTTAGTCGTACGAAACCTATGCAGCCTTTTCTATCCGCAGTAAAAATGGACGGCAGTAAGAGAAACCCAAGTTCAGCTACCATTATCCTCAAAAGGAGGTAAACCCCACTCACTAGGGTTGAAATCCAACAGTGAGTTCAAAACCTGGTCTGCTGCATCATGAAATGATTTGTCCAGCCTTGGATCAGGGACCATAACAACAGACCTGCATGATCCGTAATCAGAAAATATTAACGAATTGAAGGTAATGTTCTAATTAGACAACGTATTCATGTTTAATCATAATAACATGCAACTAATGGGTAAGAAATGAGTCATAACAAATAGGAACGTGTGGACCACATCATGACCTGGTGTTATGAGGGACCACACTGTAGAGTGTGGTCATTTAATGATTTACTCATTCCAAATCACATTATTTACTTGCTCAACACAGTCAGACTGATAGCTCTGTTATTATGAGGAAAGTTATAAGATCCAATACTAAGTTGAGAATTAGCTCCAGTTTTGAGTTTTCTAACATCTCTATGCTAATTTCTATCTATCTGAACCATAACAATGCGAGAGAATTTTAGGGGGAAAATCCATCACCGTTGAAACTTGGAGGTTAGCCATAGTCTATAACCTAGTAAATATTAAATTTTATAGATCAAAATAAACCTAGAGTTACATAAATGATAGGAATATCTTTTCGTTAACAGGAAAATTGTGACAAGCAACCATGCCTCGCTGACTATCTTGCGTGTAAAAACATTATCAACTGCCACTAGCATTTAAGTAACATTCAAACCTAGCTATTGCAAGAACATTCAAGACAGTGGAATCAGTTACCCAGCTTCCGATATTCATATGGCACGGTTTTTACACCTCAAACATACATGTAATAAAGATATTATATGTACAGCGTCATGTACTCATCCATTCCAGATCAATTATAAATATATATATATATCATGCAGATATTTCTAACTACAGAACGTGCGAGTAATAATGCAGGATCTGAAACTGCTAAACCTAGCACAGAATTAGCACAAAATTATCTACCCACTCTAACATATGCTGACATATTTTGGAAGCCATACTCTGTTGCTTTTAAATATAAAATATCATCCAATGTTTTAATCCACTTACATTCCAGCATTTTTAGCAGCAAGAACACCCGAGGGTGCATCTTCAAAAACAAGAACGTTACAAGGATCAACCGGTCCACCCTGTTGAACATCAATTTATCATAAACTACAACATCAGCATGTATGATTACAAACTTAACAAAGTCAGAAATACAATAGTAAATCAAACTGAATCCTATATTCAACTTAGGAAAAGAAAAAAGGCATCTGTAATCTTTTAATCCGGGACAAGTTGGTCAAGAAGTGCACCACATTCATAAAGGTATACCTCAAATCTCTTGGCTGCTGCAAGAAATCCATCCGGAGAAGGTTTGCCTTGTTTAACTTCTGGGTCATCACCAACGACAATATGATGCATCAAAGAGAAGATTTCATGATGTCTTTGGGTTTTCAATTCAAAATGTCGCCTGAGAGAACTGTGGGGCAAATTGTCAAAACAACTTTGCATAACAAATCCTTCAAAACAGATATTAGCAGGTAATAAACCTCTTCTTTTAAACCCCTCCTCCCCAAAAAAATAAAAATAAATGGTAAATAACAGAGAAAAATCAAATAAGATAAACAAAAAAGATAGATCAAGTGTACCCAGTTGCCACAGCAATTGGAACTCCTTTTGCATGTAGATGGTTGACTAAACGACTAGCACCTATGATGGATAAAAATGGCACATGACATCAATACATACACATAATAAAAGTGCAAATAACACATAACTTGAATATTTAAGTGTGTGTACCTAGTCTATTGAGGCTTTCACAATAAAAAGGCTAGTTTAGTCAATAATAATCTTAGAACACATAAGGTAGTTTCTGAGTTTGAGTTTGGGATCTATTATAGATCAATGACATAAATTTTATGCAATAAGTGGGTGCGTTTGGTCGGGAATATCCCTTAAAGAACCCATGCCTTACAAGAAGATTGAATCTTGAAAAATTGGGATATTTTATACGAACAAATATGTACATTTTCCATTGAAAATGAAGAGCATTTTTTCCAGAAAAAAATATCTCCATGCCGAATACCCTGAGATATAGTAATATAATGTCGCTAAAATGGCAAAAGGAAGGAATTCTAGCCGTACTTAAAAACTGATTTTCAATCATTTTAAAACAAATGTATTTGAAGATTGAAGTATATGGGTTCAAAGATGCCAGTAATATCAGTAGCACACAGAAGCATCCACCAGCTACAAAATCATGATAGAAATACATTCAATAAGAATTTTATGAATTCAAAATTCATAAGTACACTAAAGAAGGTACAAGTTCTGATGTTCAATCCACATATATTACTATATAATATATTTTCATTCCTAGTAGATACATTTTGAGATTAATCTTTTCATGTTTTTACCATGTGTGTAGGATGGAAGATGCCCAATTATATTAAACAAGGATCCATTTTGAGATGCAGACATATATCACTATATAATTTCTTCTCATCCCTGGTAGATCCATTTTTAGATGAATCTTTTCAAGTTTTTACCAGGTGTGTTTATAAAAGGAATGGATGATGCTCAATTATATTAAACAAGGATGCAGACATTAAACAAAGAAAAAGTACAATTTTAAAGGTTCAATTCTGCAAGGTGATGACCAATTATGAACCTTTATGCATCACAATAGCCTAATTGATCAAAGACTGAAGAAGGATAAGTGAACTAATGAAACCAACCCTTAATTGATCAAAGAAGGATAAGTGAACTAATGAAACCAGGAGGGCGAAACAAGTAAGAAGAACTAATCCATAATTTTACAAATTTACTCAATTAAAAAGGTGGAAGATCCGAAGAAAGTGGATAACATATAAAGTAGTTGCGGACAAGACAACTGCTCAAAGAAAGCTAGCATATATTTCACCATAATGGAAACTTTACCTAATACACAGATAAAATACAAAAAGTTCTCCATATTGACTATCAAATTGATTGAGAGGAGATAACATTTAATGCCTGCATTTAATAGCCTTCAGCATTAAAATAAAATGTCTCTTCTCAAGAACTGAAGACTCCCTCAAACAAATACTTTTACGAAACAGTCCTACTTGCTCTAAAGTAAAAGAGATTGCTGCCAAAGTTATTGTTCAAATTTATTCCTCATTTGAACTTCATGTAAATTTTTTGAGTGTTTGTACCTTCATAATATCATTTATTATAGCTGTACTTAACAATAGTCTGACGTTATCTTTTCTTTTATTAACTTTTGGCAAGTGTGCGAAAAACTTAGGATGCTTGCATAAGAAAATACTTTGGAGAGATAAGTATAAAGAATACTTGGGTGTTGGGAAACACTCTTTGTAACCTGTGATTGGTAGTGAACCAAGGACTAAATGTGGTATTGTTTAATGAGGCGAACGAATGTAAAAAGGTTTTTGTACCCTTTTCTTCTTTGTATCTGCATATCTTTTACTGTTCCTAACCTATTAAAGAAGGAAACTTAGTTTTGTGTTTAACAAACTCTGTTTTTCTAAAAGACTTTCATCTTTTAAGTGTGTCCACCGTCAGATGGTTCATAGGACAAATACTTCACCTTCTCCCTTGGTGTAAACTAGTTTTTCCACCTAAAAATGATTCAGTTTATTTTGTAAAAGATTATTGTAAAAGACAGATCAACTCATTTTATTTGTCTCTCTACAATGAGAATAAGAAGCTACTAGTACAACCTACATATTTGAATGAGTTGCTATCATGAATAAAGGTGATGAGATTAAATCATTTACAATAAGAAACAGGTACATAATAATACATGCATCAGTTGTTTTTAAAATGTTTTCTGTAAGGCGTTAAGACATTCAAATGCCATACATTCAGTGTATATTTGGGTAAATTACATAATTAAATAGTTATTCAATTAAGCTTTAGAATGTGTTTTGATAAAATATTTAATTAAGTGGTTATTCAATAAACTTGTCACATAAGACTTTATGACATAAATTTTTCCTTGAAACTCATCACAATAAGTTAAAAAGAACTTATTTTGATAAACTTCACAGAGAAGGTTACTGAAATAAGCTAAAAAGATTTTCTAGGAGTCATGATCTATTTTTATAAGTTCAACTACACACCATATAAGTTATTCCAAACACCTCTCGTGAGAACTTACGTCACAAATTTAGTTATGAAACTTCTTGAAAGAAGAAGAAAAGGGTTTATCTTGATAAACTTTATCAAGAAGTTTACAGAAATAAGCTAAAAACATTCATAGGAGTCGTACTGAATAGATGATAATGATGATTAGACAGATTTCTACTTTCAAACTTCAGGTTACTAATTCATACTAGTATATTTAAACAAAAGAAAACAAAATAAAAATTTAGTAACCGTTGACAACTAAGCAGGTCACCCCCTCTATCAAGAATTGATGTTTAGAAGTTAGAACACACCAAGTGTCCTGTTTTTCTAAGGGGAAACATCAGGAAATTTTTACCAATGCGTCATAAACATACCATAAAATGGAGAGCAAGACACCTAACTTTAATAAAAAATCTTAAAGACAAATGGATTTGTAGATCTTGTGTCTTTTATATACTATTCACACTTAGAATCCAAATACTACTTGGAATCCTAACACCAAGTATCTACATGATCTCCATCGTCACATGTATGTATATATGTCAGTTCCAGATTCCATTGGAGCTGACCATGGTCTATAGCTACACGAATCTCGTAAGATAATTAGATAGGGGTACCCAATCTCCATTAGTTAATTCACATACCAGGCATAAGCTCACTTGTGGGAAACAACGACTGCAGCATATCCTCTCTTTCTACCAGAAACTGCTCAGCACTAAGAGAATCACTAATTCCAGTCTCTTCAACAAATACCCTAGCAGCTTCTATTGCTTTCTTTCCCATCATCTTTGCCTTCAGGCTCCAATCAAAGGTTTTGTTGTATCTAGCAAGTATCATTTCCTGGACTTGTGTATAGAACTTCTCAGTGTCTGCAACAGAATCGAATCCCCAAATGAACAGAAGCTTTCAGCAGAAATATCACCCAACATAATAATCACAAAATAAGAGCATTGCTAGTAAACGATAAAAGTATATGCATGAGTGTTTAAGAAATTATGTCGGTAAACGAGAATGTGGCATGCGATGGTGAAGATTGATGGAATACCGAGCAAGAGACCGTCCATGTCGAAAACGACGTGGGTGATTGGCCTTCTAACGGAGACGACACCGGAGAGATTGGCCATTGCGCGACGAGGCTGAAGGAACAGTGCAGACCTCTTCTCCAGTCTCAGATCACAACGACGCGTTCCAATCGTCGTCCCTGATTTGCTCGTTGCGAATATCTCGATTTTTGTTATTGCACGAATCATATTCGGACGAATTGCTGAAATAGATAAATTTAAGAAAAAAAAAAAGTACCAATATAACGTCATTTATTTGATTTATAAACAAAAAATCATATGCTTTAAAATATGATTTATAATAAAAGAATACATTTTAAAATGCTGTCTTTCTTTTTAATTTTAGAAGAAATAATAGATATTTTGTTCGAAAACACAATTTTTCCTTTCAGAAAGTGAAATTGAACTTTTAACACTGATTTAATTAAAAAAAAAAAAAACTAGAACGGTCTTTTATGCGAGACTTCACTTTTTTAAAAATAAAATAAAATAGAAGCATTTTAAAAATATAATCTTACTTTTTTAGAAATAAATTAATTTTTTTTTGTTTTAAAACATGCCTTGAAAGATAAAAAAAAATAAAGTCCTATGTCTCTGGTTCGGAAATATTTGAAGATAAAATAAAATTTAGAAAAGGTAAACAAGGAAACAATTAAAATAAACAAACAAATATAAGTGTGCATATTTCATATTTTTATAATTAATAGTATTTAGAAGAAAACAAACTAGAATTACGCTAAATATTATAATATTTTGTTTTTTATGTTAAAACATACATAATTTTACTTATATTGTTATTTTTTATGCAAACAAAGTATGACATTAGTTGAAAAACTGGTCAATTACCTTGCAGCTTTTATGTCCAGTATGCATGTATGCAAATAAAAAATGTGATAAAAAATTTATAAATAAAATAAATATTTTTACATGGACAATATCTCACATAAAATTTAATATTTATGTTAAATGATGTAATTGTTTAATATAAATATTCAATTTTAGGTCGAAGTTTAGAACTAAAATAAAACTTCACTTAACCTATAAGAGGGTTTACTAAAATAAAACAATTTTAGTAGCAATTGTGTTTTAAATGCCTGTAATTTTTCTAAAAAGAATATTTTTTTGTCATTGTCTCGAAAATTTAAAAATATGAATATATTATGATTCTACACTTTTTATAGAGTAACAGGAAAACATGGAATAAAATCAATCATTTCATTTCATTTGTTTTTGAAAAAAGAAAAGTAATTACTAGTAGTATGTTTAATACGTGATATTAGAGATACAAATTTTAGAACCAAAACCTCCCTCATCACTCCCAGCTCTCTAATCACTCACAAATTGAGTTAAAACACTTTCAAATACTCAATACAACTTCAAAAAAACTTAAATCAACAAACAATTTAACAAATACAATTTTAAGTGAAGTATTTTCCAAAATCAGAATAAATCCCTCACCTTAACTTTTGAGACTTCTGGTTGACATAGAAATTAGAGGAGGAAATTCTGGTTGAACAATTAAAGTCACGTGCCAGCCAGAATCTAGAAAATTCCGATTAGACTTTAATCTACCTGTGAAGATGTCACCTCAAACCCATTTCGATCATGAATTATTGAGAAGAGAAGAAACCTGAGCACAAAGGATAAAGGACAAAGAAGGACCATACCACCCCAATAATAATCCAAACCTCGAATTTGAAGGGAGAGAAAGGAGTTTGAAGGGAAGGAAAAAATGAGAAAAGAGAAAAAAGTGTTTTTGCAACGTAAAGCTTTTGGAGGTATCAAAAGTAAAATTTGACTTTTTCTACGATTGTTAAGGTTTGTTTTAATCACACTCATGCATAACTAAAATTTCAATAATAAAGTCTAAATACATCGAAACTCGTGGAACCTCCACTAACACAAACAAATCACTTAATTACAAATACTGGAAAAATTAGATTTCGATGTAAACTTAATAATCTAGAAAGTTTCAATAATCTGTAATTTAGCGTGTAATAGTTTCTCACTTACTTAAGAGTGTATTTCCCTATAAATATTCTTACTCTGTTTTGGGGTGTGTATATATAATGTTCTAGCTAGAGTTAACGTAAATTAAAACTATCGAAAAAGATATTGTCCAAATAGTAAATTAATAGGGTTGAGTTAATAAAATATATTATCTAAATCGAATAAAGCTGTTTTAATTTGAACCAATTAATTTGTTCCACCAAATGGGGGTATGTTGGTTGGTGAGACTTGAATTGATTGATTGGATGCTAACATTATTAAACAATTTTATATTTTAAAGTCTTTTATATCAAATCACCATATCTAATAATTAATATTACTTTTATTTGCATGATTTAAATTTAGAAATAATTATTTATTTCTTATATCTAAAATATTTTTTTATTTTTCAAATAAAACTAACCTGGTTTTGTATTTAGCCTCAAAAAATCACATGTAAACTGAACCATGTCCGTTTTAAAAATTATGCTATTATTATTATTATTATTATTATTATTATTATTATTATTATTATTATTATTATTATTATTATTATTATTATTATTATTATTATTTTGGTCCTGCAACATTTGAGACCCACATAGCACTCGTGGTTCTACATCTTTCCTGACCACAATGTGGACAGCAGTCAAATAATTCAACAAGATCAAATTATGTAAACTGAAATATAGATTAATTGCTCATAAAAGTAGTTCTACAAAACATATGAAACCTTATGGACTGAAGTGAAAGAGAACGGCAATCACATCCAAGTTCATCTTCCACAAGTATCTTCAAAAGGATCATACGGAACCTTAGCGACTGAAATGAAAAAGAACGACAATTATAGATTCCAAGTTCATCTTCCATTGGCATCTTCAAAAGGATCATATGGAACCTTATTGACTGAAGTGAAAAAGAACAAGACAATTATAGATTCCAAGTTCATTTTCCTTTGGTATCTTCAAAAGGAGGCAAACCCCACTCGATAGGGTTGAAGTCCAACAGTGAGTCCAAAACTTGATCAGAAAACTTATGAAAAGCTTTATCCAGCCTTGGATCAGGGACCATAGCAACAGACCTAAAGGACATGTAACCAGGAAACATTTACCAATTGAACATAATATTCCAATCATACAATTCATCAATGTTTAAACATGAAACTATGTTATTCAATGTTTCAATTCTCTTACATTCCTGCTCTCTTAGCTGCAAGAACTCCAGAGGGTGAATCTTCAAAAACGAGAACGTTAGAAGGATCTATAGGTCCACCCTGTTGACAAACAATTTAGAATGAATGAAAATCATCACCTGGTAACAAAATACAACAATAAAGCAATCCTTTCATTTGCAGATGATTTTGTCAAAAAGGGCAAGACATTCACTGGAATACCTCAAATCTCTTGGCTGCTACAAAAAATATATCTGGGGAAGGTTTGCCATGCTTAACTTCAAAGTCATCGCCAAGAACAACATGATGCAGCAAAGAAAATAGTTCACGGTGTCTTTGAATTTTCACTTCATAATGTCGCTTGTGAGAACTGTGAGGCAAATTGTCAAAAAACAACTTTTGCATAAATAAATCCTTCAAAATAAGTATTCCATAAACAAAAGATGATTGAAGGGTACCTTGTCGCTAAGCAAATCGGAATTCCTTTGGCATGTAAATGCCTGATTAGACGAGCAGCACCTATGATAGATGAAAATGCAGGGCATCAATGTATAAACATGGTGGTAGTGCATTTATGACACAGAATTTGTATATTTAAGTATTTATATAACTTTTAGGTTTGTTGAGTTTCAGAGGCTTATTAGATTCACTATAAATTATGTGGGATTATTCTACAGTGCACATCTTCTTTTTTTCTAAAATTCTATAATTTTTGGTTTTTGATTATTTTTTTGGTTTTCCATCGAACCATTGCGAGCATTCCCATGCAGTAGTAGTCCTAGCTCGAGAAATGAAATAAAAATGAATTCAAAATAAATTTCATTGTCCTGATTAAACCCAGCCAGAACACTGGATTTACAGGGGAGAGTTCGGGAGCAGGGGAAAAGGTACATCTCTGCCCTGTTTAAAATATTGGACGGTTCAGATCTTTTTAAGGAAATGAGTGGGTGTGCCTCCTTTTGGTGAGGTGCATAGTCAAATCTCCTCCCTCTCACTTATCACATGGCTAAAATCCCCTTATCTGTCTTTATCGACGGGAGGGATTTTAATCATTAAAATAAATTCCATTAACATAAAATATTAAAAAAAATGAACCGTATAAGATTCAGATTCTCCCCTGACTTCATGGAGGGATCCTGATCCGACAGTACTGTAGTGGTAGCAACCTACGTGTTTGCTTAATTTTAAAGTTAATTAAGTAGGTAAGGGTATCTCATAGACATACCTGGCATAAGCTCACTTTTTGGAAACAAAGCCTGCAGCATATCCTCCCTATCAATCAGGAACTCCTCAGCGCTCAGAAATTCACTAATTCCTGTTTCCTCAACAAAAATCCTAGCAGCTTCCAATGCTTTCTTCCCCAACATCTTCACCTTCACGTTCCAGTCAAAGGTTTTGTTGTACCTAGCAAGTATGATCTCCTGGACTTCATTACAGAACTTCTCTGTGTCTGCAACAGAACCAACAACACCCTCATATAGTTACCAAATTCGTAAATCACATAACCAAATATTTCTCCACCGACCACATACATATGATTTGCTACTATGCTAAAAGACAAAAAAAAGGTGAGTGACTTTGAAAAATTAGTTCACGACACAGACTTTAGTGGAAATATTACTCCGATGTCCAGCAAGAAAAACGGATCCAACAGAATGAAATGGTATGGTACACTATAAAGGGTCACTAAAAAATGATGCTTATATGGTCTGAAAAAGAACAACAATTTGTGCATGACATTAACTGTTGAAGATAGATGGCAATACCTAGCAAAAGACCATCCATGTCGAAAATGACATGAGTGATTGGCTTGCTAAAGGAGATGAATCCTGCAGGGTTGGCCATGGTGCGAGGAAGGTAGCTGAAGGAATTGAGCTAGGCAACGCTGTCCTTCTTTTCTGAATCTACTACCGCATATACTTGACTTGAAGGGTCCCCATAAATTTATAGATCCTGCATCTGCATGTGGACCCATCAAGTCAATATCACTTTTCTCTCTCTTTTTTTTTTTTTTTTGGTGGGAGAAAAGTGAAGATGGACAAAAATTAGAGAAGGACAGGCACAGTCATGTGCCAGCGCAATCAATTAAATAAGATCAAACAAGCACGAGGAAAAACTGTAGTCATTATTATGGTGATTAATAATTTATAGTTGGATCACTCCTCTTAATGCAGTGATTAGAACTAATCCAATCATTAATTTTTGAGCTACGGTGCTCTGTTATTTCGAAGTCTGTGATGTCAGTGATCAGAAATCACTAAATAAGAACATGGCCTAGCGACATGTTCACTCCCGTGAGCCAAGATTCCGTTCACATCCTTGCATGCATTGTGCATTTATTTTTTGAAGGACACGAAAGTTCTTAATGATACGTTGTAGCAATTTTCCTGTGCCAAAAAAAGACTCATTACCATGTGGCACTACTGCTTTGAGATGCTAAAAGGGTATGTATTAGATATTTCATTTCTGAGGACCACTGTGGCTGTGGTGCTATGTGTGCCTACTTGCAGAGGGAAGAAAAAAAATTGGTTAGCATACATGTCTTTCATTTTTTGAACTCGACAATAAAACTTTTTTTTTATACAACATTTCACTTTATACTCAAGGACTTTTGTTTATTACAATAGTACATCATATCAATAGGAATAACAGTAGATAACACCTCATCACAGCCACACATTCTTTAAAAAATTAATCAGTAATTTGAGATGGCCCACTTATCACTTTCCAGATTAAAAGGACACCACTGAGGGAATTTTCACCTCATGCCAATTTTACATCTTTGCTTATAATAGGCGAAACATTTTATATATTTAGTCCTTATAACTTATCACATAAGTTTGGTGACAGGTCCCCCACCCAACTTTGTTTGTGGATCCACCATCCCCAGTACATCAAATTTGATTCAGATACACAACAAATAATAAAAAATGGGAGTATGATTATTTTGTGCATATCTCTTTTTATTTAAAATTTTCAGGAAGAGAAGATGATAACCAAATGAATTCTCCACAGCAACATATCAATCTATTTCATATTTAATTTCATAATACTTCCAAACTTTATGGTTTATTATTATTATACCATTTATCATTATTAGACATAACTAATTCATAAATATGTTTCAATATATAAATTAAACTTAAATATATTTTACTCTTTTAAATTTTTTATTTTATTTTATTTCTAAAATTTTGCAATTACTTGAATTTAGTTCCTTTTAATTGACATTGTTGAATCATTTGCTTAAGTGGTAATTTGTCTCGGTCTTTAACCACTAAATTTAGTTTCCTAATTCAATTTTTATATATGATTTTTTACTAATTTAAACTACCAAAACAAGTAAGAAGAAACTTTGAAATTTCCTTTTTGTTCTTTAACTTCGTTTGATATGTAATTTGATATCCTTGAAATAGGACGGCACAATGTAAATCACATGACAGATTTTTATTTTGAATTTCTTTTATTGATCAATGCATAGTACAGATATAAAAATGTAAAAATTTACTAATAAATCTAGTTCTTGTTTTGAAACGCAAAACTAAATTATTATTATTATTAAATAGATTAACAGTTGCTTATAAAAAATTAAATACATTAACAGTGAGAGCAGCAGGAAACTCGTTTATCATAGCTTCAAAAACTCTGTTGCTTAAAGGCCCCCAAAAAAATATATCAATGAAACAAAAACTCCTCGTGCAAATGCCACCTGCCAAAGTGAGACTAACCAAAAAAAACAAAACATTTAATTACTTCCCAAATAAAAAAAGTGTAGACCATGTTGCTGCACTAATTAATAAATTGATAAACATGGGAATAAAGGTGTAGCAAACTGGAAAAGAATAAACGTAAAAAAGCAAGCAGAACATGTTGCTGAATTAATTAATCAATTGATAAACATGGGAATAAACAAACGTTGGAAAAAGGAGATAAAGAAAAAATATTGACATTTTTAATTATTAATTATTTAACAAAAAATTATACTATAAAATTGTGAGTTACAAGTAATGATGGTTATCAAGTCCTGTTCTCTTTATTTGTCTTGTCCATTACCGTCATTTGAAACAAACACTGAATAAATATGGTTATCTTGGGCTCTAAAATTTAGCAAATTTTGACGTTATTTTGGAATGAACAAAAATCTAACAGATCAATTACATGAAAAAACATGGTACTTAGGAGAATGCAGGAGTGAAAACATATCATATTCTTTCTTTGAATTCAAACTCACCCTTATTCTGATTTTGTTACTGTGTATGTAATAAATGATAATGGATTCCCAACACAAAAGGGGGTAAAATCTTGTGGTTGGTTTGTTGTAAAAGAAAATCTTTTTCAACGAACCTGACATCCACAGATACAAAATAGGTATGTGCTTTCATTCCCTAAGTTCTTGCTTTGTTGTTGGATTTGAAACCTTTCCTCTCACAAAACTAAATTAGTGAGGTCTAGATTGTCCTTCTTCACTCATTGTAGTTTTCACTGCATAATTAAATTTGGGATGATGATGTTTCCCCAAGCATTATGTTAGATTGAGGTAGTGATGTGTCTCGAATTGATACGACGTGAGATCTTAAAAAAAAATAAACTAAAAACAAAAATCTTAAAAAGTACACATACAAATAGACACACGCAAGCTCATGTATATACACACTCAGGCACACGTAGATACATAGACACACAAGCATAGATAGGCTCAGACACACACATAAGCACACACACGCACATACAGGCACACGCCCACACATACCATGTTCTTAAAATATCTCAATACAATTATTGTAAAAATCTTAGTTAAATGTAATATCTACTTGTTGATATTATCATTAACATTCCTAACAATTCAATCTTGTTCCATAAGCACTTTAGTGTCAATATGCTCTCAATAAATGAAAAGGTAAGAATATATTATAATCATTAATTATCCAATTTTTATTTATTTATCCAATCTATTAATTATTATAGTTTTCTTTTATTCAAAATTTAGGTATCACTTTAAGAATTAAAACTCAATCTAATTATAGTGGTAAATAATAAAAGGAAAAAACTTAAAATATTAGTATTTTATTAATTGGAAGTAAATAAAAAGTATGTTAGATAACAAAAGGATCGAATTAGAAAAATAAATTAAATTTAAATGTACTTCTAAATAATTCATCGTGGATATTAATGTGGTTATATCATTTAACTAATGTATAAAATTAATAAATTTTTTACCCAATAGTCAATTTTTATCAATCAACAAAATATATATTAATACGGTATTAATAAATCAACGAATAAAAATATTCAATCACATCTAGTAAACAAAGAATTACATACAATAATAAAAAGGAAAAAAATGTAGATTGCAAGTTTAAGCAATTCACTTGAGATTAACCTATGCATATTAACAAACCAAAACTAAAAACTCTACTTTGTTGTAACTTAACACATCAATTTGGATTGTTATATTTGTTAAATAAACTTAAAATTTAAACGTGAAATAAGAGTTTAACTTAAAAGATTTTTTTATAGATTAATGATGAAGTAGTGTGTGAGTTAATTATTTGTGAAAACTATTATTGGTCTAAAAAATAAATGTTAAAATATTATTGCAAGACTCATGAAAGAATAAATACATAGACACACAAGTATAGGTAGGCTAAGACACACACATAAACACACACGCATGCAGGCATACCTCCACACACACCATATTCTTAAAATATCTCAATACAATTATTGTAAAAATCTTAACTAAATGTAATATCTACTTATTAATGTTGTCATTAGCATTCCTAACAATTCAATCTTGTTTCATAAGCACTTTGGTGCGAAGATGCTCCCAATAAATGAAGAAAAATAATATATTATAATCATTTAATATTTTAGTTTGTATATCACGTATGATAAATGTTTATTTTTATATAAATAAATATGTAATTGTGATATGTGCTTTTTGTAAGTATTGGTTTAAGAGTCTCTAACAATATATATATTTGTCTGTGTGTGAAAAAAACATAATGCTCAATTTTTATTTATTTATCCAATCTATTAATTATTATAGTTTTCTTTTATCCAAAATTTAGGTATCACTTTAAGAATTAAAACTCAATCCAGTAAAGAAAAACTTAAAATATTAGTATTTTATTAATTGGAAGTAAATAAAAAGTATGTTAGATAACAAAAGCATCGAATTAGAAAAATAAATAAAATTTAGATGTACTTATAAATAATTAATTGTTGATGTTGATGTGGTTATATCATTTAACTAGTGTATAAATTAATAAATATTTTAAAATAGTCAATTTTTATCAATCAACAAAATATATATTAATAAAACAATGAACAAAAATATTCAATCATAAACAAATAATTATATACAATAATAAAAATGAAAAAAATGTAGGTTGCAAGCAATTTACTTCATATTAACCTATGTATACTAACAAATCAAGACTAAAATCTTTAGTTTATTGTAGCTTTACACATCAATTTGGATTGTCATATTTGTTAAATAGACTTAAATTTTAGAGATGAAATAAGAGTTTAACTTAAAAGACCTTTTTATAGATTAATGACGAAGTAGTGTATGACTTAATGATTTATGAAAAATATTATTGGTCTAAAAAATAAATGTTAAAATATTCTTGCAAAACTTATAAAAGGATAACATGTACAAGTAATTAGTAGTAAAAATAATGCATTTTTTATTGATTCACTCCAAATAAATTATATTTAGTCATATTTTTATATACTCTGTATTAGTTGTAAGTGACATCAATAATTATATGACATAAGTTAAGTGGGTCAAATCATAATTGAATTGTGACGTGTAATCGTTTACATCTCTCTACTATTCATACAAACAATTACATTTTTACTATTATCTTAATTTTTGACTTAATAATAAAAAATTGATTCAACAATTTAGTGATGGACTAAGTGGACAAAAAACCATATTACTCTAACTGTTATAATTTTAAATATAAAAAGTTACACCCTAACTATTATCTATTAATTTTAATTTTTTAATTTGATCCTATTAAAAACAAAAGACATTTCTTAATTTTTTATATATATAAATATTTGAACTTTGTTAATACAATGATGATATGATTTTGTTTATCTCACCTAAAATAAAACATCGATTCATCAAAATTATTGTCTTATTAAGACTAATTTAAACATGAAAAAATTTATGAAATCTTATTGTTCTAATAAGATCATCTTAACCATACATCTAACACAATTAATCACTCATATTTCAATCTCCATAGATTTTCTTAAGATATCTTTAGTTTGCATGAACATAATTCCAATCTAACGTGATTAAATTGATTACGGAAAAAATATACCCAATCTCAATATACTTGCTCATTCCACGATCCACTAGTTTCTAACCAAATTAATAATCAATTTATTGTTCACCTATTTGACTCCTAATTGAATCTCTTCCAACAAAGATCCAAGTCACGAATACTTTACAAGCTGCATGGCTATATATATATATATATATATATTACTTAATCAAACATTTAATACAGTTAAGCACTTGATACGTGATTAATTACTCCACATCACACAGTTCAATTTTATTTTTGTACAAACCTTGAGCCCAAATCGTATAACCTAACAAATGTCAGGGCTTCTCGGTTTAATTCAATTATGTAATATTTGATCATAACTTTTTTAACATATATCCAGGGATTGAGCAGACATTTGAAGTTGTTGGTTTTTCACATATGATACATTCTCTCTTTATCCTTACTAATATCATGAAAAAAAATTCGTTCCTTAACTTTTTCCTCAACAAAAATATTATTATTTACTTTTTATCACATATAATTATAATGATAAATTAATAATTTATCACTTTTCTTATAATAAATAATTATAATCGTAAAATTTAGAGATTTGTTTAACCCATGAAATAAAATACTAGAAAGGATAAAATATTGGTTAAGTAAAAATAAAAATAAAGTAATGCTCGATTATCAATTGAATCGCCATGAACGACTTGTTCGATTGCATAATTTTGAAGGAATTTATATTCTCAATTTTCTGCTTACGCAGAACTGACAAGTGAAACATTTCTAATTTTACACATGTTTATCTAGCTTGGTTCTGAAACCTCATTACATTTTGCCGCGTTGCAAAAGCCAAATCCGAAATTACCAAAAATGTGCCAACGTTTTCATGTGGAGCGCATTCGATTTTCATTCAAAATTTCCTAATTCAATTGCGCTCACCATTGGATTCACTTGGCACCCACGCACTAAAAGATGTGTTTTCTCACAGACACAATTCCCAACGAAAAGAAATACACATTTCGAACCTCACTATCCGCGTCACACTCCTTCCGCCAATCAAAATCAAGCATTTGAATCCAACGGCGTATTTACCCATTCACACGGATCGCTAACCAATCCAACGGCCAAAGATCTTTTCCCGTGTATATATAAACCTCTGGATTCTCCCAGTAACCCGCCAAGTTATTTGCTTGGATATTCAGTTCCGTATCAGAGAAAAAAGAAAAATCGTCAGCCATGTCTGGAAGAGGAAAGGGTGGCAAGGGACTCGGAAAAGGAGGTGCGAAACGACACCGTAAGGTTCTGAGGGATAACATTCAGGGAATCACCAAGCCCGCGATTCGCCGTCTCGCGAGACGTGGTGGCGTTAAACGTATCAGTGGTCTTATCTACGAAGAAACCCGTGGTGTTCTCAAGATCTTTCTTGAGAACGTGATCCGCGACGCTGTCACCTACACCGAGCACGCTCGCCGCAAGACCGTCACCGCCATGGACGTTGTCTACGCCCTCAAGAGGCAGGGCAGGACCCTCTACGGTTTCGGTGGTTAGAAAATTGGGGATTTCTGCAATGCCTTGGGAATTAGGGTTTCTTATCATGTCAATTGCGCTGTTGATATTGCATTAGTTCTTCGGCTAAGCTTAGTGCTTCAAGAATTGTTCTTGTTTGGCTTTGAGTTGTAGCTCTGACCATCATTAATGTTAATCAGAATGAATTGGTCTTTTTTCAAGTGAAATTCGTTGTGTATTTGTGTTTGCTTGTCATATAGCCTGCGCTAAATTAAAAGTTAAAACGTAAAAACATTTCCCATGCATCGATGTAACTATGTAACTCTTAATGATTCTTGATTGTTCTTGGACACTGCATCTAGAATTTTAAGTGTTTCAGATGTGCCATTATCGAAATAATTTGTGTTTGGGGGCGTAGTAATGGTATGAATGACATAATGAAGGTATATAAGGTTTCTGTCATATTGCATTTTTGTTTTGGTTAAATTAAAATTGATTGCCTAAGCTTCTTTGATTTTGGTGTTTTACGTTGAAAATATTATTTTGTAGTCTGCTAAATTTCTAGACAAATTTATTGCTTGTAAATAAAGAACTCTGTATGCTTGAGGTTCCTTTGTTTGTTCGAATAGCGACCAATCTGGTGAATTTTCAAGGTTTCCAAATATTTTGTTACCACCTAATACAGAGGAGAATCACTTAACAAAGAAATGAACCTTCATAAATAGAGTCACTTTTGGCTTGGTTACAATGAATGTAGTATTCATGGCTTCAATTTCTCTATAGTTGTCCAGTTGTTAGAATTGGGTTGCCATCTATATTCCGTTATATTGCGGGTCTGGAGATGAAAATTAAGAGGGAGGTCCTTGCCCGACAGCTCAGCATTTTAAGATGTGTCGACCAAATTTTATGTAAGTTATATATTAAATGAACCAGAAAAATGGTTCTGTTTAACACTTTGTCTCTATCTATTTCTCAAAGAGCCAAATCCCCGCAGAAAAACATTACTAGCAATTAACCGTAGCTTGAATGACAGGCCAACGGGAAAAGACAGTTTGTTTCAGTTGTGAGCTCCTGCAGTAAAGAAGAAGGCGAACCACTTGATGGACTTGTGGATCACTCGTTAACGGATCCAAATCCTCATGATAAAGCCTTCTTGAGGACTAAGTTCACAGTACTTATTACAAGCTTGAGGATTTGGTTGTTTTCGTTGGGGAAAGTATTGGTACCATTCAACTTATTCTTACTTTTAGGCCGAAGGAATATCTTGTATTAGGAAAATAATCTGTTACAACGATCACATTATAATTTATTTTAAGAGCTTTATAATTATTATGAAAATAAAATTTTATATTTATAAAGAAACAAAGAGAATAAAATGTAAAATGACCGTTATGAAATGATTGTAAAAATTTAGTGGACGTCAAAATAATATTATTGTTCTTTGTATTAATATCTATAGCACATTTTTGTATTATTATCAATACCACATTTTATCTTTTATTTTAAGAAATTTTAGTAAACCACGTTCGCGAAAGAAGTTTTTATAAATTTGTGTAAATCAATATTATTTTAAGTGCTTGTGTGATCCTTTTTGGTAGGAAATCTTTCAGATTTATAGGTAAATTGTAAATTGTAAAATTTATTGAATATAGAACTTTTCAAAGGTATGATCGAGTAACAAAAAGAAGGTTTACTTCTAAATGGAGTTCTAATGCTCATGTTAATAAGAAAACTACTATAGAATAATGAGTTTGGATGATATTCATGTTAACATGTAAGTTATATTAACCATTCTTTTCAGGATAATAAATATAATCAATTCTAAAATAATTATGTGCTGGTGAACTTGTTATAATTGATATTATTGGAACTAACAGTTAACAATTGATATGGCAATCTCTAAGTTAAATTTAGTTTCTTTGAGGATAGGTGTACAAGTCGCTAAGATTAAAATTTGAGTAAAATAAGCATATAAATAGGTGAATGATTTTTATGAGTTTATACTTCTTTGCTTTTAGTTTAAAAATAATTTGAAATATAAATCAATGGAAACTTGAGTTTTTAATCATGCGTTTGGGGCTCATTGGTTTGATGCTTTTGGTTACACATTTTTTTCCTGTCTACTAATTTGACAAACTAATATTCTACAGTTTAAAATAGCATTGATATAATTAATTTTGTATTATCATTTATACTAGAACGATTCTATTATAACTCTCTTTATAAATGGTTGTTCCTTGTTCTTTGTATAACTCATTTTCTAGTAATTGTTATTTATTTTCAGGTAATTGTATATGATCATTTATTTTTGAATTATTGCTATTTTTTTTGCATTAATATCTATCACGCTCTTGGTATAAATAATTTCTTAAGGAGGCCTATTCAAGGTGTGATGTGGAGTGAAAAATTTAAAATTTATGGAATTGTGCTAGATGTGTCTAAGACGTGAAGTTGAATTTGAAATATAAAGTCAAATTAGAGATGTTACAAGCTTAAAATAAAATTATAGATGTTTTATACATAGAATTGAAATAAAGGTGAAGAACTTATCTATAAATAAATGCATTAAGCATAAATGAGAGCTAAAAATGTTGTAGATATGTTCATATTTTAAACCGAATTAAACATACTTAATAGTCAACTACTGAGTGTTGAATATACAATGATAGACAAGTTACCAACTTGTTCAACATTAATTCACAAAAGTGATAACTTTTCAACATTAATTCACAAAAGTGATAACTTTTGTATAGTACTAATATGACAACATAATTTTTTAGTATATTAAAACAAGTTAATTTAACTACCTTTTAATTTAAAATTGTAATTTAGCTTGAAAATGTGAAATTAGTTAATTGCCTTTATATTGTGTATAAGTATACCTTTTTTTTCTCATAAACATAATAACATATTTTTAATGAACAATAACTTTTATAATATTTTCAAAATAATATATTTTAATTATATTTAATTTTTACTTTACAATTATATATTCACCATTTTAATGTCTATGATTAATTTTACAATATAATAATATATTGTAAATAAATTGATTTTATATTAGTTTTTATTCTTATTTAAAGTAGTAATCTTAAACTAGCTTAAATAGAATCTACTTTTTTTAATGGAGTTTATTTTTAATTATAATTTTTTCCTCTTCTTATCAGAATCTTCAGTTTAATTATATAAGTACAAATATCTAAACTAAACAGATATCAGTTATCAAGAATCTCTAGTCTATACAAGTGTATTTTATTTTGTGACCTATTTCTGCACCAAAATTTTAAGTCCATAACATTCTGATCTATCTTAAACACATACACTTTTTTTATTTGGATAATCATTATTCGCATTTTTTTTCACTAAATACACTCCTTTTTAGGTCCATGACAGGTCACAAGCCATCAACTTCAAGTAATAGACAAAAAGACTTCAAAATCTTCTCAGTACCTTCTTACAGAGATCTAGAACTTCGTTATAATCAATCATTCCATTTCAACTGTTATCTCTACTTTAAAATAAAACATTCCACGAGGTTAAAATCTATTAGCTTCATTTTAAAATTCCTTTTTCTTCAACCTCTCAATTACTTACATAAAACTTATCACTATTTTATCTTTCCTTTCGTCTCCTATTCTCAATAAGTTTTTTCATTAATTTATTTGCTTTGTGTTTTTATAATCTAAGTATGCCTTGGTCTTATTTTTCACCCTTTAACTTTGTTTCATGTGTGTTTATTTTCCTTTTTGTATAATGGTTATTCTGCCTTTATTGTTTGTTTGATGGCTTTTGAAACCATGTATGTCTAGGTTAAAGTCGAATTGCTAAAAGAAATTTCTAGCTTTACTTCCTCTAAAGATTTGAGAGATTTATACAAAATAGAAACTTTTAATAAAACTGACGAAAAGTATTTATTTGAATGAATTGTCTTATAAACAAGTATATATAGTTTTATTTTGATTGGGTGATTTCGGATGGGTGATTTGCCTAACCCTTGATTGGTGGTATAGAAATACTTAGGGTGATATCATGCATTTGTTTGGAAAAAAATATCTTATAAATTTAAAAGAATATAGTTAAATATAATTATGTAATAATTTTATATTAATATTAATGCTTATTGGCCAAATATATTTTATAAGTATTTATAATTTTAATTTTAATTTTTAATTAGTTTTTAAATTGGTTATATATTTTTTATTTGTGGATAAATATTTTATTACCTTCAATTGTTATATGTTTTTCATATAACATATTTATTAATAATCTTATGTTATATCTTACATATTTCTATGTAAATTTAAAATAGAAAAATAGCATACTTTTAAATAGACCCAATAAAATATTTAAAATAAAACAGAGAATGTAATAAAAAAGTATTTAAAAATAATAACAATAAAACATATTTATCATCTAACAATATTTATATATTGGAGTATAATGCTAAAGCACTAAACTAAATTTTAAATAACATAACAGTTAAAGTAAATGATAAAAATAATAATAAATCTTATTTTTTTATTATAGCAATATAACTTTTTTTACGTTACATAAATAAACATACTAACCTACTTTATGAGTGGATAAGATATAAATAACCTTAAAAAAGTAAAAATAAAATCGCATAAAATTATAAAACAGCAAATAAAAATCAGAAGAAGTAAGTGTTTCTATATATATGTTTTTTTAAATAGTAATTAGGATATTGGGCACGAGGTGGGGTCTGTGGGTGGAGTGATTCTTCCTGCACCTCCATGACGACTTCTTACACTTCCATAGTTTTTCAAATTTCCTATTTTGGACATAATGAAAAGATCAAAATGTTCTTGTCTATAATTTATAGTATAAAATTTTTTACATTACGGTTTGTAGAACCTGTAATATATTTTTTAAAATTTTTACATTGCGAGTTATACAACCTGCAATACGTTTTAAAAAATTTTATATTTTTACATTATAGGTTGTACAATCCGCAATACATTTAAAAAAATTTTTATAACCTGCAATGTATTTATAAATTATTTTATTTTACGAGTTGTACAACTAGCAATCTGCTATAATGTAGTGATTATTACCTTAATCTTATACATAAAAAGTTACAACCCCGCAATGTGTATCAAAATTTTTATATTATAGACGAAGGATATTTTTGTCTTTTCATTATGGAGGTGAAATTTGAAAAACTATGGAGGTGAGTCGTCGTGGAGTTGCAGGAAGAATCACTCCTGTGGGTGCTACATTGGCAGGGGGATTGTGTCTATCTGTATTTAAGTGAGGACAAAACGTAATAAAATAACATACTTTTAAATATGTATATATTTAAAATATTTTAAAATATAGACTCAATAAAATATTTAAAATAAACAGAAGCAGAGTTAAAATAGAGAATGTAATAAAAAATTATTTAAAAATAAGAACAATAAAACATATAACAATATTTATATATTGGAGTATAATGCTAAAGTATTAAACTAAACATTGTAAATAACATAATAGTTAAAGTAAATGATAAAAAATAATAATAAATCTTATTTCTTATTATATACAATATAACATTTTTTACGCCACATAAAAAAATGTAATAACGTACTTTTTGAGTGGATAAAAAATAAAATTATGCCTTATATAAAAAAGAGTTAAAAGAAAACTCAATAAATAAGATATAAATAAACAAAAAAGAAGTAAAAATAAAAAATTCGTATAAAATTATAAACCAGCAAATAAAAATCAGAAAAACTAGGTGTGTGTATATTATATATATATATATATATATATATATATATATATATATATATATATATATATATATATATATATATAAAAAAAAAATAAAATAATTTAATATTATTTGTATGTATGTTTTTTTATT
>Ga0099825_1002564_pt1 | contig 24154 bp, 11 predicted proteins | sample SiratroredBW_FD_76838 | JGI IMG/M metagenome (GOLD analysis project Ga0099825, IMG submission 76838) | Root nodule microbial communities of legume samples collected from California, USA - Siratro red BW | ecosystem: Host-associated > Plants > Roots > Nodule | place: USA: California | collected... | reverse complement strand
TTTTTTTTTCTTTTTTCTTTTCTTATTTTTTTTTTTCTAATATTTTTTTTTAAAAATTTTTATTTTATTTTTTTTTTTTTTTTTTTTCTAGTGACAGTGAGTTTTACTCTAATCACTTAATGAGTTTTTCTCTGTCGGTTCAAAGGTCACTTTGTATTTTCTTCAAAATTGATTTCAAACATAATATAATAATACAATTTTACCTTTTGTCACGTAAGCAAGGATTGTCAAAGAGGAGGAGGAAGAAGAAATTTTTTCTTTGAGTTTGGGTAGTAGAGAAAGTGGTACACATGATCACTAATGTGCTCAAGAAAGAAACAAGAAGTGAATGTTCACAAAAAAGAAAGAAGAATGATTATTATTATTAATTTCTGAAAAGAGGGGTATAAGAATATTTATATAATCAATAACTCACACGTACATTTATTTAAATAATGTATTGTTCAATTTTTTCACCTTAATTCAATGTGAAACTTAAAATTATTCTTAGATTTTTAAAAAATTAGATCAAAAATATTTGTTTAAATAAAATAATATAATTTTCAAATTCAAATTTAAGTCTAACTAAATACTTAGCGAGATACTAATTAATGAAAATTTAAGTTTTTAGAGTAACTCAATAAGGTTAAATTTATTTATATATTTAAAAGTAACACTTAAAATCATTTTTAATTGTGGAGTTTTTTTTCGTAGAAATATATGTTTAAATTGAATTTATTGCCTTGTTGTGCTATGGAAAGTATGAAATTGGGGACCTTGGGGTTTTGTGCTGTACCAAGTGTGGTATTTTTGAAAGAAATGATTGTGCTTTCCAAGTGGGATGTGGATTAAGTTTGAATGTGATAACCCTGGTAAATTAGTAACAAGACAGGCGTTCAAAACCCTTATGTGGGTTTTTGCTGGAAATTAAGCTTTTAAATTGGGAAGTTATTTAAATCCCATTACATGGGTTGTTTATTTATTGAATCATATTTTGGGGGTCTTTGATGTTGTGTTTTGAATGCTAACTTTATGTTATTTTGGAATAAGTTTGTGAGAATCTAAAAATGACTTTAAGTCTTAAATTGATTAGAAATAAAAAAGTTAAGTAAAATAAATTAATTAAAATGAAAATTTAAAAAGAATGGCCATGCTTTATTTTTTTTATTATCTTATTTGTTTTTATATTAACCCATTTTATATCCCACTTAAAGGTTTTGATGATTAGAATTTTTCAACTTGAGGTGAATTAGAAAAAAAAAAAAAAACTTATTCAGGAGTTGACTAAAGTTAATCATTAACAACTCTATCTTTTCTCGTAGTTCTTTATTCTCACGTTTCTTGCTCAAAGTCAGGAACAAGAAGTATTAAGAAGTATTAAAAGAATTAATTATAAGTGTGTGTTGTGTAAACATCAGTATATTATTTACGATGAAGAAGAGATATAATAATAAAGAATAAAAAAAATAAAGCAAAACCTAATAATAAAAAATATTTGATAAGATATTTTGGTATCAAATAATATCACATCATATCTCTTTATTTAATATAATATTTAAATCATATTTTACCATAATCAAATTAATACTTTGGCTAAAATTAAATTATATGTATCATGAGACAAATTGTTACAAATGTCATTAAACACGATCCCTAGAGAAAACCATTTCATCCAATTGATTGTAAACTAATAAATAAACAATAACAGCTAATATCTTTATATCTTTTAACACTCATTTCAAGTTGAGGCACATGTATTAGATGCCAAACTTGTTATAAATATTGAAGGCTATCACAGCTACCGAAGACGAAAAAATTACTCTCTACTAATAAGAATCTAAGTTTGAAGGATAACTCAATTTTATAAAATAAATAAGGTGAAATTTATTTATATACTTTAAAAGTAACATTTAAAATTATTTTCAATTATGATTCGCCATTTGAGTTTTTTCATAGAAATATATGTTTAAAATTTGTTGGAATACTGAATTTAATAAAATAAATACAAAACTTTATTTATAAAAGAAATAAAAATAGTAATTAAAAGACATTTCATGGATTTTATTTCAAAAAATTAATATTAATTAAAATATATTTTGTAAACATATAGATTTTCTTGTCAATAAATATATTTAAAAGCTTATTACTATAAAAAAAAGCTAGTATTAGAAATTTAATATTTTACCACTTATTTTATTATAAAAGACCAAGTGATATAAATATATGAACTTTGTTGTATAAGTTCTTTACCACTTATTTTTATCGTGAATTTTTTAGCTTTTAAAAGATTTGAACCATACGTTTTTCTCACGTCAACATTATAAAACGCTTAACTTATTTTTAACATAAAGTGCTTTGTGGTATACATAATTTACTATTTTCTAATTTAATGATAAAAAATAAACTGTTCACTAAAATTATTGAACTAAATCAAAATGAATGATGAATATGGGAATCTATCAACATCACTCTCCCTTTGTCACATCATATGTAACTTCAGAAAAAGGAACTCTTCAATTTTAATGTCATTAGACCAATTTCTGATAATGTTAAGTGTTATTTTAATTTTGAAAAGTATACTTAAAACAATAATTAAAAATACCATATCAAATGTTTTTAACTATTTAAAAATATAAATTTGAAGTATGTATGTTTAAAATAATAACAATTTTTTATATTTTTCCTTGTGATGGTTTTTCCTTTTAAGAGTTACAAATACAATCGTAAATATAATTAATAATTAGTTTAATACAAAATGTGTCTGATATTAATAGTTTTTAGCTAATTATGATTATAGTATTGCAGAACATCATGAACTTGTATTCGTATATGTATTTTAATTTTCCTAATTACGTAGAAAAAACTCACTGAAGAATTATTAGGTAAGAGAATTTCACAGAAAAATTATTTTAAAATAAAAAAATGAGAAAATTTTTGTTGACAAACTCAATATTTTTTTGAAAATTTAAATTTGGACTAAAATGCCGTGTTGTCCCTTGTCTTATATTTGTATTCTAAAATAAATTTTAATATTTTAAATATTTTACTTTCAAAAATTTGGACTAAATTTTTATTTTATTAAAAGTTTCACTTTTTAATTTATCATGTTAAATGTAATTTCATATGAATATTTTTATTCCAATTTAAAGTAATACTCTTGGTATAGTATACCAAGAGAATGATCAAATTGATCTGATAAAAAAAACTATAAATCAATATACAAATTTTCAAACATAAGAATAAAAAAAATATCTAAAAAAATAAGATTATGGATGAAAAGGTGTTTTTTTTTTTTTATGAAAAAAAGAAAATATAAACAAAATGATGGCATATCTGATTTAGATTCTTTCAAAAGATTAACTTATTCAGACCAGAAATTTGATTTTATTATTATATTATTATGTTTTAAATTTTATTATTATATTATTATGTTTTAAATCAGCACAACCAGAGAGACAAAGAAGCTTCAAATCAGACGGAGCAACCTTGTTTCAGTTGGTTGGTATCACACACCATGGGACAAGTCTTTGACAAGTTAGATGGTATTCCTTATTTCCCTTCTCATTTCTTCTTCTTTTACCTTCTTCTCTCTTCCAAAAATTTCATGATTTTTAGTTCCTCCACCTTTTTCATTTGTTATCTTCTTGGGTTTCTCTGTTTTGGAATTTCCCTTTTCTGCCGACAATTGGGTCGTTTGTATAGTGGACTAAATATTAATTATTAGTAATAACAATAAGAAATCAAAAGCTTGAAACTTGAAATATATATATTTGTTTTTTTTGTACATATAAACCCACTTACCTCTGCTGAATGAGGGGGTGTCACTGTGATTGAATTTAGTGGCTTGTTGTGCTGTGGAAAGTATGAAATTGGGGACCTTGGGGTTTCGTGCTGTACCAAATATGGTATTTTTGAGAGAAAGGATTGTGCTTTTCAAGTGGGGTGTGGATTAAGTTTGAATGTGATAACTCTGGTAAATTAGTAACAAGATAGGCGTTCAAAACCCTTATGTTGGTTTCTGCTGGAAATTAAGCTTTTAAATTGGGAAGTTATTTAAATCCCATTATAGGGGTTGTTTGTTTATTGAATCGTGCTTTGGGGGTGTTTGATGTTGTGCTTTGAATGCTAACGTCATGCCATTTTGGGATAAGTTTGTAACGAATCCAAGAGTTAATCTGAGTTTGAGTATAAGATTGATTAGAAATGAGAAAATTAAGTAAGAAAGATTTGATACTCTGAGTTTGAGTATAAGATTGATTAGAATTAAGAAAGTTGAGTAACAAAGATTTGAGTCTACGATTGATTAGAAATGAAAAAGTTAAATAAGAAAGACCTGAGTCTAAAATGGACTAGAAATTAGAAAGTTGAATAAGAAAGATAAGGCACAAATTCTGTGTTAAAATTTTGGATTGAAAGTGATGGTATTCTGACTTAAGTCTTATTTGTTTTCCCTTCAATTTTTTTAACAAGTAATATCGTTTACTCCTAAATGTGTAGGATTAGAGCACAAGAAAGAGGGAAGACTAAACAAATATTTGGATTTGGTTATGTGACCCAACTTGATATGTAGGATAGAAAGAAAACCAGTTAAATGGAGAACAAGGAGAAAAATGATAGATGGGAAACATGGAAAAAGGATAAGAAAGTATGAGAGCAAGAATAGTTGGTATAATTTTAGGGTCTTTGAACACTTGAGTTATACAAAGTGGTTTTTGACAGCTAACAAGTAGCTTAAATTCAGGCAGAAGAATCAATTTGATATTACTTACTGAATCTTTCAAACTTTTAACTTTTATCACAAACCCCTAAATTATTAATGATTCTGTTCAAAGTAATTGGTATTTCTATAAAACCACTCTTTGAAGGTTGAAAACTTTCTTGGTTCACTCTTCATGAGCATGAGGTAACTGGATTTAATGGTAATGCAGTTTTTATGCCTGCATTAACTGGACATGACATTCTTACTTATCTAAAATGCAGCATATAAAAAATAGCACACAATTGTGTGGTCATGTTATAGTGATCAATTGCTAATGTTAAAAGGCTTTGCATTTTACACAGTTAAGGAGTGGAGGAAAAGGCAAATAAGAAAGATAACAGATCGAGTTTTTGAAAAAGTACAGAATCAAAAGGAAAGTGATAAGTTGAGTTTTGAAGATCTGTATATTGCTGTTTTACTTGTGTACAAGTAAGAAGACTGCTTCGTTATTATTTTTGACATTTTGATGGCCTTGATAATATGCTTTTCAACCACTGAATAAATTTGATTATTTCTTCTAAAAGAGAGCTGTTTCTATGTTATAGTGATATCAACAAGTATATACCTGGTCCCCATTTTGACCCTCCATCAAAAGCCAGAGTCATAGAGGTTAAAGAGGTACTTTATTGTGACTTAATGAGATCAAACTAGGTACTCTATTTATATATGTAAAAGTTTTACACAGTGGAAACGAATCTAAGCTATGGCACTTTTTTGTTATAATCATGTTATTTACTGAATACATTTCTTTATCTTTTCAATAATAGATTACTAATTCAGTTTGAATAGGAGTAGTAACCCTGCATCATCTAATAAATTGTTTGTTAGAGTTTTGGTTCATTTGAGAGATAACCATGAAATACTTGGTGAAAGTGAAAATGATAATGAGGAATTCAAAATGGCAAATGAAAATCGTCATAGTATTAGAGCATGTTTCAAGTGAAGATATATAAAACATCATTGTATTACAACATATCTCAAAATGGAAGTTAAGTAAAAAGTAATGAATCTTAGTATTCAATTTGAGAAGGACTTCAACATTCTAGTTTCCATGGTTGTTAAAGTTATATAAAATTTAGGACCACTAGAACATGATGGTTGAAGAGTGAAGATGAAAGGATGCCTCCTTGTTTCATACTTTGAAGCATAAGAGGTTGTAGTAATTTCCTTTATATTTCATACTCATCTTACCAATTCATACAACTTAACGTAATAACATTATATTCCATTCCATCTTCTTTCATCAATTGAAACATAGCCTAGATATCAGGGACTTGTAGCGTGTATATCACACTGTAATATGCGGGCAGAATAACTTGACTGATTACTTTGGTTCAAATCCCATGGTTTGTGGTGTGGTTTGAGTAGTGTACTAACTATGAGCTATAATGTTCAGTGAATAGGTGAGTTTTTTTATTGGAGATCTCACATCGATTAGAGATGAAGTCTTTCAATAGTTTATAAGTAGGTGTAAATTTCACTTTACAAGTCGGTTTTATAAGGTTGAGGTAAGCTTAAAATTCACTTCTTGATATTTTCAACTCCTAACAAGTTGATAAATTTTAATACTATTTTAAAATCGATTGATAAATTTTAATACTATTTTCTCAAAACATGAACTAAGCAAGTTTGCAAGTATCAATAAGGTCATTACATCTGAAGCATTGTTCGATTTGGTGCTCAGTGTAAATTATAGTTTTGTTGTTAAAAAGTGTCTTGGTGGATTAGACGAGGAGAGTAGTTGTAATCCTTAGTTTCAACTCTTAATTATGGAACACAAGGAAAATATCTTGAAATTTGATGGGTTCAAACATTGACAAATTGCTTATAATGTTTTGAATCGTATCTTTGATATCATTCTTCCTGGAAGGTACTGATTTCTAACTTAAAAAGCTTATCAATGTGGTAATAGATCTTAGGGGGAATGTAATAAGATCCCTTTTCAATATTGTTGTGTAAGGTTGCACCATCAGCATGGTAAGTAAAAACCGCACAAGTGCAACTTTTTTTTGTAAATTCATGTTAGACATCGTTATGAGCATTGATATCTCAGCTAGGCTAGGCTGACACCTCAAAGATTAACGGAAATTGTCATTATACTTGAGCTACATTTGGTTATTTCTTTTCATGTATATTATAATTAATAGTTTGTTGGAAGTAAGTGTGAGATTCATATAACAATTTGCAGAAATGTGATATCAACCTTGATGGGGATATTGACCGTGAAGAATTTTTCGATTTCATCCGGCAAATGACAGCTGATACATTCACTGTTGTGAGCCAAAAACTTATTGTGACTTTGGTTGTAGCACCAACAGTTGCAGTGGCAACAAAGAAAGCCACACATGGTGTTCCTGGTGTTGGGAAACTGGTGCAGAAGATACCCAATTCAGTTTATGCTTCCCTTGTGACCATTGCAGCTGTGTGGTTCCAGAAAAAGGCTCAAAGTTCTTCACTGTAGCCATAGGATTCAAACTGTTTCCATGTTAGATATAAAAACAATGGTTATGTTTCATATTTTGGTCAATAGACCAACTCTTGATTTTTCAGTCAAAGTTTATATAATATGCATGTAAATAAACTTTGTTCAATAAAATTGTATGCAATCATTATCTAGAACCATTTCCTTTCTTTTTTTTTTCACATTCACTCATCTCTAATATCTTGGTTTCTATCATGACTTTTATCTGACTGATAAATATGTTTGAAATGAAAAGTCATAGGACCTCATTTGGGTGAAGGTTACCTTGTGAGTTCTTATAGCTCATACCCTATGTTATATTAATTTTACTTCTTTTCTTTGAGCATGCTAAGAAAAACATGCATTAGTAAAAATTGAGTTTTTTTATTCTCAATGCATAATTTATTTTCTTTTACAACAATGTTCCTTCCTTTTCATCTTAATGTTGCACATATTTCTTTTTTTCAAGTGTTGGTTTAAAGAAAAATTTATTAAAAGTTAAATTTAAAATTAAAACAAAAAATATATAAATATTTTAATTATCTTAAATATATTTTTTTACTGTATATCCTTTAAGCACTACTTAAATTAATTATGAATATTAATTTTAATTTTGATAGTTTCTTCATTTATATTTAGAAACTATATTATGAGTGAAAAAATAATATTTATTTTTTAAAAAATTTAAATTATATATTAGATTTGTAATAAATAATTTAAATTGTGGTATAAAACTGTTGTTAAATTAAAAATATTATTTTTAACAAAATAAAGCATATTAATAAAATATAATCATTTGAGAGACTCAGATATATATTTTTTAAGTACTTATAAAGAAAATTAAAATGTAAATTGAGAATGATTTTAGTTCAAAAATAGTAAAAAAATATTAAAATATTAATATTAACTCGTATTTGAAAATTAAAACAACATTGATAATTGAATTTAAAAATCTACACGTTAAAAATATGTATTTAGCATTTTCTTAACTTGTAATAATACTGTGTTGCAACATATATCATTAATTTGAAACTTTCTTTTTCAATGGCAACTTGGTATCATGGTATACACTTATTTTTAAGTTTAATTAAATTTCAACTCTCTCATGTCTAATTGTTATTTTATCACTATATCTTATTTATTTTCACATGTTAAAAAAAAATATGAGATTTTTATAGTTAACATAAAACAATAGTATAATTAATATAACAAATAACTTTTATTATTTTCAACAAAAAAATGAGTATTGGTGAAAATCGATACGATGAACTCGTATTTAATAAAAGTAATAAAAATAACTTGTTATCTTAATTTATCTATAATATTATATTTTATTAATCAGACCATAAAATCTCGTTTTCCTTTATTTACGGATATATTAATATAAGTAAACAAGATGACATATGATTATATTATTCAATTTATAAAAAATTTAGAAAATAATACAGACTCAATTGAAAAAATAAAATATTTTATGTACTTAAAAGAATAAAAAAAATTAATAGAAACTAAAAATATATAAATTTTGGAGAGATTTAAAATTTAATTAAATTTTATTTTAGTACTTGAAGTTGTTTTGATCCAAAGTTGGAATTGTTTGATCTTGTGGTAAGAATGAGTTTCAGAATGCTGATTGCAACACCAAATTTGTTCATATCTCTTCTCTTAATATCCTCACTCTTTTGCCCAACACTCCTTGCCAAATCTTCTCACCCAATCTCCGTAAGCCTCAATCCCTCTTTCTTTTTTCTCTTTTCTGTTCATTTTTTCGTTTTTCTACTGATTTTAACATCTGGGTATCTGCTATCTGGTAGGATTCTGAAGTCAGGAAGAACAAGATTCAGTGCTACGCTGATATCGACAGGTTCGTATAAAATCTGAGCAATTGGGTTGTCGAATTCGTATCCAAAGGGATGAACTTGTTAGCTTGTTGAGAATTTGGGTAGAGTGACTTTGAAATTGAGAGCAAGTTCATAATTTGTGTTGGGTAAATTTGATGTCAATTTGACAATTTGGGTAGTGAATTTAGTGGCAAGTTGAGAATTTGGGTAGAGTGAATTTGATAGCAGTTTGAGAATCTGGGAAGAGTTAATTCGACAGCAATTTGTGTAGAGTGAATTTGATAGCAAGTTGAGAATTTTGAGGACTAATATGTATAGATAGAAACTTTGGTGTTTAGAGGACCATAGCAAGTAACATATTTTCAGGACTAAATTGTATATTTACTAAATTTGTTATAAACCTATTTACCATTGTAATTATGCTGATATCTATAGTCAAGTGCACTTGGTTTTGCTGTTTCTGGTCTGGATCTTATTTCGTGGATATTTGATAGGGTTGTAGAATTTTTGTGATATTCAGCAACTGTTGTTGTTGATACATATTCATCCTTGTTGACTCATTTCTTTTACCATTATAATTGAACCTTATCTGCTTCTAGTTCAGTGCTATTCTTTGTTGATACTGTTCTGTTTGGTGTTCTTGGCTGGCTTTATTTTTTAGAAATTTATGATCCAAATTTATTATTATTTCTTTTTGGTGGTTAGTGGGTTGTGGGGTTGGACGTGCAAATCATCAGCGATAGCAAGGGAGAATTGTGCTCTGAGATGCCTTTCACCAGCTTGTTATGAGCTCATCTATGAGAGTGACCCGGTGGGGCAATCTCTTCATGTGATACTACCTTTCTCAATAGAGTTCGGATACCTTTTTCAATTGAATTGAATTTTTCTTTTCTTGCAGCTTGAAGAGGGAGAAAAAGACTTGATTCGTAGTCAAGAGTACAAATACTGCATGCATAAGTATGTATAGTTTCTGCAACTCAAGGCTTGGAATTTTTATGATATTGGAAGGGTTGAGGTTTTGCAGTGCATGGACTTTGAATTTACATTTAGTTGTGGCTCTTTTTCCATTATTGTAACATATCATTGAATTTTCAAAACCGTAAATAGGACACGTAATTTGCCTGTATGATTAAGCCAAGTAGTCAACATAGAGCCTAGGGAAGTAAATAAGTTGGATCATCAATCAGTTTTTTAGTTAACTTTAGTTTTATTGTTTGGTAGGGATAGTGAAAAATGGATCTCACAAGATCATTGTTCCTTAATAAAGTCACACATCCTTACTTTGAAGTTTTATCTGATTTTGGAGGGCTAGTATAAATTGAAGGACCCTGATATGTTTGTGCAGAGAGGACATAGTCAGAGGGAATTATTTATAGTTGCTAGAACAGGCCAGATTGGTAAGGGACATTGATAAGGGAGGTAAAATAAGCAAAATCGTAGTCCCAATTTGGATAAACTTTTTCATAAACAATTATAAGAGAAGAAAAGGGGAAGTAAAATAAATAAAACTTTCCCCATAAGTTAAAATCATGTTATGCACTTCAACTTTTGGAGTAGATAAATAGTGGAGCTTTTAAAAATGTTAAAGTGCATAAGTTGATTCTAACTTAAAAAGAAGTTTGATTCATTTTGCTTTTTCATTTTCTTCTCCAACCAGCACTTGTTGAGAAGTTTATCTTGGGTTGATGTATAATCAGTAATAACAATATATGAGTGATAATTATTATAATTGAACCTTGATATGTTGAGAGAGCTACATGGCATGTGTGAATGAAGTTTTTAGTCTAAACATTTTGCTTGTTTACCTTGCAGGTCATCCTTGGGGGAGAGCCTTGAGGGTGTGAAGGGTGCCTTTAGCAACTAATCATCATGAAAATTCTGAATTGAAGGTGGAAACTGTGGTGAATTTATGTACTCCTTGCTAAATTTAGATTAAAGAAAATGTCCAAAAGTCTTTGAGAGCATTTTTCTTTCAAGTGTAATCAATTATAAACCAACTAAATTCAGATATGCACTCTTAGAAATCCAATACAAGCCAGAACCAAAAAGTGTTTCTCAAAAAGTGAGTGCCATACTTTTTAACCCTTCAAGACTATTTAAGTCAGTTTATTAGTTTCTTCATGCTGTGTACCTTCTCAGCTTTTAACTCACCAATGATCATTGCTCAAGTCAAGGGCACAGCAAGCCACTTTCTGGTTATCTTATTGAAATCTTATTGGCTTCTTGATATGTTTCTACTTTCTGTGATGCTCTCCTCCTTAATGCATTTTGAACAATTACTCTAAAGGGTCTGAGTATAGCTAGAGATACTCTTAACCTCCCAAATATTTGAGATGGGATATTGCAATGGGTGAGACGTTTATGCCTTTGAACATCCTCCTTAACTGCCAATTCCCTTTGAAAAAGAAAAAACTATTGTTTGGTCTTTAAAACCAACATTAAAAATAAACAAATTACCCTCTCAACTTGGTAATCATGATCAAATGTTTTATCTATTTTGAGTATAAAAATATTGTATTGTTAATCAGATTGAATATAATTATTAAATTAACAAATGTATGAGTGAATCTTAAAGCCCCAAAACATTGTTGTTCTTTGTCAATTTGGATTCCCTTGGTATGCAAGAAGATTATGTGTTTGTTAGTTTGCCCTTTTGATACCATATATCAATACATCATTTTTTATGTATGTTATGCAATTTTAAGTTCATGAAAAGCCAGTTATTTAATTTAATAAGGGAGTTTGGACATTTGATTATTCAATCATGTTGTGGTGTATAACAAGTTCGACACTTAACATATATGTTATAGATTATTTATAACAAGTTTGGCACCTAACATATGGCTTTTATGGTTTACTTTATTAGTTTACAATCAATTTTATGAAATGGTTTTCTCTAGGGATTGTGTTTAATGATATTTGTAACAATTTGTCTGATTTGATAGATATACTTTAGTTTTAGCATAAGTATTAGAAATATAATTTGATTATGCTAAAGATATGATTTAAATATTATATTAAATAAAGAGATATGATATGATATTATTTGATACGAAAACATTTTATCAAATATTTCTTATTATTAGATTTTGTTTTCATTTTTTATTCTTTATTATCATATCTCTTCTTCATTGTAAATAATATACTGATGTTTACACAACACACACTTATAACTAATTCTTTTAATACTTCTTATTCCAGACTTTGAGCAAGAAACGTGAGAATAAAGAACTACGAAAAAAAGATAGAGTTGTTAATGATTAACCTTAGTCAACTCCTAAATAAGTCTTTTTTTTCTTAATTCACCTGATGAATGAGTTGAAAAATTCTAATCATCAAAACCTTCGAGTGGGTTATAAAATGGGTTAGGATAAAGCCTAAGTGAATTTGATCTAAAAACAAATTAAGATATTAAAAAAATAAAGCATGACCACTCTTTTTAAATTTTCATTTTAATTAATTTATTTATGGATTATTAGAAAAATCACTTTTATATTATTGAACTAAACAAAATTTCTGTTTGATATTGATAACTTTATTATGATTAGTGTTATATATAAACTACTGTATACAATATTTACATAACAAAGGCAAGGCTTGACTAAATTGAGAAGTGTAACAACAAATATTTAGTCTTTGTTTGCTTTCTATAATTTCTTATAGTCGACTATTGAAAAGGGAAGATAGCGCGTGTTTGTATAAGTGAATTAATAGATTTGTCGATTTTAACCTCTTAATTTTATTTTAATATATTTTATTTTATTTAAGTAACTATAATTTTTTTTAATATTTATAGTTTATTTTTTATATATGATTTTGTTATTATAATATTAAATCACTGGAAAATATTTTTTTTAATACATCACAAAAGAATTTATGAATTAAATTAATAAATTTTTATTGTAAATTAAATTTAATTTCAAGACTAATAGTATAATTTTATATTCTCATAAATTTTTAAAAATAAAAAAATATCATCTAAATCAAATTAATTATATTTTATTTTTAATCTAAAGATAAATTTGTAATCTTGCAATTTTATTAATTAAAAATAATTATAATATCATTTGCATCTATCACATCATTCACTAACTTTCATAAATTTTCCATTCAAATCTCTTTAAATCTCACAATTTTTTCCTTAATCCAGATAATAAAACTCTTTACACACTTTCATCTCAAATCCATTCAAATCTACTCCTTTAAATCTATCTCTTAATCCAAACAAAGCCTTGAGGTGTATGAATCAAGAAAATAAAAAAGAGAATATGAAAATCTACTCCACCTTTCTTACAAAGCAAACTTCAAATAATTGAGTGAATAATGGGCATTGTATAAAGGAAAATTAGAATCATTTAAAGTAGCCATGCATACCAAATTTACATTTTCATGAGCATCAAATTAAGGTTGTGTATCTTACAAACAAGGGAGATCAAACAAATGAAACTACTTTCAACTTAGATTTGTGAGTCTTCTTATATTATTTAATTTTCTCATTTTTATTTAACGTGGGACTTAGACTCATACTCGGAATATCTAACAATGAAGTCCTATGGGATTTCATTTCTAACACATTTATCAGTCAAATCAAAACAATAATAGAAATCATGAAGACATAAGTAAAGGAAAGAAAATAATTTTTAGTTTAGACAGTTCATTTACATGCATAACATGCATACCCTTTGACATAAAAATCAATATTTGGACTTTTGTCCAAAATGCCAAAAGGAATCATTGTTTGTATACAATGAAGAGATTTGCATCTTCCTGTGAAACACACATGTGATCAATGAATGCCACTGCTCTCTTGGAACCACACAGCTGCAACTGTCAAAAGGGCAGCATAAACTGCTTTGGGTAACCTATGCACCAGTTTCCCAACACCTGGGACATGTTCAGTAGCTTTTTTTGTTGTTGCTGCAACTGTTGGTGCTACAACCAAAGTGGCTACAAGTTTTTTACGAACAACATTGAATGTTTCAGGTGCCATTTGCTGGATGAAACTGAAAAATTCATCACGATTCACTAGCCCATCCTTGTTTTCATCACAGTTCTGCATATTATTTCATGAATCATCTAAATTCCATATACCATCAGTTATAACATACAGGGAAAAAAATTATTGTGGTTATGCAATTATTGACTAGTTATGTTGTTGGTCTGAACAAAGTTGTACATTTAACTCCTTTTCAGAGAGCAAACAATATCTACAGCTATTAGACAACTCTACTAAGTAAGCATGAACAGAAAGATGATTCTTTGAAAAACGAAAACTTTCATGATAAAATTGTTGCATGTTCTGATTGAAAAGCATGATAAAGCCTTGTATATAAATTACATACTTTGTTTATGTCCAATAGTTTTATGTTGGTAAACTTTATTTAATGTCAAATAGTTTTAAGATAAAATCTACACAGGACATCTCTAATGATACTCATCTAATACTATATAATTAATGGTAATGTAATATATAAATTTGTGTTTTCGTATCCTATTTTGAAGATTACAAGTGTTTACGTATCGTGTCCGTGTGAGTGTCTCGTGTCTCGTGTCTCGTGTCAGTGTCAGTGTCATTATTCGTGCTAATAGATGTCAAGTCTAATTTATGATATTGAAACTATTCTGTAGGAGCTGAATCACTCAATAGTTGAGAAATGTTATGTGTAATAAATTCCAAGTTTTTGAGGCATTTCTGTGTGGTCTTGTTTATCCCTCCCTTGTGATGATGATCTTCTTTTCCCCATCCTAATGATATGTTTGAGCATATAAACTTTCAAGACCCTTTTCCTTACTTAAAACACATCTGACACCACTATCTCTCAAGTGAACCCAAAACTCTACTATAAACAAGTTAATATATGAAGCAGGCTTGTTTCCCAGATTCAAACCCTCTATTGTTATGAAATTGAAACAAATGAATTGGTAACGGATGGTTAAAAAGATAAAGAAATTTGTACAGTGTATTACAAGGTTAGAACAGAAAGCACCATTGTATAGATTTATTTCCAGTGTAAAATTTTCATATTTATAAGTAAATAGAATACTGAGTTTGATCCCATTATGACAGAATAAAGTACCTTAATGACTTCTCTGACTCTGTATTTTGGAGGAGGATCAACATGCCGACCAGGAATGTACTTGTTGATACCACTACAATGCAAAAACATCTCATTTTAGAAGAAATCTTCAAAATTATTCAGCATTTCAAAAACATATTATCAACGCCACCAAAATATCAAACACAAGCTTCTTACTTGTACACAAGTAAAACAGCAATATAGAGATCTTCAAAACTCAAATTATCAGGTCGCACTTCATTTTGTATTTGGTCAAAAACTTGGTCTGTGATCTTTCTAATTTGCTTTTTCCTCCACTCCTTACCTGTGTACACACGAATTTAGACTTCAAGAACACAACATCAAACACATCCAAAAGATGGTTCAATAAAGAAGCAAACCATGTAAATGGATTTACACAACTCCAATTTAATCCGCAATCCATTTAAAACCATAATTGCAGCACCAAACTCCAATTTCCCCAAATTTCGTACTTTTCAAGCACAAACTGGTAAATTCAATGTGTATAAAATGAGAATACTTCTTATTGTGAGACTTGAAACCTACAGACCATTAAATCACATTTCAACAATCAAGGTTAAAAGAAAGAAGCATCTAACTTTTTTAAGTGATCATATGACCATTAAATGACTTCTAACATTGATAATTCACACATCATTAACATGGTCATCATCATGTGCCCTCTAAACGGAATTAGATCCACTAGAGCTCAAAATTGACCTGCAATTGATGAAGATATTATCCAAATGTGCATAAAAAGAGCATCTTTTTAAAAGGGTACAGATCTCTGCAGTTAAAGTTTAACTGTGGAGAATCTTGATCTGAACTACGAAGAAATGAAAGAAGTGGGGGGATGAAAAGGGTCCAGGAAGTGAAAATCAGAAGGTGACAAGAAATGGATAATTGAAAAGGAAAGTGTAAGCAATGGATCCAGGTTTTCTTCAGGTGAAAAGCAAAGCAAAATGCATCAAATCTTAACATGAAATGAAATCCAGAATGCATGCATATATGTATGAATTATTGAGAAACATATTATAGAGGATGTTGGTTAGCAATAACACATACCAAGTAACTTGTAGAAGATTTGTCCCAGCCATGATATGAAACCAAACATTTCCTTGTTTTCTCAGATTGTGCTACCTTGGCTTAGGTAGCTTCCAACCAAAGATATTCTTGTTTCCAGGAAAACACCAAAATACCAAACATCTCAACCAAGCTTACTCTCTCTTTCAAGCTTTTATCTTTAACACTTGACAGTTGGAAGTTAGGAGTTTGAGAGTGAGACTCCTTTGGGACATAAACCATGTACTCCATCATAGGTTATTCTTTGTTACATTTTTCTTTTGTTTACCTTTGGCTAAAGTTATGAGTAACATGTTTTGGTTCTTTATTTACTACAGTTATCTTAACACAACAGTTATGTGTAACAGTACATTTGATAATTTTTTATTATTTGTGAAAATAGAAAAGTTAATTTTTAAAAGTACATTATTCACTTTTTTTTTCCTGAACCAGCTGCCTTCTACCTAAAGTAATTCTGGTTTGTCCGGAATACCTTTAGCAGAATACAACTTTTCTAATGATTTTCTTTTTCTTTGCATAAAATTGGAATGTCTATTTATTAAGTGGAGAAAATATAGTGTAAATGAAACTAAAATAAAAAGGGTAAATGAAAATGTTAAAAATAATTAAAAAGTTAAAAATATTTAATTAGAAATTAGAAAACAAAGATAGAAAAATAAAAAATAATGCAAATTGTTTTAGTAGAGCCGTTTACTTTTCTTAATTCTTTTTCTCGTATTCCTTTTCAGTCAAATAAATTTAATTAAATTCATCTTCTCCATTTTCACTTCCTCCTCCCCCCATACCATTACATGCATTGTTAAAAAGTGTATTTCCTTTAACTAAAATAAAATACAAATACTGGCTCAAACCTCTTGCTTATGGACATTTTAGTACCTTACCTAACTGTTCCATTGTAATTTCTACACAGCTGGAAAATTCTGGCTATATATTTTTTTGAAGTTTATATATATATCATCTAAAAGTATTTTTCCTTGTCTATGTGTTTAATATGATTACTAAAAATAATATTCATACCTGATTTTTGAAATTATCAGAATGCAATTTTTATTCGTAATGAAATATTGCAGAAAACAGTTGAGCATCTATTACCACAGTTTACAGTGATAAGAATTTTTCAGCAGTAGTTGAAGTAAGATGGTTTGATAGAATGAGAAAAAAAAGTCCTAGATTATATTCTATTTCCATGATCTAAAAACATTCTAAGGGATGCTAAGCATAATCAACACAAATGATTCTTAATCAGCATCATACTGAGATAACATTATGTAAATAATATCTCCATCATTGCAAATTCATACTTTTTCAACTAACTCTTTACTAGCTAGAGAATTATATCAATTGAGAAAAGTATATTTCAAAAGAGTTATTATAAAATGATGGCAAAAGTCATACAAAGAGACTTGGATATTCAACAAAAATTTAAAGAAAAAACTCAGCAATATCCAACAAAGACATCTTCTGCATTCAGTCACGAGCAACAACAACCACTTGTTTACCAACATTTCGACCACTGTAGAGGCCAACCAAGGCTGCAGGTCCATTCTCAAGACCCTCAGCAATGTCTTCCACATACACAACCTTCCCTTCTCTTATATGAGGCAGGACAAACTCCAAGAACTTGGAATATAGGTGATAGAATTTGCCAACAGTAAAACCTTCCATTCGAATTTGCTTAAATATGAGATTTGCCAAATTTGTTACACCTTCAGGCTGTGTGAGATTGTACTGTGAGACCATTCCACAAACAGGTATGCGACCATGGACTCTCATATTAAGGAGTACTGCATCAAGTGTCTTGCCTCCAACATTCTTAAAGTAAATATCAATGCCTTCTGGAAAGTATCTGATGTGTACATTCGTATGCAGCAATCATTAACATTTATTGTATGGATAGCTTTACTCAAAATTTCTCTATCACAAAAGTGTTAAATCCTAACCTTTTCAAAGTTTCATTGAGGTCTGACTCTTCTTTGTAGTTGAAAGCACCATCAAATCCAAGTTTATTCTTCAAAAGATCCACCTGGTTGTAAAATACAGTTCAAATGAGAGGAGGACTATAAATTTTACTTAGGTGAGCAAAAGAAGTCCAAAGGATTTCATTTCAGGTCCTCTTAACCAGACCAGTTTTGCTGGTGTATACCATAATTCTCATAAAAAATGTTAAAGGCTTATATTTTTGGGGTAAAGCAGATTGAATACATAACATGATACTTCTGTAAACAAACTTCAGCAAAAACCAACATTGATGCAGTTTTATCAAGTATAGAAAACATTGTAAGTGCAACTGCTGATGTGTGAAAGAGGTTATTGTTTGGTCCCTTTCATGAAAACAAAAATCTTCAACATATTTTAATTCTACATCTTGGAAAATGCCAAAACTTTGAAACATGTAAAATTTTATCAAATCTTGGAAATAGGCAACAGCATATCCTCAAAATATTTAGACTAACTCAAAATAGTAGAACTATAAACCAAAAGTTGATGTTAATTTACTATTCATGCAGACATAGACATATAAAATAACAATAATTAGATGAATACCTTTTCTTTGCTTCCAGCACTTCCAACCACATAACAACCAGTCAATTTAGCAAACTGACCAACAAGTTGACCAACAGCACCAGAAGCAGCTGAAACAAAAACATTCTCTCCTTTCTTGGGCGAGCCTAGTTCAAAGAAACCTGCATAAGCAGTCATTCCTGGCATACCTGTGTTCAGAGAAGAAACTAAAATGTGAGAAACCAACACAACATTGCATCCATAAGCTTACATGTTTGCTATAATTCATCTTAAGAAGCATAATAAGAAAATCAAACAGAACATAGTAAAACAACACAAACAATGTAAATTGAACATAACTTGTGTTCATTGAGTATATACATACCAAGAATACCAGTGTAATATGAAAGTGGGACATCGGTGTCCACAATTTTGAAATGTATCTGAGTTGCAGGCACCAAACTAAACTCTTCCCATTTGGTAATTCCCCAAACTAAATCACCTTTCTTGTAATCTTGGTGCCCAGATTCCAGGACTTTTGACACCCCATATCCTGTTAATGGCTGCATTTACACAACTATTAGTGCCATCATAAATTCCTCACAAAAAAGTGAATTTTCAAAGCTACCTACAGATTTTGAAAAAGTTAATGAAAGACAACAATCTCTAAAAAGGAAGTTAATTTTAGATTCTAACAAAAAATATTATTTCATTTCTCCATCTTTTTTTTCTTTCCTAAATTATTTATCAAGAAGTTTATCTGATCAAACTTTGTTTCTTACACCAAAACCTAGACATTCATGCTTCTCACTCAACTATTCTTTCAAAACCAAAAACAAGAATGCTTAATCACATTTTCAGTCTATCAAATCACATACAACAAAAGTTCTCAAGTTGGAATTGAGTTAGTTGTTACGGGTGGCATCAATTGTCCCGTGACAGGTGAACTGAATTACAATCAAATTGTGATGCTTGGACTGTTAGGCTTAAGCAGAGAAAGTTGTACCTAACTAATGACTATAACTTTTGGCCTAGTGGTAAGCACTTGATACAATAATTAGTATCAGAGCCAAGATCATGAGTTCGTCCAGAGGGGTAATTGTTCAAGAAGAGATTGTTGCAAGTTGCACAAGTTCGATTCCTAGTGAGACAATTGCTGAGATGGAAGATCGTTGTGGGTGGTATCAATTGTCCCAAGGCCATGTGGGCCAAGTCACAATCGAATCATGGTGTTTGGGCTGCTACTCTCTTAAATAGAGAAAATTGCATCTTGACTGGCTATAGCTTTTGACCTAGTAGTGTAGTGGTATAACTTTTGACCTAGTAGTGTAGTGGTAAGCGCCTGATCTAACATTAGTTTTACATTTTCTTAATTTTACAGTTAGGTCTTTCTGTCATGATTTCATCCAATGTTTAACACTGACATAAAAAAAACATAACATACCAATAACACATAGCAATATGAATCAAATATCACAAAATTTAACAGAAAAAAAAAAATTATCATGACTTACAGAGCCAGGTGTGTAGCTTCCAAAACCCGCTTGGCTTATGTTGCTCATCAGGATTCTCATGTAAGGGTCACAAGAGAGGTAGAGATTTTTGAGAAGCACGTCATTGGAACCTTCAGGAACCTTCAATATTATGCTTCCTTCAACAGTGTTCATGTCGGATTCTTTGGGAAAACCAACCACATAGTCTCTTAGAACCACTTGCTTGTTCCTCACTTCTGCCATCGCAATTCCTAGAATAAAGAAAGTGGATTGTTTGAGATTGTTCCCTTGCAGCAGCAAGGATATTTATAGAGAGAATGTGAGAACGGAAAATCGATGAAATGAATAATGTGTGATCACTGCTCACGTAACGTTGTTAGTAAACATCGAATGTTGCAACGCCAAAAGATTGGTTACGTGTTCACATTGTGTCCCACATTGGACATTCACAAATTTTAAGAAACGTAAATCTTCATTTCACACTTAAATTCTTTCTTTTCAAATTAGCCTCAGTTTTAGAAAATTATGAATACATTTGATTTGGTATGATCTGAAATTAAATATACATTAAAATACATTTAAAAAATGTGTAAATTAGGTTATTTTAATAATTATTATATGAACAATTGTTTATGATCAGAATTAATTTTGGTTTGTAGTTTGTTGAAAATGGCTTTACAGTAATTAATTTAATTTGTGTATGGCATAAAACAGCTGTTAATTAATTTTATTTTAAAAAAAATGTTATTTAGGACCACAAAAGATGAATGCAAAGGGTGATAGGTCATAACTTTAACATGTGACCACACTTTGAATGTGAAAGCTCTAACATGTGTCAGTCCAACACTTGTGGACTACTTTAAAAAAGAATCTTGTCCATTTTAGTGGAACCAGTATCATACAAACATGTGTCATAATGGTTTTAGTTGGATAAATAGATCATTGTACTGTTTATTAATTTACTTTAAAAAATAAAAAATATTATATAATGTATATATATATATATATAATTTAACAAATTTGACATAAATATTTATCATAATAAAGTATTAATGTATAAAATAATAAATACAGATTAAGATAATGTAATTTTATAGTTTAAATTTTAAAATATTATTCTATTTAAATAACTAATGTCCAAACCAATAATTTACAAACAAAGTTAATTAACACAATTTATAAAACAAATTCAATCAAATAAATATATATAATATTAAAGAAACTAAAAAATAGCTTGCTTGGTGTTCTCATCAAATTTTATAACTATGGTGGTCCAATTGAAAATAGATGGGATAACCAACCTCATAATATTTTTATCTTTATTTTTAAATTTTTTTATGGAGTATTAAAGATAATTTAATTGTAGAGACGACAAGTAGAAGACTTCTCCATTAGAGTACAGTGAAATTGCATAAAATATAAAATCTGTGAGTCTTGAATAAGGCCATATGTCAATTTTTTTTCTTTGAGAACATAAAGACAAAATCCAACATTAATTAAAATGTGTGTCTTACATGATCTTTTCCTTACAATAAAAATTATAAAGTAGTCTTAAAATGATGTCACATAATAGAAGTTTATAGAATCCATAAAAAATGTAAATTAAAACCTCATAGTATAACTCTTACAATAAAGATACCTATTAAAATTTAAGCTATGAAGCAACAAATTTTATTTGTTTTTATCTATCTTAGTTTATATTTGTTTTTATTTTCTTATAGTTTAAATATGTTTTTTTTTCTTCAAAATATGTTTGATTTTACTTTATATCTTTTAAAAATAACCAATTAAAGAAATTTAATTTAATCTAGGAGATTTTAGTTGATAAAATTTAGTTTGATAGTTAATTTGATGTATTTTAGTCTGGTGTATTTAATCTTAACAAATGGGAAGGAAAATAAATAAATTTATTTTAAATTGATAAATTTTTCATTATTTTTGAATTAGTATTTGGATCAGGGATAGAAATGTTTATCCATGTCCTCAAGGTTAAATAGGGATAACTTCTTCTTACAACTTCATATTCTCTTTTTTTGTATTTTCATAAAAGAACTAAAAATATTATTTTACTTTCTTCATTTTTTTTTTATTTTCTCAGTTACATCCTTTTTCATCTTCTTATATTTTAAAGTATAATCCAAAATATAATTTTTTATATTTTAAAATTTAGAATACAAAAAATTATAATTCAAAATATAAAAAAATTGTCTTTCAAATTATATAATTTGAAATACAAAAAATTTTATATTCTAATTATATAATTCAAAATATATTTTAATTATACAATTTGAAATATAAAAAATTATATTCTAATTTTTTTTTATTTCAGTGTAATTTTTCAAATTATATAATCTAAAATACAATTTTAAAAAGATATTTTTATATTTTCAAATGAAGAAAACATCATTGTTGATACAACAATTATAATGAACTTTTCATTTTCCCTTTTGGCTTAGTATTCATCTACACACAGAGACCCAAATCTTTTATCAGTTTCAAAAATCTACATTTGAACTTTACATGTGGTGCTTTGCTATTATAGTAACAACTTAGTGTAGACCAAGACTTTGATTATCCTCTTTCCTTACTTTTGCCTCATTAAAAGGATTCCTTTCTTTTACAAATCTCATTTCTATTTCCTCTATTAACTATATTGGCCTCAAACTATGAGAGATATCTTGCACCTTTCCTTTGGATTTTTCATCTCAAAGTAAATTAACTACATTTTATTGGATCACTTATAACAATTGATTCTGAACTTACTACTACTCTTCAACTTGATTTTTTCTAATACTCTTTGTGGGTCATATTTCTCTCAAAACCTCTAATTATGGTAAAGTAGTAGTACAATTAGATATTAAATTCACTTTATCTTTCCAAAGACAAAAATGTATGTCTTTAAGAGTAAAAACGTTTCATTATTTAGTTTTTATTTGATCTATGAGATAGTTATCACAGAGGTAGACATCACAAATAGAAGATAGAAGGTTCTAGGCAAGATTAGAACAAATTCTCATGATTCTTCCATTCTTTGTTTTCTAGTTAGCTTTCTATAATATGTTGTTCTTGTTAAGTTATAAATACTTAGTCTCATGTATCATGTTTGATTATATTATAAATTTACTGTGTATTTACCTCTAAATTTAATTAGTTTGACCTAATTAACCATAATTAAGTATTGGATTAAAAGTACAATTGATAAATTGATTTTGAGTCTTACCTAAAATAAATACTTGAAAGGGTTTAATTTCTAATGACAGAATTAGGCAATTTTATCATCTTACATTCTTAATACTTAAAGCAACTTATCTCTTCAAATTGCTATAGAATTAAGATTTATATAAAGACCTTAACCATCTTTCATAAAGAATTATAATTAAGATAATATAGTAAAATAATGACAGAAAAGACAATACGTATTTCTTAATTATGATTTACAGTAAATTTTTGTTGTAAGTACAAACTATATCCAACATACTTAAACTTGTTCATCGTATACCAACTGTTTGCTTAAAATCCACAATTACAATTACTAAATTTGATTTTTCATCAACTAATAGTAAAGATAAATTGTGCTAACATTGAAGCAAGTACTTGAAAAATATTAATTACCTAACAATGTCTACTCAATAGAATTAGGTGTCCTTGCCAATAGTTACAAAAGAAAATTAACATCATACAGTAATTACTCTAAGCAGAATGAAAGATGATTGCAAATTCAATATCCAACAGAAAACTGAAAATTCAGAAGTAAAAGCTTAGATATTACAATGTTTCTATTTATATAATTTCAATCATGAGCAACAGCAACCACTTGTTTACCAACATTGCGACCAGTAAAGAGGCCAACCAAGGCTGCAGGGCCATTCTCAAGACCCTCAGCAATGTCTTCCACATACACAACCTTCCCTTCTCTGATCAGAGGCTGCACAAACTCCAAGAATTTGAGATATAAATGG
>Ga0099825_1002563_pt1 | contig 24159 bp, 12 predicted proteins | sample SiratroredBW_FD_76838 | JGI IMG/M metagenome (GOLD analysis project Ga0099825, IMG submission 76838) | Root nodule microbial communities of legume samples collected from California, USA - Siratro red BW | ecosystem: Host-associated > Plants > Roots > Nodule | place: USA: California | collected... | reverse complement strand
TTCCCCCCTTGTGTGTAGTGCTGAGGTAGGGTATATTTGTTTGTAAAAAAAAAAAAAAAATTTTTTTTTGTTTTTTTTTTTTTTTTTTCTATTTAATTTTATTTATATATTTTTTTTTTTTTTAAATAATTTAAGTTGTTTGGTTTGATCTTATTTTAGCCAATTTCACAAAAAAAAAAAAAAAAAAGTACTCATAAACAAGTGTTTATTTTTAACACTAAAACAAACACAATCTTAACCTTAATCTTACTGACATTACTTTAAGATAGTTACAGTTTCTGATAATTGAGCCGTTAAGGTTTAAGACGCGCCACAACATTTCTTTAAGGTTCGTGTTTCTGGAAAACAATTTGGTCTGTTGGAAAATGATTATATTTGTCATGAAGCTACATAAAGTATGAATGGTTAAATTATAAAAGGTTATGCAGAAATGAAGGAGAACTTTGGTCCAAAAAAGAAAAAGGGTGCAAATATCTAATTATACCCGAGACAAGGAAGGAATATACCTGTGACATGATGCAGTAACCAATAAGCATAATTTATTACTACAACAATTGAAAAACAGCGTGATGAGTGATGAGTAATATATAATGAATTGGGAAAAGAAATAAGAATGCAGAGATGTGTAGTGGTGCTGTCTCTAATAATTGCATCTTTATTGAGTTCCGTGTCACCTCAGTGACATTGATCCATGCCACCAACACTCCATGTCAGATGTCTTGAGACCACTTTTTTTTCTTTTCTTTTGAAGCAAACAACCAAGCCAACCTCTTTCTCTCTTTCTTCTGCCTTCTACTCTCCAACATAGACCCCAAAACCTTCACCAAATCAACCCCACTGTCATCGTGATTGCTGCATGTCCATGGTGCCCTTGCCCTACGTGTCACATCTTTTGCTTTTCAACCTTAGCTGCATTCCTATCCTATCTTGTGCAAGGATACTTCCATGGTTTGTGTAAGATATCATGAGGGTAAAAGTAACATTAGGGTGATACTCACAATGCCATGCATAAAAGTGTGTGACCAATTTTCAGTCATCATTCTTATCTATCTACTAAAAATATTCATAAAAGTAAATCCAACCAAATATATATGCTGGTTTTTTACTTATGACTTTAACTATCATTACTTTTTCAATTCATATGATATCATATTCATATGATATCATATTCATGTATATACACATACATATAAGAGAAAAAATCATGACAATAATTTGAAGTTGGTGTTTGAATTTTGAAGTTCATTTGTATTGTAACTCCTATACAAAACGCTTTAATTAACAGTTTTTATGAGTAAAACAATTTGAATTTTCTTTAGTGTAACTGTGTGATTAATGGGCAGTATTAAAAATATAATTGTAACGTCTGGTTTTGGTCATTTCAATTCAGAATCGAAACCCGATAAAGCAAGTGGCACAGGCACAGCCCTGTTGTTTGTGTGTGCAAGAATTTAGCAGTGGACTCAGTCTTTTAGTTTGTAACGTAAAGTGTCAACGTCGAAGGCCAACAATGGTACTTGATTAGATAATTACATATGAATATGAAGTCTGAACACTGTATTTGTATAGTGTATTGTAATAGTATTGTAACGCAAAAGGCAGAAACAAAAGCAGCCAAAAAGCAAAAGATGGTTCAGCACTGGTAAGAAGACCATAGGCTGGCTACTACTACACACAGCAGCACATGTTATGAAAACGAAAAGAAAAAGCTTATGTGATGGCACTTGTGAATAAATGAAGACTATGGTGAGGGCCTTTTGGGGTGTTTACTCCAAAATATTCCTGAACCAGCAATCTTCCCGTACGCATCATTTGATAGTTTAATCATCAACACAAGCCTCAGTTTGTGCTGCTGTTCCTGAAACAAACACAGATCAGGCAGCAGCAGCAGCAGGAGTTGCCTTTTCTCGACTCTCCTCACTCTTTCTTCTAACAGATATAGATAGATACATAGATAGAGAGATAGAGAGAGAGAAAGATGGTTTCTGAAACCTCCCTCTCTTCTTCTAAACGCTCTCCAGCTACTCCCAAGTTTTGCAACTCATTCACTACTAGGTAATTCAGCAACCTTTTGTTTCTTATTTCTCTCTTTGCCTGTGTATGTATGTCTTGTGGGAGTGTAATAATAAACTTGTCTGTCTATGTTTCTTTTGAAGGTGGATTGAAAATGTAACTTCACGTCCTTGTTTTGCTAGTCTTCATTTCATTCTAGTTCTATCTTACTGGTGTTGAATTTGTTGAAACATTTGATACCTTGGTTTGTCCTTCGTGTGGATTTTCTGGTAAAAGGTTATGCATATCCAACACAGTTTTTGTGGGGGGATATTTTGGAGTCTTTTGAGATAGACAGAGATTATCTGAGTTCTTCGTAAAATTTAAGGTGAAAAGATGCTTAAAGACAACATTCTTATTTCTTGACGTGTGCTGTTATTCTCAACTCTCATTTCTTTGGTGTGGAAAAGGATGCTGTGGATTTCTGGATTTTATAACAGTTGTCATTCCATATTGTTATTTTTTATTGCAGGATTTTTGCTGATGTTGCTGGTGACATTACAATTGTCGTTGATGGGGAATCTTTTCTGCTACATAAGGTAATTCTTTTGAGATGTTGTTGAAAACCACTTGATACTTTCATGACTTGTTCTGTTTGTCATTGAGTTGTAAGTTTTATATTCAAAACTGTAGTTGTCATGCGTTTAATTTGGGTGTCTCCTTACCAGTTGCTATGAATTGGGATATAGTGAACAGAATGTCCAAAATTCATAATATGCTAACAAGCAACTAAAAATCAACCACTATTTGCCAAAAGTCATGCCTACTTTATGATATCAAAGAGAAAAGTTGATGAGTTCTATTTGGCTTGTTTTGAGTGCAAAATAGCTGCAGCAGTCAACTCAATACTATTCAGACAATATCTTTGATTCTACAGAAATACTAATTTAAATTCAAAATATATTTAAACTAACTTCGTTACTTTGTGTGCTGGTTCATGAAGTTTCCCTTGGTGACTCTAAGTGGGAAAATTCGGAAGATGGTGGCTGAAGCCAAGGGTTCCAATGTTTCAAACTTGGAGCTCCTCAACTTTCCAGGGGGTCACCAAACATTTGAACTTGCCATGAAGTTCTGTTATGGGATGAATTTTGAGATTACTACATTCAATGTTGCCCGGCTTCGTTGTGCAGCAGAGTATCTGGAAATGACAGAAGAATACCGGGAGCAAAACCTCATCTCAAGAGCAGAGATTTATCTGAATGAGATTGTCTTTCAGAGTCTTCAGAAGTCAGTGGAAGTGCTATCCACATGTGAGATGTTGCCTCCAAATATAGTGGATGAAATTGAAATATCAAGTGGATGTGTGGAAGCCATTGCAATGAATGCTTGCAAGGAGCAACTAGTTTCTGGCTTATCTAAATTAGACTGTGATGGAGAATCTAGAGAGCTAAAGGAGGATTGTGTTGCCTGGTGGGTTGAAGATCTCTCAGTACTGCGTATAGATTACTTCCAAGGAGTTATTTGTGCCATGGGAAGAATGGGGGTGAGATCAGACAGCATTATTGCATCACTGATGCATTATGCTCAATCATCTCTAAAGGGTATTGGAAAATGTCAGTTCTGGAATCCATCAAGGACAAACTCAAGTCCAACCAGTGTAGAAAAGGACCAGAGGATAATAGTGGAAACTCTTGTAAGTCTTATGCCAACAGACAAAAGCTCTTCCATTCCCTTGACATTTTTGTTTGGCATGTTAAAGATGGCTATCATGTTGGGTGCAACCATTCCCTGTAGGCTTGAGCTTGAAAGAAGGATTGCATTACGGTTGGAAATGGTCTCATTAGATGATCTACTTATACCATCACTACAGAGTGGAGACTCTTTGTTTGATGTTGATACAGTTCACAGGCTACTGGAGAATTTTTTGCAAAGGGTCGAAGAGGAAGAAACTGAAGATTATGGATATGAATCTGATGGGCTTTGTTCTGCTGGCCATGGTTCTCTGCTAAAAGTGGGGCAGCTTATTGATGCTTATTTAGCAGAAATTGCACCTGATCCGTACTTAAGTCTACAGAAATTCGTAGCTTTGATAGAGATACTTCCTGATTATGCTCGTGTTATTGATGATGGTCTTTATAGGGCTGTGGACATTTATTTGAAGGTAAATTTACTTGAACTATAGAGAAGATCTATCTCTGATTCAAACAGTTAGGTGCTCCCCCTAGTCATGCAGCAGTTACACTTGAAAAACTAAACAGTTTATTATGTTTGTCATTCATTTGAGTTTAATAAACAAACAATGTCAGTATACACTCATCAGAAATCATCCTTAAGGGTGATTTTCAAGATATTTGTTATAAAAATCAACTTGCATAACAGTTCTTGACAACATAATTGTGTAAACAACCAATACACTTTTAGTTTTGACATTGACAACCAATAAAAAATCTTCCTTAGTATGATTTTTAAGATATTTATTATAAAAATCAACAAATTCTTTCAACTAGTCAGAAATTTTCCTTAGTGGGATTTGTAAGATAGTTATTATAAAAATCAACAAACTCATATGATACTTCATGATTAGATTATTGCAAGAACAACCTTTACGGTTTTATGCATATTTTATTCAATCTGTAGGTTGTCCTTCTTAATGTTGATAATAGCAATTCTTTCTGGTCCTTGTTCAGGCACATCCAGCACTAACAGAGCAAGAATGCAAGAAGCTATGCAAGTTGATAGACTGCCAGAAGCTATCTCAAGAAGCATGCAACCATGCAGCGCAGAATGACAGGCTTCCACTGCAGATGGTGGTGCAAGTCCTGTACTTTGAGCAGCTGCGTTTGAAGAACGCGTTGTCAGGGAGTTCAGGAGATGGGCTGCTATCACAGAGAATAAGCAGTGGTGTTCCAAGTGCAGCCATGTCCCCAAGGGACAACTATGCTTCACTGAGAAGAGAGAACCGGGAACTGAAGCTGGAGATTTCAAGAATGAGGGTGAGGCTGAGTGAGTTGGAGAAGGAACAGATGTTCATGAAACAAGGCATGATTGACAAGGCAGGAAATGGAAGAACATTCTTAACATCACTTTCAAAGGGAATTGGGAGGATTGCAATTTTCAGTGGTCAAGGAGGAGGAAAGCGCCAGAAATCAGGTAGAAAGTCTCGTGGTTCGGAGGGGAAAACTGGTAGAAGTAGGAGACACTCAGTCTCATAGATATTGTTCTTCTCTACTTAGCTAAAAACACTCTCTATTATACCTTATCAGGTGAACACAACGTGTAAATGACTTGATCAACAGCTTCTCTTCATCTTGGTCTTAAGTTTTGGCAGTTGAACTTGAAATCCAACATTCTCCCTTCTTCCTTGTTGTACATGATTTCAGCTGCTGAGATAAGGTCGTTGTTCACTACACAGTTACACCAAGAGAAAGCTTCATTAAGGACAAACATTTCAATGTGTAGCATCATTACCTTGTCCTGGAGACATTTCCACTGATAAAATGTACTTATTTGTTGTCAAACTTGTTCCTTATTCAATTGCTTGAAAAGGAAAATGTAACATATGCATCCAAATACTGAAATGATTCACCTTAGATTAAAGTTTCTGTAACATCTAATGACAACATAGAACTAACTTGGCTTGTGGATGCCTATCAGTGAAGTGACACTAGTAATTGTCTTCATCCATTCTGCCCAAAATCTCTATATTGGTACGTTACTGGCATGCAGTATGTTTGACAAATCCGAAACATTTTGTTGGTAGAGTAAAGACTTGTTGATTTCTGTAATATAATGCACTCTCCCTTCTTGGTGACAAAAATCTTGACATATGTTTTGTCTCTATTTTCTATGCAAAGAAACAGATCACAACCACTTCCAATAAAAAAAGCTTTCTCTTTTTAGCTGTTTTATAATATGTAAATTATTTATAAAATAAGTTGAATGTTTGAAATTTTATTTGCATCTTGGTACATTTGTTTTTACTTTTTGTTGCATCCAATTTATTATAACAATAGCCAATTATACATATGATTGACTATTGAAATAAAGTGATTTTTGTCCTTTTTTAAAAAAAATAATATCTTTTTCTTGTAACCAGACGATATTATGAAAATGAAAAAAAAAAAAAAATAGTTACATGACATTGTCAACATTTGAACGTGTTCATTTTCAAACATCAGATCATCATTTCTATTGACGTCATCTAGTTTTAAAGACTAAAAAAGTATAATTTTTAAAATTTAAAAGATTGAAATATTTGTTTCAATTTGGAAGGCAAAAATTAACTTATCTTAATTTTCAGAAACTAAAAATATAAAGAAGTCAAACTGTGGTTACACTTGCCAATGTACGCAAACATAAAAGAAAAGAAAAATTATGTATTGGCATTCAACACAGTATCTAGTGCTTTTTCAAATACACTTAACACATGTCACTTCTTTATTTCATGCTTTGGAATGCCTGAATATCTGATTGCATCATTACAGATTGCTTTCCCAAACATGTTAATTTTCAATGCTGCACAAGTGTCTCTGATTTCTTGTTCACAAGCTCAAGTGCTCCAATGTTCAAGTTGTGTATGGTACACAAAATAGTCCCATTCTTTTTCATGTCTTACTAGCATGACACTGCAGTTTCCAAAGATTACCTCGACAACCTCCAGATGACGGTACAAAAGGGATAAAAAAAAACATAACAAATCACTCAACTAGTTAGCCACTGACCAATCCCTTCCAGTTCAATATAATGATTGGTCTTCCAATTCAATCATTACCAAAAGTATTTGAATGAATACACTAGTAAAATAGAGAAAACTATCTTATTTCTTGTACAGAAATATCATGTCAGTAACTTACCATGTACAGTTAGTCCAAAAAAATAACTAAAAGAACTGCAATGAATAGATCTCAGCCATAAATTAATTGGCTCTGAAAACTTGTTGTACAAAATAAATGTGATCAACTACAAAATCCTACGACAATCAGTGTAAGTATGTGCACAATTTGTAATGTGCAGGTGTATTCTCTATAAGACAGTGTACGCTTATGATGAAAGTCTGCCAGCTAGAATTCCACCAAATATGATAGCTCCAAACCACTTATTTGAGACAAATCTGAAGGAAAAATAAAATAGCAAACAAAAATATACCAAAGTCAGCTCATAATGTTTAATTTTTTGCTTCAGAAGTTTTCTAACATACTGCAATCATCAATAAAAAAACTTGAAAAGTAGTAAAATTGAGCAATCACTGAATTTTGAAGGGGTTCGTTCTTTTGAGGTCTGAGGGTGTAAATATGCCATTAAGTGTTTCTAGCAAAGGTGTATGATTTAATCTTTTGAAAAACTGAAAATAAATTTGAAAATGTTTATGATAATCTAAAAATTGCTTTTCATAAGAACTTTTTGAAGCTCCAACAAGATGGTCTAGCCAATAAAATCAAGAATTGAGATCCTTTTATAATTTCTTTTTTCGATGATAAAATCATGAGTTTATGCAATGAACTTCCCTAACATACTTCCTGTTGCAATCAGCCCTTGATGAAAGGTCAACCGTCCATATTTGCCAGCCTAAGTGTCCAGATGCGACCGCCAGAGATGCATAATACGGCCAGCCTGCTCCACACAAATGAATCAAAGGTAGAGAAACTATTGACGGAATTCAAACAATCACGAAAACAGATAGAATGGAATGATGGAATACACTAATACCTATTTCAGCATTAAATCCACTAAGACCAAGACCACCAAGGCATGCAATCCCAAACCCAGTAATCCACTCCTTTGTTGAATCACCAAAGCGCAAAGCTGTTGATTTAACTCCCACTTTCAGGTCATCTTCTTTATCCTGAATGGCAAGGTTAGAAATATTCTTGAATACTAAGAATTTTAATAGCATTGTCTTAAACAAAAGATTCAAGTTGAGGATAACAAGCAGTCTTGTCATTGTACTTTTTGTTTCATGAAAACTTAACTGTTAGAGACATGACAAATCATCTGAACATGGTTAAAAAGTTATCCTACGACTTTTACACCTTCCATTTTTGAAGGAGAGCATAATTAGCCCATTAGCAGGCGGAAATTCAGGAGTGCAAGAAAACTTGTCAAGGTACACAACATATAAATGCAGATCCTGACGCAGTTAAAGACAGCAGAGCAAAACCATATGGATTACATCTTACAGGAAGCAATACTATTTTACCTGATGTGCATAGATAGTATCATATACAAGAGTCCAAAATACTCCAGAGGCATAAAGTGGCAGCACAATAGATGGGTCCAGACTTCCTTTAACTGCTGCCCATCCTAACAAGGCCCCCCAATTAAAGGTTAACCCAAGATAGGCTTGAGGCTAACCAATTTAATTACAGGAGAGCATCATAAAACCACATAATAAGATCATGCATCAGAATAATAATAAAGAATTGAGAATAAAAACTATAAATGAGGAAATTCTAACCCAAAATGTAAACCTCTTCATGAGGGGATAGGAGAAGACAAGCAACAAGGATGAGGCGCCCAAAACACGACTGCAAAATATACACAAGCCCAAAGAATCAATAAAAATTGGCAAAATTCCAATTGAACTCAAGCGGAAGGATGCATGGCACTGCAATGTAAAGAAGCTAAAGTAGGACTAGCTTACTTTGGGAAAATATTTTCTGTTTTCATGTCTTACTTCCACTTTTAATTTCAAAAATGTCTCATAGCTTTCATTTTATTTTCTGTTATAAAAGATCTGTATAGCAAACAATGAAACCAAGTTTTATTACTTTTGCTGATTCCTATGCACTTATTTGAGAACAAAAAGCAAAATGTATATTTGGTGTTACCAGATTTGGCAATTAGGGTTGCATAACCACAATTGAGGACATGCAACACAGATCATAGTTCCAGACAAGAAGGTTCTATCCTTAACTAATTAAGTGATTACAAGTTTAACTATCTGATGTGCCAACATAACAAAGATAGACCCTGATCCATTTTGGAATTTCAATATAAGAACTAACCTATAATTATTAAGTTGTAGAAGAATCCCAAGACCTAAAAGTAATTGGAAACCAAGAAAACAAAGTCCTTGAAATGGTGTCAAAAGACCACTTGCCACAGGTCTCAACTTTGTACGTTCTACCTGCAATATACAATGGTATACAATGTCATTCAGAACATAAAACATAAGATCAGTTATAACAGGGAAAACAAAGTGAAAAACACTTCAGAAAAGGATAGAGGGGAGAAGTACAACATCACATGTTTACTAAATATTAAGTGTTTTAACTGAAACAAAAATCACCAAAGTAATGTCATATCAATAAATTCAAATTAAATAAGATAGGTGTTTGGATATAGAATAAAGGGAATTAAAGTTGTTAGTTACTAATCACAGGGATGTCAAAGGCCAGACCCATCATATCTATAAATAGGAGGATACTATGTTAAGAGGGGACATTGAAATCTATAAACCTTTGTGGGAATAGAGCAGTAGCTTTATAGTAAAAACTTGGAGGAGAGTTCTCTCCTATTTCTTGTTCTTTTTCATCCTATTCAATAAAATCTATCTTTGATTTCCCATTTCCAATTTTTGGTTCCTAATAATAGGTGTTAGAGCCACAATTGGCTACAGGGTCTCATGGGCCCAAAGTTTGGAAGGTTTACACTGGAAGGAATATCCGATGACAGAGAGAAGTGACGAGCTGGATGTAAGAGAGAAAGCGAAGGAAGGAGTAAGTAACTGAACAGTGGAATGAGATATTGGAATATAGGAGAGAAGCAGAGTGACGAGAAGATATCCATGCGTACTATTTTGTTAGTTATGGTAGAGAGTAGTTGCTCTATAATAAGAGTTAGAACTCTGACAGTAGAGACCTATTCTACTGAATTTTCCTTTATCTGAATAATACACAGCATCTTTATTCTCCATTTTGCTCTATTTCTTTCATTGTAGTTATTGATGCATTCAGTTTGTATCAATAGCATCCAATGTCTCCAGCTATTGTTTGCAAAACAAGTTAAATTAATTTGGGCCTTAATCATCCACAGCCATGCCCATTAAGCAAAGGTTCTTGCAATTTTTTGCGCCAGGAATTATATCTGCTAGACTCTTTGATTCAACCTAAATCTTAGTCCAATCCTCTTATCAATAAAATAAGTTCAATAACAAGGTTACTAAAGAAGAAGGGAGGACAAGAAATCCCCCTATATCAAGCCAAAAGGAGCAGGGTGGGGGACAAACAAAAGATCAAAGGGAAGTTTTGTGCACGTAAATTGATATAATTTAACCATATTGGAAGCATGATAGGTACTTAGAAAATGAAATTATTTTATACAAATTATAGAAAATAAAGATGACTTACAGGCCATGCGAAATGTTAAAGCATTAGACTTGCCATGACTTAGCTTTCAGTTCATTCTCCTATTAGCATCCATTATCTTAGTCAAACAAATCCAAATACAAACAACCCTGCTATAATAATTTGCAACTCAACTACTATCTCATTATCCCCTATAACAATCAAAGCAACTAACAAAATGTAACATTTACCATTGTATCAATATCCCGGTCAAGGAGATCATTAATAGTACACCCAGCACCTCTCAAAAGCAAAGCCCCACATGCAAACAGAGTCATCATTTTAAAATCAGGAAGATGACCCGGGGTTGCAGCCATGGTAATTGACCTAAAGGCATGAAAATTAGAGACAATAAAAAGGAGAGAATAGAATTTCAACAAGTGGTGAACTTTTTAGGCTTATGTTTTGTTTCACATCATAGGGACACTATACATGCGTTTAACCTGATAACACAAGTTGTAGGTTCCATGTTCAATGCCAAATCAGCGCTACATTGACCCAATAGTCTCATGTAGGAATTTAGAAATGACCAGGATATTAATATGAATGATATAGGCACGCAATAACAAGTTGCAATAAATAGAGTAGCACATCTAAATTACAGAAAAGAGCTCTTTCAGCCGTTAAAAATTCCTCAACTCATTACCCAATGTTACACAAGCTCCAAGTTTACAACAATGCAATATCTATGTACTTCCAAAAGTTTAATATCTATGTGCATTCAACCGAAAAGAAATCACCATAGACATAACTTTAAGGTGGTTATTGTAAAGTCAACAAATGTACTATAATAGGCATTTGTGATTGTAGGATGGTGGTTTGTGATTGAATGAAAGCGTAGAAATCTTTTCATTGTGGTTTCTTCAATTATAAGTGTTCATGAACAAGTCTATCTACGCAATATTAAGTTTAATGTCTATAGACAATCATGATCTCTGTGTGAAAGCATTTATCCTAAGATCAATAATTAAGAACTCTTACCAGATACAAGGCCATAGGAGCAACCATGTTCCAATTGGTTTATCAAGACGAGCAAGGCGAGCATAGGGCTGAAGCTGCTTTGGCAAGTACAAATCCACCCAAGTGGCGTCCCCTCCACCACCACTACTTACACTGCCACTTTGGTTCCTGTTCTCCTTCGAGGGCCTCGTGGACACGTGTGCAACAAGATGAAAATTTGAGAGAGACCCAACAGTTTTGCGAAACTCAAAATTGTAATTTTGGAGCTGAGGTGACTTGAATGGGGGATTTGGAGTGGGGTTTCGGTTTTGGGTTGCAGATAGTTGAGTGAAGCTCAAAGGGTTGAAGATGGCGAGGTGAAGAGGTACTGGAGAAGAAGAAGAAGGTTTGAGAAACCTACGCGAAGCACGGAAGATCAAAGACGATGCCATGTTCTCAAATGCAAGCTTTTTTTTTTTTCTTTTCAAATTGTGGGCTGAAAAATGGTTACTCCATAAAGCTTCAACAAGGACATTTTCTTTGCAGTGGTTACTCTAACAGTGGGGTGGTTCAGAGCAAGATGTGATCTTAAAATAAGGGTTATGTTGGAATAATAGTAACTATCTGTGATAAATTATTATTAATTAATTATAAGTTATTGAGTTGGAAAGCCTTGATTTTCAATTTGAGCTTAGTCATTCATTCATATTTGCAATTAGCATGTATAATTTCTCAATTTACAAAAATATATACAAAAATCATGGCGGCAATGAAAATTTTTAGCAGAAAAGTGTTGGCAATTGCTTCTTGGACCCCATTTTTGAACCTGGACCCATCAGAGTAACGAAATGACAACAATGCCCTTCTCCATACATTTGAGCTTGTCCGGTTGCGCTGTGCTCTTCCTATGTCGGTTCTCTTGTTCCAGATATTGGAGTTTTGACAAATTCTCCCTGCACCTCCATAATTTCTTCCTGCACCTCCATATCATATTATATCTTATGTAAAATTGCAAAAGTCAACTTACCCTTTACCTCTTCACTCTTTAGTAAAATTAATATTTTATAAATCGGATGAAGTGTAATCTGATTTATATTTGATTTTCAAATGTAAACTGGATAAGGTGTCATTTGATTTACATTTTAAAATAAAATGTAAATCGGATGATATCTCATCCGGCTTACAATTTTTTTTAAAATTATAAATTGAATCCGGTTTATATTTTATTTTGAAATGTAAACCAGATGGCACCTCATCCAATTTATTTTTTCAAAAAAAAAATATAAACTGGATGAGATGTTATCCGGTTTATTTTATTTTTTTTTAAATGCTCATTTGATTATTTTCATAAGGTCAATATTAGATTTTAAAATTTTATGAACATGCAGGGAAGACGTTATGGAGGCACGGGAAGAATTTGTGGAGTTGTGTGTGCTTGGTTCAATTGCATTAGTTTTCAACTTTTTTCAGTGGTCTTTGTTACTATTTTCAAACACATATTGTCGTTCTCAATTCTCAAGTTCGCGTTTTTATTTTATGCTTCAGAAAAGGAAATCTAGAAGAACATCGAAATTTGGTTTCCAAAATAGGAGGGAGGGGTGTTTAGGACTCCAGAGTATGCTTTTCAAAACATATTAGTCTGGACTCCTCTCTTTCCGTCTCTAAAATCACTCAACAACTGCTCTCTATGATCTCCCCACAAGCACTTGATAATGGAGCTTTTATTATTATAATTTGGTTTTAACTTGTTCTGTTATTTTGAAACCACAATCTCCAAAATTTAGTAACAATATTTTTTTTAAAAAGCTCTTTTTAATGATATCAAAAAAGAGGAGAAATATTATTTAAGAGTATATATTAAAATTATGTTTATGTCTTGATATTTGTTTCTAGTGTGTCACATGAAATATAAAGTTCTATTATGTTATATTTTTGTATGAATGTTTGTGTTCTTGATCTTTATCTTTAAAATTTTTATATAATTTTTTGAAAGAAGTTTTTAGACTTGAAAATTGTACTCGCATTGACATAGTTTTATCTTCATTTTTATTATGGTATATGTTTGAAAAATAAACATCTAATCTTAACTTATTTATGTAATTCAATAAATAAGCAAAATCAGAGTAATAAATGAAAAATACAATTTTTCCGATAGATCATCTAACATGTTAAAAAAGACAAGATCGTTTCATCTTTAGAGCATAACTTAATTGTTTAATGCGTTAAAACTACTTATTTATGTAAATGAAAAATTATCTAGTATGTTTGTATACACTATATCGTCTACTCTATTTGTATAAACTAGAGTGTCTAGTCTTTTTTGTGTATATTAGATATTTTATTTTGTTTGTATAAACTAAATCGTTTAGTTTGTGTGTGTACACTAGAGGGTCTAGCCTATTTATGTACACTAGATTGTTTAGTCTATTTGTGTATATTAGAAGGTGTAGTCTATTTGTGTATACTAGACCATTTAGTTTGTTTGTGTACATTAGACTGTCTAGTCTATTTGTGTACACTAGACCATCTAGTTATTTGTGTACACTAAAACATATAGTTTGTTTACGTACACTAAAGCGTGTAGCTTATTTGTGTACACTAAACCGTCTAGTATGTTTGTGTACACTAGATCATCTAGTCTTTCCATCTACTTTATTTGTGTGCACTACATGGTGTAGTCTATTTATGTATACTAGATCGTCTAGTTTGTTTGTGTACACTAGAACATCTAGTCTATTTATGTATACTAGATCGTCTACTTTGTTTGTTTACATTAGATCGTTTAGTCTGTTTGTTCACACTAGATCATCTGGTCTGTTTGTTTATATTGGACTGTTTAGTCAATTAGTTTACATTAAATCATCTAGTCTGTTTGTTTCCATTGAATCATCTAGTATGTTATTTTACACTAGATCGTCTAATCTTTTGTATATACTAGATTGTCTAGTTTGTTAGTTTACACTAGATTGTGTAGTTTGTTTGTGTACACTAGACATTCTCTTTTATGCATGTGTACTAGGTTGTCTAGTCTGTTTGAATACACTAGATTATCTAGTTTGTTTGTTTACACTAGGTAGTGTAGTCTGTTTATAAAAATTAGATCGTCTAATCTAGTTTGTTTGCACAAAAAGACTAGACATACTAGTATAAACTAACAAACTAGATAGTATGATGTAAATAAGTATACTAAACAGTCTATTACGCATAAATAGACTAGACGGTGTGGTGTCCACAAACATACTAAATGGTCTAGTGTGTGCAAACAGACTACACCGTCTAATGGACACAAACAAACTAAATGGTCTAGTTACACAAATAGAGTAGACAATCTTGATGGAAGAAAGTCTAGACAAAGTCCCACCACAAGATCTATGGTCAAGTAAATAGAGAAACAACGGGAGTTTGAGGCACAAACGCAAACCAAGATGACAATTTTGACTCCATTGATATTTGTAAACAATTGTATCAAACCTTGTATCATAAAAATGCAAACATTTTATAGTAGAATAAAAGTCCAAGGCATTGACCTAGGTGTACTAGGGTTATGCTTTAGCATGCCTAGGCCCTTCATCCACGTCTCACATTCTCATTGGTGGAGCAAATTCGTGTGACACAAGGTGATACGTCCACGTGGTGCCTTTTCATTGGAGACCAAGGTAGTTTGGGGTATAAGTTAGGGTTAGGCATGTGGAAGAAGCTAGGGTTAGGGTTTGAAGCTTCTCCCACACGTTAGGGTTGGAGAGCTTCTCCTACAAGCTTCTCCCTCTCCTTCCTTCTATAAATAAGTGTGTTGGCATTGTACAATTAAGTTGAATGCCTTAATGAAAAGCTACAAAATTTTATTTCTAGTTTCATTGTTTAAACTTATCTTTGTTAGCTTTTCTAGAGTTAAACCAAGACACCTTGATAGTTAGCCCAACCTCTATCAATTCCTTGTTCTCTCTAGTTTTCCATCACACAAAACTTCTACCATACTCTTTCCATCTTCACGCACACCTTCACAGAAACATCATCCATAAAGCTTTCGCAACACTTTTTGGAGTTTTTCCTTCATTTTCATTCAGTACAAGCCTTTCCAAAGCTTTCTCCACAAGCTTGCAATTCACAGTTAAAGTAAGGTGCCAAAGAGAAACTCTATCAAATCTAGTATACATAAACAGATTAAACAATCTATTGTACAAAAACGTATGCTTTTAGCTTTTATCCTATTGGAAGAACATTTTTAGTTTTAAGAACCTAGGATTAAGATTTGTAAAAAGGTCACTGCATCATTTAAACAATAGTAAACCAATAAATTTGCTTAATGGGATTCCTACCAACATGAAGCCAAAATACCTTATCAATTTGCACCAATTTACTCATATCCTTGATAATGTAAACATGCAATTGAATGCTCTTATTACGCGTAACAATTCTTTATTGATGTAGATGGCTCACTCTCAACCAAGAGGTAAGATATTAATTTTGGAAAAGAAAATTTACATTTTGAAAATCCTATTCTAAAAGTGAAATATTTTGGAAATCAAAATTTCAATTCCAAAATATGGTTTATCGAATAAGTAATTTAACTTCTTGAATATAGTTTCCAAAATGTAATTTTTCTCTTTGAAAATAGCTTTTCTGAAAATTAAATTTTCAATCATGAAAAAAAAAATTCTTCCAAATTACATTTTCCAAAATATACACTACAATTATGGAAAATCAATTATAAAATTGTTTCCATCTCTCAAAAACAACTCACGGATTCCATATTCTCGAACCTCATCCTGCATAAAAAAGTCACCTCGTCTTACTTCTAACCACCTCCCCTTCATTCCAACAACACCACTATAACTGACACCTCAGCCTAGCAATCTCGAGCCTCCACAATACACATTCAGTCACCACCAACAAACCCCGTATAATGGAGCTCTGTCATTTCATATAAAACTGTCCAATGTCATTTCTAGTATTTCCAAAATGGATAGGGTGCAGGTTCAAATTGATGGAGTGCAGGAAGCAATTGCCAAAAGCGTTTGTTTGTACTTTAAAACTACGTATTTTGGGCTCCGACGACTGTTTGGGCTTTTGGGCAACCTGCTATAGACATGGGACTGCTATTTACACCGTACTTCATAAAACTAGATAATGAAAAGTAAATGTTTGCTGTGTATCTAGATCAAATAAAATTAGCTTTTTGTACATATATTTCTTCTCTTTTTCAACCAAACAAATAGGCTTAATATTGTTAATATGCTAACGTGATCAATTTCTGTATCTCCAATCATAATATTATATATACATGGAAATGGTTTAATTGTAGATTGGATCATTGATTCTCTTTCCACTTACACATCTATTTGCCGGAAATATAAATTTTATTGGTTATCTACAATGTATTTTCATATAAAGTAATTTAAAAATGTATTTTAAATATATGAAATGATTTTTAATTATAAAATCTGAAAATATATTTTAAATCATGTGATTGAGAATGTAATTTCAAAATATACAATATGAAAACATGTTTTAGATTTTATATTTTAGATTTTAGATTTTAGATTTATATTTTAAAATACATTTTCACATTGTAATTCGGAATACATTTTCATATTTCAAATATGTTTTTAATTGTGTAGTTTATAATATATTATTGAATTATAAATATATTACAGATTATATAATTTATAATATATTTTAAGATTCACCAATGTAATATACTTTCAACCTATTGATAATTTACATTTTTATTTTACGTTTATAAAGATGCAGAAAGTAAATATGAATGTGCAGCAAGTAAATACAAAAATGCTAAAAAAGAAATTGCCCTCTTTTACTTCCACACGTTATAAGTATGACGATTTAGAGTATGACAAGAAACATTCACGGAAACAGAAACCTGTCACTCAGCACTATCCAAAAGTTTCCCCTAGGCATGCTCCCATAAATTAAAATTAACTTGTACATATTAAAAATAAAATTTTGAAATATTAAAACCAAATAGTCTTTATAAATTAATTTGTAAGAAAAACTATTATTTTTCTTTCAAAGAGAATATTTACGAGAAATATCGTAGGACATGTTCATCATCTAATCAATCATCCCATCATTGTATTCATGAACAAAGGCTCTTGGTGCTTTTGTCATTTTTCTAAATTTACTCTTCTTATATTCTTCTAACTCACCAAACAACAAAGAGGAAAACTATAGCTTGGTTTAATTAATGGATGTGAACTGAAGAATGATAATGTGTTGGTCCTGCATGTGGCTGCTACGTGTCGCCCTTGTTCTTTCATTGTCTTGGTCCCATTTTCACAATATACCTTTTCCTTATCTTATGCATGTCTTCAAATAAAATAATCTTCAATACACATTCTATCACTAAAGTAGATTTTTTTTCAATAAAGATTTCATTCTTGATTCTCTCATAATGACATGTTTAACCTAACTGAATTTTTTTTCAAGATAAAAATAATAACATTTTTGTTTTTGAAAAAATCTTTAATTGTGTTATATGTAATTCGTATACAAACATGCACATAATCCATATTTGTTTAATTGTGAGAGTGCGTATACATATTCGTAGGAACTTAAACGGAATTTTGAGTTCTACACTTTGCTCAATAATTTATGGTGGGAAGTACCGGAATAAATCAAAGAAGAATGAGCGAGACTCAAACTCATACTAAGACTCAAAACTTTAAGTGTCTATAGATTTTTTTTTTTATATATTTATCAACTTATTTATTTTTATATAATGTGAAATTAAATTCACAATTTTATATCTAATATTTTTTCTTTAAATAAGAGTTTATCTTTTACATTGGTATACTTTTTTTTTTACACAGAAATATTTTTTAGATAAAAGTATTTTACAAACAAATGATTCTTATTTGTATTGTCATTCACATATTTAACGGGACATGTTTGCTTGTTTGAAAGTTCTGTAAAAAAACTTTTGATATAGGAATCAAACTATACTCGACTGAATTGATCACCGCTACAAACTATCAGCTTTGATACTATTTGTTAAAAAAATAAAAAAAATATAAAAAAAAAATCAAACAATAATAAGACAAGAATGAAACCACAAAGTTGACATCATCTTTAATTCAAAACCTTGAATTAATATTGTAAAATGATAATAAAAAAATATTTCTTTAAAAAAAATATTTTCTTAATTCTAATAACACACTCCATCACAATCTTATTTTTAAAAATGTATCAAAAAATTAAGAAACAAAAATATATTTAAATTATTTTTTTTCAACTCCTAACTATGTAGAACTATTTATGGTATGAAAATATATAATATAGATAAATAGTACTAAAATTCAGTATATTCAGATATTTGTGGACGCGATTACTAACCAAAATCATTCAGCAAGCAGATGTGTGATCTAATTGGGGAGGTGTAAAAATTTGTGGAAATGGCATTTATTCGTAGTGAGAAAGTGTGGTAGTGGGAGAAAGGGAAGTCCATTGAAAATTGTTTGAGCACATGCAGGGAAGAAAGAAGAAGAGTCAAGATTCAACAAAGTCGGCACACACTGCTCCATCGCGATCACGCTCACTGCACGACATCTAATTCTGCACAGTCTAGGCTTTAGACTCCACCTCATGTTATGTTATGTCTCTCATTCATTCATTCATGTGTCATCAATAAATGCATCAATATAATATACTATAATATCAGACCTAAATAAATTTTAGTCTTTGGAGTTTATTTTAGTTTCTTATTTTAGTTTCATGATTGATTTTCATTTTTCTTTTTCTACTATTACACAACACATCAGCAAAATTACTAGCTTAATAATTGTAATGTCTTAAAAAAATATCATATCAGTATATAATGTGATAAATGTTAAAATAGGAACGAATATATTCAAGAGACTAAAATATAAGTTATTCCTTTTATTTGCTCTCAAAAGATGAATGTGGTTGTTTGGAAAAATTATATATTAGAAAAATTATTAATATCTTGTTGTTCTTTTAAAGATAGATAATTTACTCTCTTTTTTCTTTATAGAACAGAAGAAAAATAGCATGTTTGAGACTTTCTATTTTTTAAATATGAAAAATTTTAAATTTTGATGATAAAAAAATATTTTTGCACATATTTTAGAATTTATATTCATTTTACAAAGAAAACTAACGTTCTAATTTCAATACTTATTATCTTTCAACTACTCAAAAAACTGTACAGTTAAATTCAGGTCATAATTTAATGCTAATATTGCATGGCTTAAAAGAATTTAAAAAAAGAACTATTTTAATTTATCAAATAACTGTCAATCAATTTTAGTGTACACCTTAAATGTATTTTATAAATATGTCACTTTCATTTTACTCTTTTTGTAAGTCATTATTTTTCGTTCGTAGTATTCATAAATATATCATTTTATTTTTACTTTCTATACATATTTGACTTTTAATTTTAGTCTAAACAATATACTATTTTTTCTAGTTTTTACAAATTTTAAAATATCTCTTTTAATCACTATAAATAGATTATTTCCGATTTTAGCTTCTGGTAACCTAATATGTCAACAACATATCAATTTTGATGACGTTAACAATATTAAGTTCAAAATTTACCATTAACATTATTATGAAATCATTTGTGTCGATCATAGTTAAAGACAAAGATTAAAAACGAAAACGAATTAAAAAAGAACAGTTATCGTACATATTAGTTATTATCCACACACACATATATATATATATTCATCAATCGTATCATAGCATTGATATCTTGGTTTGCTCTGATATCACTATCAGTCCATTTTTTGCGGATCAATGATTCTGCTAGCTATTAATATGACTGTTTATTCCTATACTACTCTCCATAACACTTGTCATTTTCTATTTCCCTTTCTCCATTCCATTTCATTTCAATTTCACAGTGATGTGGTTGGGATACCTCTTTTTGTAGTATTTTTCAATTACTTTTTTTATAAACTGGAATATTATGTTAATTTGAAATGAAAGCTTTCACTTTTTTGGAATTATTAGATGAACACGATCTATATAAATATTTTACAAGTATTAAAGAAAATGACAAAAATGTGTTGGGATGTTTCTTTTGGGTGTTCAGTAATTTAATCTCCAATGATGGGCGTTTTGAGTTCTTTCACAACAAGACCTTTATGAAAGAGTTTGATTAACTTTTAATTTTAGTATTCTTTTTAAAAATTTTGTATATAAGATTCTAATACTTTTATTTCTATCACAATTTTAATCTTTATGTTTCAACAATATCAAAAGTTTGATTCACCCGGCTGAGCCATTGTAATAATATATTAGTTTGAAGAATTTTATTTTATTTTTCCTTTTCTTGAACAAGTAACAAAATAAATAGGTAGTGTGATGACTTAGAAATTTATTTTTACTGTAGAAGTGGTTAAAGTAAAATTATCACTTGAATATTTTATTAATAAAATGTAAATATGTATTTATAGAAAAAGTTAATAGTGAAGTCTTACTTTCACAAAATTATTATCTTTTTAAAAATTTATTATCTATATTTTCTCTGTTTTTTCTTTTATAAAGTTTTGCCCTTCTTTTCTAGAGTCAGTTTAGGTATATTGTTCCTTATTGATAACTATATTTATATATGTCATCTGAGTCATCAGACAAAGTCTCTATTGGTTTAGTGTCTTAGTATTATAGTCTAATCATTGATCAGAAATTTTGTGGTACAGGTTAAAGTTCCTGTGAGGTCTAAATTTTTTGGACTTTCTACCTCTAAACCAGGTAAGGGAAGCTAGCTAATAGATTTGTTATGTTTTGTGCTTAAAACTGAATCATAAGTTAGAAGAGTTGATATTAGCGGTGATAGGATGAATATATCTGTTTAAATTTCTTGTAGGTTTGGAATTTTGAGTAAAATATGCTTATATATGAAATGGATGTCGTATGTATGATTGGTAGTATGGTTTAAATGATTGGATTAACATAAATGATAGAATTTGTGGGTAATTGATGTGATTATTGTTGACTGAATTTTGATGAATTAAAGATAATTAGGTTCCTTTCAGGTCATATATGTATCTATCTAAGATCAGTGAGTGAAATTTTATGAGAGTGGAGCTGTGAAAAAGGTAAGGCAGTGGGAAAAACATTGTTTCACATCTAATAGCTATGTTTTAAGATTGAATTAGACAAGTACTATAAGTTATCAAACCAGATCTATGTTTTGTTTAGAAAGAATAGAGTCTCTAAGTAAAGATTTGATAATAATAAGGATAAGAGAGTGTAATATCTGAATTTGAATTGAGTTAAGCGAATTAAATGTTTGAATGATAGGAGTATTATGTAGTATTGACTATTTTGTAAAATCTGTTCGTACATATTTTGCTCAAGTGAGAAAATTCTCGCTCAAGCGACTTTAGTGTAAATTTATACCTGTTCTCGGGTCGATTTATACCTGTTCTCGGGTTGATTTTAGCTCACGTGATAAGTTTTTTGCCTAAATGAGAAAACATTTTCGCTTAGACGCTCAAGTAAAAAATAAATGCTCTCAGGTTGATTTTCACTCAACAAGGAAATTTCCACTCGAGCGAGAGGTATTCTCACTCAAACTAGAAATTCTCGTTCAAGCTAAACAAAATTATTTACTGTTTTAATTGTTTGATTCTTTTGCATGCAATTTATGGATTGAATAGAATAGATTGATTTATAATTTTAATTGAATAATATTGATGATTTAGTAATTCTTTAGATTTTTGAGATTGAGATTGGAAAGTGAATACATGAATGAACGAGTAGAGATATATGCATATGATATGATATTGTTGAAGTGTTGACTGAGATGGTCTAGATCAATATATAGTATTTTCAGAAAAGAAAATATCTATGTCTAGGTCAACTAAGATATGCATTATCTAAGGATTCGTTCAATAACAATTGATATCATGACTTTACTAGTAATAGATAATCATTACTTAGTGGTGAGAGTCGAAAGAGGTCTTAACTGCGTGACGAGGTCTTAACTGCGTAACTGCAGCTTGAAACATAGTTGGCCAGAAAAGTCTTAGAGGGACTAACCCTATCATACAAAATAGATTATTCATTTAGATCCAAAGTTTAGAGTTGTATGCTAGGTGCATATTCAAGATCTATTCAATACACAATTCTTCCAAAGGTAAAGTCTTATGTATAAGAGTTATATAATTGAATGAATGTAATAAATGATTTGATATGTTTATGTGTTGCTTGAGATGTGTGATTTACTTGAGTATTCTAAGATTGTCTCTAAATCTATTAGCTTACAATTTTCTTGTTTGTGTCTATACTTGTTGTTTTCTATTTATGATGATCGTGTGTTACACAGAACTATATAGTATTGCACTGGAGACCATAAAAGATATTTTGGGATTGAACTTTCTTGCTTGTTAGAGAATATATTTTAAAAAACTCATATATAAATAATATTTTATAAATATGTTTTAAATTTTATATTAGTATAATTGCATATTTTACATCATATTAAGTATTTTAATATGAATTAATATAAGATATGTGTAATTATAAAATTATAATTATATTAGTATGCAACATATTACATATGAATTAATGTAAGATATGTGTAATTATAAAATTATAATTGTATTAGTAAAAATTTATTTTGTGGGGTGTTAGATGTAGTGATATTTGATTGAACATTTATACATGAAAAAACTTAAATTATAAAATATAATTTAGATTTTACATTATCTCCTGAAACAAATAATGAAAGTGGAAACACCTTTTCACCAAAATCTTTTGAACATGTTAGTTGTTAGTTGTAATTTTATATAACTTAAACCAAATTTCATCTTCTAAGTTTACTCTCTTATATTTTTATTATATTAGGATTAAACACAAGTTTGAGCCACTATAATTATCTTTTCAGTGTTATAAAATCTCACATCATTATTTATGAGATAATTTTTTTTTATGAAAATCAAATATATTTCTTCACATATAAATTGTTTTCTCTTCGATTTCACTTTCAATTAAAACTAATTTTATAAAGTTAGAATAATTTGGTTTGACTGCAGTATCTCTAATATGCATTTTAAGAAAATATTGTATTCATATTTGTGTCAGCTATCCACACTTTACTTATGTAAAAAATAATAATAATAATAATTTAAGAAATACAACAAATTTTCACTCTTAAATAAGAGGATGTGTTATTATTTATTTATATTATATATATTGTTCAAAATCTTCTATGACATGCATGAATGTACTTTTATTGTTTAATGTACTTATTTGTATATTTTAACATGTAATATATTTGTTTGATAGCAACCAAAATTTTACTATACTATCGAGACAAAATGTAACACATGGTTATTCTGTTTATTCGTATATATTGTTTTCCAACCGAATGTATGTACTAATAAATTTAACCATGTTAAGGTTTGATATTATATTTTTAACAAAAACATTTGTTTTCCCTTTACAAAAATTAAAATTTCACTTTTAAATTAGTTAAACGTAACATTAAATTTAAATATTCAAAGATAAAGTTAAAACCATTCAAAAAAAGAAAAAACAATTAAACATAACCTTAAACAAGTAAAACATAAGTTAAAACTAAAGAATTTTATAAACATAACCATTTTTAAATTTAAATTATATGATATAATTATTTCATAACATATTTTAATTATATATATATATATATATATATATATATATATATCCAAAAAAATAACAGCATAAATATAAAAAAAAATATTTTATGCAAAAAATATATATAAGTTGAAGAATTTTCATAAAAATTGTTAAAAAAAATTATTATTACTCACAAATAAAATAAATTATATTTTACATAATTATAAACATTAAAAAAATAAGTATAAATGTTTTTGCCATTACAATTTTTTCTTAATTTCGAAATTTAAAAATA
>Ga0099825_1002560_pt1 | contig 24167 bp, 10 predicted proteins | sample SiratroredBW_FD_76838 | JGI IMG/M metagenome (GOLD analysis project Ga0099825, IMG submission 76838) | Root nodule microbial communities of legume samples collected from California, USA - Siratro red BW | ecosystem: Host-associated > Plants > Roots > Nodule | place: USA: California | collected... | reverse complement strand
ATTTTTTTTCACATAATTTTTGAGATTTGAGTATATTAGAGGAGGCTTACTCTTCAATGAAAGGATTTTTATCATCAAATTATTTTCTTGTTATTTTATTTGACATTTTAGATTTTTTTTACTTTTATTTTATTTTATAATAATATATAATTGTTTTTGTTATTTCTATCCTTAGTAATTTATTACTGAGTGATAAAATAAAGAAATATATAAAGTAAGAAAATTGTGTGTATAAAGAGAAAATAAAATTAATATGAAAACACGAAAGATGTAAAAATATTACATAATACTTATTTTCGTAATTACCTAAATCACGTTAATAAAATTCATTGTTTTAAGGGTATTTTAACTAGTTTTTCTGTTATAAAGACGTGTTTTTGTGCTTTAATATAAGTGTGAGAAATAAATTGAAAAGTGATAATAAAACTTATTTTATATATAAGCTTCGATTTAATTAGTTGTTTATTGAAGGCTTCATTGATGTACTTTGGTTAATGTAATTTGGTGATGAATACAGTAAAAGTAGATATGTTTTGACTTTTCACTGGAAATAAGGGGGGTGAACTTAGGGAGAGGGAGATGACAAATAGAAGTTAGAAGAGTTTCTTCCTTTTCGCTGATTAATCCAAATTTTCCTTTCTTCTTATATCTTCATTTTTTTCTCTGAATTTCAAAGTCACATCTTATTCCTCCATTACCCTTTGTTTCGATCAGAGAGAGCAAAAAAGAAAATAAAAACATAAAAAATGAATTTGTTCAGATTAAGAAAAATTAATAAAAAATAAGAAAAATGAGTAAAAAATTTATAATTATGTATGCAAGCAAAAAAAGTTATTTTACAAAATAATAAATTTATATTATTTTTATTTATTCTTATCATATAATTTATTTTAATTTTTATAATATTATAATAAAAACATAAATATTGTATATTTACCTAAACATAATTAAGTATTTACTAAAATAATAATTGGATTTTCATAGTTATAATAAAATATTTATAGATGATCAATTATATTTTTAGTATATGTTATAAATATTGTGTTAATACTTATAGCAAGAGAGATTCTATCTTTGAACAATCAATTATGGATAAATTTGTTGTAAATAATTGCAATTTCGTGTTCTAGTGTATTGATATTTCAACTTTTTTTTATCAGTTAATTTTCTTTTTTCACACATTCTTTTCAATTTATTTATCTTTTTATTAAGATATTAAATAGTTTAATCACTTTTACACGACGATCTTATGAATATAAGTAGTGGTCCTTCTTATTTAGTGTATCCATACAGTTTAATTTTTTGCTTTGATAATAATATGAATGTTGAATATCAATACTTCTATATTGATTATTTTTGATCGAAGTGAATAATTCAAGGTTTACTGGAATCTCCCATGCCAAATTTAGGATATATACTAAATATCTCATTTATGATTTAGAATTAATAATTATAATTTTATTTACGATAGAATTATTTTCAAGTGTCTTCATTGTAACTTCAGAAACGAAAAACGGTAAAACTATCTTACAAAATGTATTAAAAAAATGTAAGTAAAATTTAGTTATAAAAAAATAATAATACATGGACATATAATTTTTTCTAACTTATTTTAGAAAATATAAATACAATACTTATAAAAAAAAACTAATATTAATTATGTAATTTTTTAACTTATTTTAAAAGATATGGATGCAAGACTTATAGAAGAAAATTAATATTAATTATGTAATTTTTTAACTTATTTTAAAAGATATGAATATAATACTTATAAAAAAAAACTAATATTAATTATGTAATTTTATTTTTATAATATAATTAAATAATTAATACTTCTTTCCTAAATTAATATTAATATTTTTTTTATTTTCTTTCTTTAACTATATTTAGAATGATTTGTATATATTTAATTTTTTTTTATCAATATATGAAAAAAAAAATATTTTCATTCCTATATCTTTTATTATTTTTATTTATTTCTTTATTTTCATAATAACTTAAAAGCATAATTATCATTATCTATTAATTTTAAATCCTATTTTCTGATCCCTTAAATATGTGCTTACGGTAATTATTTAAATTTTTTCTTTAAAATTTTCTCATTTTACCCCATTATATAGCTTTACATGGATGCATTAATTATTTTACCTCCTTTGGAACACAACCCTGAATAAAATATTAAAATATAAGATAATCATGATTTTTTACCATGAATGTCATTAAGAAAATCAAATTCTTAAAATTTTGAATTAGTTTTTAATTAAAACACAAAATAATTTAATGCGTGAGCTATACATTATTATTTCTAAGTAATACAACATGAAATATTTCCAATAAAATGATTAATCATATCGCCACACCTTCATTTTTTCTACCTTATTTATAAACCAAGTCGTATCATTATTATTAAATTAAAATCAAAATATGTATAATTTTAATATTTAGATAGTAAAACCTATCGATTTAAAAAATTAATTACCAAATTCATAAAATTAAAAAAATTAATAAGAGAATTTACAAAACTAAAAGTTCAGTAAAAAAAACCTCAAAATTTATAAATTACCGTTAATGTAGAGAATTGTAAAAAATTCTATAGCAAAATATATAATTAAAAAAGCTGGAATTTACATCATTTTAACCAGGTCACCAATTATAAAATATCACAAAATTAAAAAAATTAAAATTATTAAATGCCATGAGACAAGGATGTCGCATAGTGAAAACAAAGATTGTCCCTGGTCAGCAAACAGCCTCACGTGTCCCCTTCTGCTTTCCTTCTTCCCACAAATGCTTATAGTACGTGTCAGTCCTCGCACGTGTACCCTAGTTTTCTTTTCAATCTTTATTAAATTATTTTGGTGGTACTTCTTATATGTTTCACCAATAATATAATAATCCACGTATAATTTCCGTATACCATCACCATCCATCATACAGGTTCACATGCCTGCAATTTGACAAGTAGCCCAGATTTTGCTACTGTCATGCCACGTGTTACTGTCACTAAATATCTATTATTTTTTTTACTTTTTTTTTCTGTTCTTTCGTGTTACCATCTTCATCCACTCTCTTCCTTATGGAGTAACTGTATTTTTTTTTTACATGTTTTTAATTTTTACAGATAAAAAAATATGTGTTGTTTCATTTCAGGCACCATTCAACCAGAATGCCAGGTTAGCACTTCTTTTCGTAGAGGAATTCGTACTTCAAGTACCACTATTAATACAAGCTAATGAATCCTGTTCAATGTTGCAATATTTTCAGTGCAAAAAATTAATACACAGAGATGAAGTTATTTGTAAACTTGAAAATGGTACATATTGATAATTCAACTCAAGTAAAGATTTAAGAATAAATTATGTGTGGGGTGTGTGCTAAATTTGTATATTTACGTTGCTTAAAAAAGCCATGTAAAGAATATGAGAATTAAACAATTGAAGCTGGGTGTGTTTGAGTTACAATTTAGTTTTATATAACCCCACTTTTTTTTTTTAATCTAGCAATGTAATTATTTCTCTCTTATGTGTATTTTTATCATAAAGGAAGGTTAAATGCACTGCAAAGTAATTTGGCCTTGAAAGCAAAGAAATTGAGTTTGCGTAAAGCTAAACATAACAAAAAAGAGTGAACTAAAAACATCTCCCTAACCCTCTATTAATTTTTAGGTGCCAAAAGCATTGGAGGAACTCTGATTGGACAAGGATATTGGAAAAATATTAGCTTTTGTAATCTAAATAAACACCAATAATTATTGGAAGACTTTCTGATTAAACCAGTGATAATTAGATTAGCTTGATTGACATTAATTGCGGGCTAATTTACTGTTAATCTTTTGGGTTGTGGGTACTTTTGTTTCCGATTAATCATGTTCATTTTTTTGGACAAAATCCTAAATCAAAATTGCACTGCTCTTTTTTTTTTTTTGTCAAATCCTTCGATCCAACATTGCAAGCATGGAAAATTTCTTCCTCTCTAATCATTCTATAATCGACTATGTTTATTATTCTTAAGCCTAAACCAATCAAGTTGGTTATGAATTTTGTTTGGCATGACATTATTGATGGTCTTGAAAGAAAGTGATTAAAAGTTGAAAAGACTAAAGTACGTGGTTACAGTTCACTAGCATCATCGTGTGACTTGCAAGGTGCCTAACATAAATGGGGGAGCAGAGACTAGAAAAGTGTACACATCCTGGTCGGCATGATCTTTTCTTTTATCCCTTTTCCTAAAATCATCGAGTAGTAATAGTTGTTGTTTTATGGTATCCTAATATGCCATTCACATCTCTGACTATCATATCTGGCTAATGCCACTCTCATGTCCTCTCCGTTCACTTTTCCATCTCTACTTTTCTTTTTCTTCTTTTCTACTCCGTTTGGGGTTGGAGAGAATATATATCACTCGTCAGAATACAAAAGTATTTCTGAATAATAAAAAAAATAGATTTTGAAATAGTAATATATTAAAATAAAGTACTTTATAAAATATGAAAATTTTAAATTAATTAATTTAATTTATTATTTTATTTTATTAGACCTTTTAGTATCAATATTTTTATTTATTATTATATAATCTGTTTAATGTTATTTTTAATAATTTATTATAATATAAAAACAAAAAATGAAAAAAAGAACGAATTTCTCTAGAATTTATCAAGGGTGTACATATACATTGTTTTTTATATTCTTTCTCTCTTTTATTCTTAGAAACCAATGACTTTCCACTTCTTTATCGTTAGTTTTGCATGAATTATTCTATCTTCAACTCTTCACGCTATTCTCATCAAATCACTTGAAACAAACGACTACCATGCAATTAAATACCCTATTTTCCATCTTCATAAACAGTAATATCACGGATACAAATACAGAATAAGAGATGTGATAGAAAAAAAATAATATTATTTTTCTGTGAATCACAAATTTATATAAATCATTGGTATAAATATTTATCAAAGACTAACAATGATACCCAACTAACTAATGATAAATAAAAAGAAGAAAGAATATGGTTGAGGTAGATGGGAGGTTTAATTATTTGAGATGATGATAGCATTTTTTGGGATTAATTAGTTCAGTGTGAAGTAAGCATTCTAGATGAGAAAACAGCAAAACGACCAAGTGAGTGCTTAGAAAGATGTTGAGCAACACTAACGTGGGAGTATTAGTAACAGTTTGGAACTGACATTGGGAATGATTAATGTCGAGGACGATGGGATTTGACAAAGGACTAAAATTGTAGTTGAAATCATGATTAGCAGCAAACAAACACACCTGCAAAATTATAGTGTTGAATGTGTAGCCATTGTGGGAGGTATTCATTTCCAATTACTGTTTTGACCTTTTTTTTTTTTTCTTAATGCACAGATTATGGCCCCATCTACTCCACTTAGCCATGTCCCTTGCAACCTTTGTGCCCATCAACATTCTTGACTTTCAGGTGACACTCTCCGACACCCAACACGTGTACAATCATCACTCTAATTTTTCTCCACTTTCAAATATTTTATAACAATCAATATATGATATTTAAAAGCATAAAGATAAGCAGAGTTTGCTGTTCATGAATCAAGACCAGTGTTTTATCTATGTACATGTGAGTTTTGATAAGAACAATGTCCATCATCTACATGAAACTCTAAAGCTGTTCAGAAGATTTGTTCTCACTCTTAGCATTCTTCAGATTTTGGAAAGAGGTTTCTTTTGTTTACAGTACTTCCTGATCCATGAATCCACTGTTCATGCATGTGTATTTTGCTGAGTTATAAGCCTACAAGAATGCATGGCACACGTTAGAGTGAGAGTTAAGCTAAGGTAAGGGCTTTTTACCTCATGTTTGTGAGTGAGTAAAAGACGGGCTCATTATTGGCATGTCATGAAAATAACTTTTACTTTTCTGTTTAAGTGTCACTCTTCCTTTTGCCATGTTTTCTTCTATAGTAAAAAGTTCAGCACGGTCATGTAAAAAAAGTTAAGTTTTACAGTAAAATGTTGTTGGTTCCTTAAAGTTAAATGCGAGAACGTGGTTAAATAATTAGTCTATTAAAGATGTAAAATATTATTAATCTCTCATTATTAAATCAATATTTGCTTTTGGTATTACTTAAAATTTTCGTAAGCATGAAATATAATTATGCATTCTAGATTTATCAGAGATTAATTGGGTATTTTTTTAATATAAATATGATGATGTTTTAGATTTTAATTTGATGACATGCAAAACATTAAAGACCAACTTGAAAGTATTTCTGATTTGGCCTTGGTGGTGGTGGGCATGCACTAGTGCATTCATTCTGAACTTCATGGGCTTCATTTTAAATTCTGATATTTGGGCTTCATGGACCAAGTGATAGATTTTGGACAATTACTGATAAACACATCCAAAAACTTTAGTGATTTATGTTTCAGTTCATAGTCCATTAAGCTTTCCCTCTGTTACCTTTCATTTCTAAAATTGTTTCATATGTTGTACAACCAGAACGTCAAATTTCTTGATTCTGCTACACATCTTTCGTTAGATCTACTGGTAAATGTTGCTACGGTAAGTTCTTGTAGTCATTATGGTCATTCAGGACATATTTTTTGCTATCGCAAACACGAATTTCCCTCAAATAGTGATGCAAAAACATGGAAATTTTGTTAACAATCATAGTGACAAAGTTTACACTCATTGTGGATGAATGCAACACACTATAGAAGTTTGTATCACGAGCTTGGATTTCCTCCTAGACACAAAATAAAAGTTTGTATCGTGAAGGAAGTAATGTCTAAATTATTGGAGAGTCTACACACTCCACTACTATGTGCATGTTTGGGAATGTGTTTTGAACACACTATTCATGTAGACATCTAAGAATAGTGCAAAAGCTAAAGTATTGAAAATTCACATCACAAAAACTCATTGTATGATGTCGATTAATTTCTACATGACGTGTAACCTACGCATGACATTCACAAACTCGACTATATTTCAGGTAATAGTTTAGTTGCAATCATAGATACATGATGGTTTCAGATTATTTCACGTACGGATCATACTAAACCAAGTATTATTTTTTTTATTTGGAAAGTAGAAAATAAAGAATAATTGCCAGGCATAAAAAAAAAATCAAGGGAACCAACAAGATGTGAATGTAAAAAAAATGGTGTTTTTCCATCAGGACCACAAAATAAATGTGAAGCAGCAATCAACCAACCATCCAAGAACACCCATGCAGATAAGGCTGAGAGATAAGCCACATTTTATGCTCACACATTCACTCCTCACTGCATCCATCACAAAACTCACCCCACGCTGAAAAAATATACTTAACCATATTCATATATAAACATCCCTTTCGCACACTTTTTCCACCTATATTCAACACCTCACTACTGTTCCAAACTCCGACATGGCCACCGTCGCCGCCGCCACATCATACTTCTTTGGCACCCGTCTCTACAGCCCGACAACCTTAAACAACGGAAGATTCCACGCGTTCTTCAACTTTGGCACCAAGAAGGCGCCGCCGCCGCCGCCGCCGAAGAAAAAGGAAGTGAAAGCGAAACCCGCCTCCGGCGACCGGCTGGTGTGGTTCCCGAATGCGCAGCCGCCAGAGTGGCTCGACGGAAGCATGATCGGCGACCGCGGGTTCGACCCGTTCGGGTTCTCAAAGCCCGCGGAGTATCTGCAGTTCGACCTGGACTCGCTGGACCAGAACCTCGCGAAGAACGTCGCCGGCGAAATAATAGGAACAAGGGTGGAGGTCGCAGAGGTCAAACCGACGCCGTTTCAGCCCTACACGGAGGTTTTCGGGATTCAGAGGTTCCGCGAGTGCGAAGTCATTCACGGAAGGTGGGCAATGCTGGGTGCTCTCGGTGCTTTGGCAGTTGAGGCTCTCACCGGAGTCGCATGGCAAGACGCCGGAAAGGTACGGTTTTGGTGTCTCTTTCCTTAAACTGATGATGCATTTGAATACCCTTTTGCTCTTTCTGTTTTGGATTTCGCCATTTTTTAGAAAGTCGACGTTATTTTTTAACAGCCAAGATATCGAACACTTGGTGTTTGCGAACTTTGATTACTCTTTTGCTTTATTTTACATTTTGATTTGTTTGATTCTCCGTTGGTTAACGACATAGCGAACGGATATCTGCGTGTGGAAACTTGAATGCTGAACTTTTTTTGACAAGACCATAGAATTTGTACGGAGATGTTGATTTTTTTATTTTATTTTGTGGGATGTTTTGTTGTATTGTGTGTATGAGTTTCGGACAACGCAGCATGGCCCCTTGTCAGTATTATACCTTGGACGTGTCTTATTGTTATCCACTGACATGCATAGTGCCACCAGATATTTTCAACAAATCATTATAATATTTTCAACAAAGTATTAAGACACTCAAAATTCTAACATTTATCTACTCTAAATAAACTAATTTTATGGGAATATAATATTTGACTTCAACGTATATATACTGGATTTGAGTTGTCTCGTTCACAAAATTTATTTTTCATGACATTGTCTTTCTAATTTCTTTTCATTAATTATTTTATTTCTCTCACTTTTTTTTTTGTTTATTTATATATTTGTGTAATGAGATTATATAGCTGAAGGACTATGACCCTTGTGGCCATGAAGGATGAAAATAAAGCTTCACATTATTACTTGATTTGTCGTATGTATAATGATGTCTTTTTGTAGGTTCTCATTTTAAACGAACAAAACGACACAAAAGTCCTAGACATTTAGTTATAATAAAACTTTAAAAATTTGTGTGAATAATATCAACACTTAACGATGAAAAAGACTGAAAAATTTTAGATTTGGATTGCTTTTGCATTAAGCACGAGATTAAATATGAGATTGATTATCTTTGGGGAGAAGGGTGAAATTGTTCTTGGTCGTTATTAGGCAGATATTTATTCTTACAAATGTTGTGTAAACATGTTGCAACTCTGGATTTCAGGTAGAGCTGGTGGAAGGATCATCTTACTTGGGACTTCCACTTCCATTTTCATTGACCACACTGATATGGATCGAGGTGATAGTGATAGGATACATAGAGTTTCAGAGAAATGCAGAACTTGACCCAGAGAAAAGGTTGTACCCAGGAGGCAAGTTCTTCGATCCTCTGGGTTTGGCCGAGGACCCTGAAGAAAAAGCCAGACTTCAACTTGCAGAGATCAAGCATTCCCGGTTGGCCATGGTGGTCTTCCTCATCTTTGCCATTCAGGCTGCTGTAACAGGAAAAGGCCCTATCAGTTTTATTGCTACCTTCAGCAAGTGACATATATATTAATATAACTTTATTATATATCAAAGTTCTCCATTATCCTCTAATTTTATTAATTCTTTTCTGTACACCCAAAATATGAAAACTGTTACTTATAATTATGAACTTGAACTTATGTTATATATGTTTGTATGTGTTGCATGCTTTGAATGATATTCAGTATTGCATTGCTACTCTGAATGATATGCAGTATTGCTATTCTTGAATGATAAATTAGGATTTTGGGCTTTGGTGAAATCTACTTGAATGATGATTTTGGAATAAAAGGAGTACTGGTAAGTTTTTCTATTAGTGATCAAAATTACAAATTTAATAAATAATAAAAATTAATGTTACTGTTAAGATTTCTCTTTCACGTATAAATTATATTTAAGCTATCTCGCACGAAATTAACGATGAATAATTAAGACCTGGTTGTTTTAAAAAAAGTGATGTTTCTTATCATTTGTTCTTTAAAATTATTCCCCGAATAGGTACAAGCTCTCCACATGGAATAGAAAAATTAGCAGCATGATGTGGAGTTGGAGTTAATTTGAATTAATTTTATACTTCTTTTCTCCTTTTGTAGTGACATTAGAATTTGTTTGATTATATAGAAGAAAAACATAGAGGAATAAAAGATAAATTATTATATATTGATTCACAATTCTGTGAATTGATTATATATCATACCCAAACAAAAATAACATTGTGGTAAAACTATAATCAATGAAACGTGAAACTTGTAAAACATGATTATATTTACCGGGAATGATAGTTTGACACGTTTAAAAAACACTCATTTAATTACAAATATGTTAATATTTTAATTATAATGTTACAAATTTGACATTCATTTGACATTATTGATGTCTTAAAAGTATATATCTATATATATATATTTTGAAGGAGTTTGATATTATACATAAGTTAAAATATTTTATAAATAGGGCAGAATTTATTCAGTTTCAATTGGTAGTTTTTTGAAAAAAAAACATATTTAAAATTATTAAAAATGATACTATTTTATTAAAACATATGTATGTTTTAAAAATTACATATTGTATCACTATATTTAACTATTAAAATTAGCTCTGTCGTTGTAACTTAAATTAAAAAAATTATCTATTTTTTTATCAGTAATATTTTTTTATCAATTTTCTAATAAGACTAATATAGTTTGCCAGTAAGACATAAGGCCTAGTTTTGTTTGGCGAGAAGAATATGGCGGAGCTGACTGGTTTTGACCTGATTATTTGTTTTGGAAGGTTTACCATTGTAATAATAAATCAAAATATTTTTTATTGAAGTACTTTTTTAAAATAATTAATAATAAAAGTTTTTCATTTTTTTTATTTTATTTTAACTTTGATAGTTTATTATATTAATTATAAATTTAACAGTTCAAATATAAACTCGGTATTGTACTGAATTTTACCATTAAAAGGTATTTTGTTATCTTGTAAAAAAGATGGAAAACAACTCACGTATTTCTAAGTTATTTAATACTTATTGTAAGTCTGGTTAATCTTGAATAATCATTCTAGTCTTGAGTTGATTTTACGTTACACTTTGTTTTTCTCTTTCTTCTTTCACTGATTATTTTATATCTTGACACTTAAGTTAATTATCTATTTTTATTTTTTATACTCCGACATTTAAATTAATTATTGGTAGAAATATATTAAATAACTTATAAGATTATAATTTTGTTATCCATATTTTAAGATTGTTCTCTTATTTATAAGCCCATGGTTGGGCTTTCCTGAATGTGCCAAAGGCCGAGGTCTATATGAGTTTAATAATCATTCTAATCTTAGTTTAGACTATAGTTATTACGAGTTGATTGGTGTTAACCTGTTTCCAGATTAATACAATTTATACTTATACTATTAATCCAATGCAGATGGTATCTGATCTGTCCGAAAATTTGAATCATACACACAAAATTAAAAATTTTCACAAGGACACTATTTAAGAATTAAACCCTTGAAATAAAACCTAAATTTAATTTTATGCATCTTAACTCACGTTTTATTACGAAATTTTTAATTAAAAATAATTTAAATATACCTTTCAATCAAATTTAATTTTCTAAAATCCGAACCAGCCCAAACATTTTAAAATAAAACTTTGATGACCTAACTCTTTTAACTTCTAAATTTAATATGTTTATGGTTGATAATGATGATAACAAGTGAATAAACCATTTTATATTATTTAAGTGCAAGTGAGTTGTGTAAAGGGACTATATGTTCCTTATATGGATCATAAACTGTTGAAAAATAAAAATAAAATATAACAACCAACAAATGAGCAACCTTAACAGTGTCCTATGCCTTATCGCCTTTCACGAAATATGAAAATACAAACTTTAAAAAGACACTAAATACAAATACACATTAGTTTCTCACTTTTGAGGCCATAATTTTATTTTATTTTTTGCATCTACATTGTAGCAATTGTCACAACACAGGTAAATAATCTCAACCATTCTTCTCCTCTTGTTCTTGTTCCTTTTTCTCCTTTATCTCAATTGTCTTGACTGTGCAGACTAATGGGGAGATTGTTTGTGGTGAATCTGGAAGGGAAGATCTATAGCTGCAAACACTGTCATACCCATCTTGCTCTTTACGATGACATCTACTCAAAGGTTCCATCTTTATCCCTTCCCCTCTTTTCTCTCCTATATATCTTTTCTGGGTATAACATTTTCAATCCCCTTCTTCTTCATTCATCTGTTGTAAATTCAAATGGATCGTCATGCTGTGTGATGTTTTTCTGCTTCCTTGATTGGCTATTGCTTTACCAAATTTGACGTTTGACTTAACCAGAGTCGGTTTGTGAAAGAATAATCCACCCCTCAAGTTAACCACCACCAGACATTTCAATAACTTCGTGATTGTTAAACCATAACCATTTTTAAAACATTTTTAACTTTTAGTCACAAGCACAATTCGATAATTGTATACAATTGTATTCATTTAATCTTAACTGCTTATGAGATAAAATTAATCATGTTTACACGTGTAGTTACGTGTCTCGGGTAGAGATGAGGATTCTGTTACTCTTTGTTGAAGGAGATGTAGATTTTCTTCTTCTTTGCCCAGCTGTTTGCTTAAAGCGCTCAGCCTATAACAACCTTTGAAATGGTTATTGCTTCTCATGTCATGCTTTTGGTGGTTTTAGACTGTTTATTTAGCAACTTATGCCCCCCTGAAGCCAGGGGATCTTGATTATGATATGTGTGTTTATCATTTTTTGTATTAAATGGATCGAAGTGACTAGAGAGGTGTGGTATTTCTCTCTTGACTACTTCTGAACTATATAATACATTGATACTTGCTGTATTTTTCTGAATTTTTTTTTTTTTTTTTTTAAAATGGTGGAGAAGAAAGCAGATAAATTTCTGGATCTCTTTATACGGAGAAATGATGTATGTCCTTTAGATATTTTACTTCTGCTGAGATGAGACATGATTTTTTCACAGGGAAACTGTAGAAAGCAAGCCATTTTGAATCCGATTTCTTTGAAATTTTGTTGCAAATAACATGATACAGTTTTAGGCCTCCTTGCCCCTTTTCAAAGAGTATTCCTACTTGTAACATTGCTCTTCTTCTCCATTGGAATTTGCACTATATTTATGATCTTCGTTGGAGAAAACTGATTGCGTTGAGTAACTTGTGTAGCATTTTAATTAATCAAGTATAGGTTGTGTTCAATCAAGTTTCCTGTTTGCTGACTAGAACAAGGGAGACCTCAATCGGCTTTCACTTCTTCAAATGTTGCAACTTGTTACCTCTAGTGTATTTAGTTAGGCAGACTTTGGTTGCATTTGCATAAGTGCATCTTCAAGTGTTGCAATTTGGTACCTGCATTTATAAGTAATATTAGATATAAGTCTGTTTCTGTCAGTTTATAAGTGCCACTTATCTAGGCACCTAATATATTATCATATGAAGTACATTACCTTTCAAATGCTGCTAGAGTTTAGTTTCTCCAAATTTGATATTTTCATTTTTTTTATGTGATTTTTTTGCTAGGACCCCAATTCTGTTTTGAGTTTTTTTCATAAGAACAAATTATCTGACTATCATTTTTTCCTTTGTTATAATCAGACATTCCACTGCAGACATGGGAAAGCTTATCTCTTCAATAAGGTGTAAGTTTTCCTTACTTTCGGCATCTTATCACTATGTAATACTAAGAAACAAAAAATAAACTTTCCCTTGTTGTATTGTATCAAGACAATCATCCATCAGTAGAGAGAATATTGATATTTTGCATGTCCAAGAACTCGTTTGAAGATATACATCACTGTCCACTCGTAAAATCTCTTTTGTACCTTTAGCACATGTTAATCAAATTGGAAATCATACAATTGTATGTGAATCACAATTGCGTGACAAAAACATTGCATTACTGCTATCAGTTTTGCGAACTGTTTCGGTGATAGTGTGTAGCATGTGTAAGAAAACTGGCAACCATAACAGTTAAGTTATTCATGACCACTTGGCTCTTGGATCTTTAAAGCTGTTACATTATAATATTGCAGTTGGTTCTTTTCTTTGATACAGTTTAAACTTTTATTCTTTGTCAGTGTGAATGTTTCTGTTGGCGAAATGGAGGACAGACACATGATGACTGGGTTACATACCGTGGCAGACATTTTCTGTGTGGGTTGTGGATCGATCGTGGGCTGGCAATATGTAAGACTATGAAGCACTGCTTCAAACATCATGGTATTTTGCCTGTGTTTATGTAGTTCTTAGTAACTCAATTGATGCTTTTCAGGAAACTGCCTATGAAAAAAACCAGAAGTACAAGGAAGGAAAATCCGTGCTTGAACGGTTAGTAGAAATGTTGTGAGAAAACATTGATAATAATATAATCAAAGTGAAGCCATCTTTTGGTGTTAAGTATGTAGTGGTTTAGATAAGCTCTATTATTGAGCAGGTACAAAGTGTCAGGTCCTGATGGAAGCAATTATTGGATCAGTCATGAGGCACATGTTGGTGGAAGTGATGCAGATGATGCTTAGTCATCCTACACATTCACAATTGTACATTCCTCAACCCTGTGGTGTTCAATGAGTTTAGATTTATGGAGGAAATTTCACAAAAACGACACATTGCCAAATTCTGTTGTCAATAACGTTATTTTAAGTACATCTAATTGCTGGTTTAATGCTTTCTTTTAAAAGAACTAATTGATTCAAACTTCTAATGTATCCTGTTTTTTCAATTTGTAGCACATATTTGGATGAAGAAAGTCTTTCAAGTGCCCTGATTATGACTCTCACTAAATATAATGTATTGAAATAAAAGACTGCTGAAAAAAAATATGTATAACTAAAACTTTGTTGGTTGAACTCCCTTTAGTTTCTTCTTGAAACGTATTTTCATCAACTCTGATGCCGAATAGAATATGTTTGAATGTGTATTGACATAATCGGATTTGTCTTAGTCTTAGTGCATGAGTGGTAGAGTGATATACTAAAAAGACAAAAAGAATGTATTTTAGTTACTTGTGATAAAGTTTTCAAAAATCGAAATTAGAATGTTGTTAATTTGTGCTTACATTAAGATGTTAATTTCATATTTCGTTTTGCATCCCATGGGTTCGTCATGCACCTCAATGAGGGTGTTTAAAAGACAAAATGGTCATAGAGGACTGATTAACATTTTTGTCTTCAAGGACTGATTAACATTAAGATGTTAATTGCCACCGGCATCCCATCGCCGTCACTTTCCCAGTCCGAGTGTTGTGTCGTACACAATGTCTTTGGTATTTATTTCAAAAAGAAATTTTTGTATTGGGAAATCTAAAAGACATTTTTTTATTGTATAATTTAGAAGTATTTTTTTAAAAAATAACTTTTAAATTACATGTTGGCTTGCTTCTAGGAGGGATGAATCGATTAGGCTTTTAGGAAGGACAGACCAACTCTTTTATTAAAAGATGTACTTTTGAATAGAATTTTTTTTATATGAAAAAAATATTCTAGAATTGTGTAATTCCAAACTCATTTTCAAAATTTAATTCTAAAATGTCCAATACAAAAATTATTTTTTTAAAAGAAAAAGTGTTTTTGATTGCATAATTAAGAAGTTACTTTTTTTCTTAACAAGGAAATTACTTTTTTCGTAAAAAAAAAAAAGAAACTTCTGAGATTAAGAGATTTTTTAAATTGAACAATAAAAAAGAATCTTAAACCAAATGATAGAGTGTAAATTTTAATATTTATGGGAATGCAAAAGAAAAGTATGGGAGGCTGCAAAAAAATATGTTCACTTTCTTTGTTGTTATAATTTTTTTATAGTCTGGTCCAATTTGTACAAATGCTTAGTCTTATTTTGAATTGTTAAAAAACTTATTTTGGGCTTTTTCTTTTAACACCCATATAGTTTCTTCTTGCACCTTTTTAAAATTTAAAAATATACTTCTGATTATACATTCTAGAATCATATTCTTGATTATATAATCTATAATATATTTTTACACCTGAAATTCGTTTAAGTTTCTACATTACATAATATAAAAAATGCATTCTAAATTAATTTAAAATGTACTTTTGCATTGTACAATCTTAAATATATTTATGAATTTAAAGATACATTATACATAGTGTAATTTAGAAATTTAAAATATATTTCTAAATAAAAAACTATATTCTAAATTTTATAATATGGAAATTTAGAATATATTTTTAAATTTGAAAATACAGCAACTTAAAAAATAAATAAGGCTCCCGAACAAAAAATTAACTCAAATCCATTGCTCTCACTGATTGAATAAATTAATCATCTAATGATCGAGGATGAATCCTATGCCTCTTCTTTCGTAATGCATAAATTGACTGTGGCACCTATCTTACATACCAACACACCAAGAAGTTTCTTCTTTCCTCATTTCTAAGCACTCATAAGAAAATATATTTATTTTTTCTCATAAACTAAATTCAGATTGTGCATAGATTCAATGTCCTTCTTGAAGAAACTAATATTGAAGAGATCAAATTTTCTTTAATAATTTATACATAAATTATTTTTTTTTACTTGTAAAAGAATTTTTCTTTTTCTTCTTTTTGTTACATAGTAGGTAATCATGCAAAAAAAATAAATAAATAAGCCTTAACTAATGCACTGAAAAAGAAAATACCATTGAACTCCATATATGCAAATGCAAGAGAATTTTGATTATGTAAGATATAAAATGAAACAATCCATTAACCAAAAACTTTAGGGCTCACACAATTGCTATTGCCATTCTCATTAGACTGTCCCACAGAAGATCGGGTGAATTATATTTGCAGTGGTTTCTTTCCTTCATGAGGAGATTGGCAGTAGCTTCTTATTAAATTCAAGAACAGAGATTTATATTATCCAAGAGAATAGACCATTCGCTCAGATAGCTCTGCACCCACAACCTTCCTGTATCTCCGCAATTGTGACTCCAAGTAACTTCGCTGCTCAGGACCAAGGACATTCCGCAGATCCTTCAGAGATAAACGGTAGTATATGCAAAGCAAAAAGATAGACAAAGCTAAAGTCAGACTGAAAAGGGATTAATCACGCAGCAGTTACCTGTTGTTAAACACAAAGGTCTACCAAATCAATGACTCTTATTCCATGCAATCCTGTTTTGTGTTTGATAATGCATGATTTGTTTTCATTCCATGTTTTACAAATTATTAAAAGAATGTTATGTTTCACTTTTTTTTTTTTTTCAAATATTTGTACACAAAATGATGAAACAAGATTGTTATTTTATCATTTCCCTCCTTTTTAACTTCCATCGTATGTTCAAACGCTGTTTCAAATTCAGTATTCAAGCACCTCTATTATACCCAAGTCGAACATGTCAAAATGCTGGTTATACGCAAGTCAAACATGTTAAAATGGAAAATGTTATATGTCATTTAAGATCAGTCAGGTGCTTAAAGTGCAGGAAGTAGTAGGTGTATTTATTCACCAACCATTAAGCATACCTTGTATTTCACATGTGATCCCTTTATCCCAAGCAAAACCTTGCTGACATCACCAATTTCTGGATCATCACCTGAAGTAGTTTCTAGGTCAGGTTCATCATCAGAGCATTCTGATTCAGACTCAACCATTTCTTCATCTTCAAGCATTGGAACATCATTTGCATCTTCTTGGCCACCGTCATCAAACTCACTTCCCATTGAATCATCCCTAATTTGAGGTACGGGTGACTCTCCATTTTGTAAAATGGAAGCATCAGATAAGACAACATAAGGTCTTCTATCAAGCAGAGGCCTTGCAACATCAAATGGGACCCACCTGGAGGTCGGGCATTGCTGTCAGACTTGTATATTATATAGGGACAAGGGAGCAGAGAAAAAGTGATCGAAGTTCAGGGAAAAAATATAGTATGATCTATGTAACATATACCAGAAGAATACAAAGACAAAACTACCATTTTACATTATTTATTCCTCAAGCGATTACACCAAGATTTGTAGTCAAAGAGGAGGCGAATGGATATAATTGAAAGTAAACCCAAGGGGTTTCAGACAAACTAAATGCTCTATAAATTCAACAATAAACTGCAAGCATGATGAAGAAGTGGTTTTATTAGCTCACTGCAATGGAATAACTTACTGATAGCGAAGAGGGCATAGAAGTTCTGAAGGGCGATATGCAGCTTTGTATCTCATCTTGCTGCAAGAGTGAATATAGTAGCCAAGATAGTAGTATTGTAAACTAGGACAGTAAACCTGGTTTTCTTTCACCCAACCTATTTCTTGAAACGCTGAGTACTTGCCTAGTGATAGAAAGGCAAAATCTGGATCCCAGAACAAATATTTACTTGACAAACATTTAGGAAGGATATCTATAACACCAACTGCTACTAACTGGCCATCTATTAGATATTGTTGATGGAAAGAGCCAAAACCACAAGGAGGAACCGTGCTATCACCAGTAGGAAAAACTTGTAATAATGGAGTATCAACCAAAAACATGCGATATGAGTTCTCAGTAACCTTTTGTGGTTTATCATTATGTACTTCGAGCTGATATTTTCTGTACAAAGCAAATTCTTCTGGATCAAAACTGGATCTGTTTAAACGGATCTCAAGCTTTCGCTTTTTTACCTGACAATGTTGAGGACCAATCAAACCATTTCCTCCAATATCACGCTCCATTCTAGACTTTTTTGGAACTGAAGCAATTTTACCACTTCGGGTCAGGGAAACGTGCTTACTAGAAGCATAAAAATTAATATGTCCATTGCAAGCCCTGATCGAAAGACCGGAATTTTTCACTGTTGGATCTAAAGAAGCCACTAGCTTTTCTGCAATAGTTTTAGGAGACAATTCATTCTCCTTTTCACAAACTCTTGATGCGTTGGAATCGTTGCCAACCTTGTCACATGATTGTGCTCGTTTTATAGATGCTGCAATTTGAAAGGCTATATTGCTACTGTATAAGAGATCTTCAGATCCATTAACTAGGAACTTTTTCTTTCCCTGTGAAACTATTTTTACTGAAGCTTTTGGTAATTGAATACCAGAAGGAAATTCCCCCTTTTCAATGAAGATGTGTATTACACTATCAATTTTGTTTGATAAATAGTGCAGAGATTCTTCAACTTCATCCTTGTCATTGCCAGCAGCTACGGATTCTTCTGACATAGGTCTGGAGTGGTTTTCTGATTTGGTTGAAGTATTTGGGTCCTCCGCAGCCTCAACATTTTTTACATCCAAGGCTCCATCTAAAAACCTAGGCAGATAGAATTGCTGATGAAAAATACAGTTTATGGATAGACAAAGAATGTGTGCAGGTCACAAATGTCAAATAAATAGAATTTCCTGTACTAGAAAAATACAATTCTAATGTACTCTACCTACTTGAAAACTCCCCCGCAAATAAATGAAGGAAAGAAAGGAGAAGCAACGTCTTAAGCTAATATATATTGATGCACTTCAAGATTCCAACCACCTTCTATCCCCAACCCCGAAAGAAAATAGAATAAAGTTAGAAAAAGGTTTTTCTTTTGTAAAATAATGTTAAAAATTGTCTCTCATGTAAAGATGCTTAAAAAAAAAAAATCTAAACTTATAAAAAGTTAACAAAAATAACACTTTCCAATTTTAACATTTTCAATTTTAAAAAAATGCGGCTCAAATTCTCAAGAAAATCATATCAAAGAATCATACCTTTGCATTCGTCTAGATACACGAAGTTGTTCCTTGGAGGGAACATAGTCACTTGCTTTCAAGCGAATTGTATAAGAAGGGCAGCACGTCCTTTCCATCTCTGGTTTATAAAGAAAAGATCCAGACCTTCTCCAGCCCCGATCAAGAAGATCTAGCAAAAGAAAATAAAGAGATTTAAATAATCTGAACAAAATAATACCCACAAATACATTCAAACCAAAGTTTTATTAACAAACAACTAAGAGATAAAAGTCATACATCTCTCTGTAAACAAAAGTTTGGAATATAATGTAATTTGAAGGTCAAGAAAGAAGGGAGAGAAAATTAAACCATGAAGCAAAGATCATCATTTCAATTAAAAAGCAATAACTTTCATTAGAAACATTTCTTTTGAGGAGAAATAATCATTCTTTTAAAAGCTTACTTTTTTAAACACGCACATCAACGCTTCAAAGAGGAAATTATTCACACAAAAGCATCAGTTTTGATTTGTAACAAAGAATATATAGTTGAAAAGCATGTCACAAAGCTATACTTCGTGATGCAAAAAGCAGGCATGTTATTCTAAGCCTCGAAATTTTCTTACTCATAGTTGGAAATTAGATATTAGATAATGCAAAAAAATGAGCAATATAGAATTGAGTAGAGTGTCAAGTATAAGCAAAGAACAAACTGTACTGACCTTGGTAGTCATCCACTGTAAGGCTATGTGCCCACATCCCTATGATAAGAGGGAAAAATACACAACTCATTAGACAACTGATTAATTACATTAGTGCAAGTCTGGAGAAGGCAAGAAAACAATAAGATGTGATATCTACTCTCATCTATCAATAATATTGGAAAAGCAAAAACACAGCTAATTGGAACTGATTAATTACATTAGTATAAGTCTGGAGAAGGCAAGAAAACAATAAGATGTGATATCTACTCTCATCCATCAATAATATTGGAAAAACAAAAACAAAGCTAATTAGAACTGATTAATTACATTAGTATAAGTCTGGAGAAGGCAAGAAAACAATCAAGATGTGATATCTACTCTCATCTATCAATAATATTGGAAATGCATGATTTTTCAAAAGGAAATTAAACAATCCGACATAGGCACTAATAATTTGGTCCTCTCCCCAAGCTTAGCCGAAGTGTATGTCTGAATGTAGACCATTTATTCCTTCATCCAATAATAATCCATATGGTCATAACATAATGCTAATTCACAGTTAAAGTTTTTATAATCTATTCAGAACAATCAAATTAACAGTTCCAGTCCATGGCTCAGTGGTGTAAGACTATTGAAGTAAACAAAAATTTACAATCAAATGACCTTCGAACAATAAATGAAAGCAATTTTCTAAGCTCACTTAGTCATAGCAGGATTAAGTGATTAACTAACTATGCAAATCTAATTAGAAGAATGTTTTTACGTTTGAATTAAACACTAAACCGCGATGCTTTCCGCAGAAGATTATTCGTTTCTATTAACCAGACCAACAACTTCTTCAAATTCACAGAGAATACACAAAACACAGAGACCAATAAAAAGCCGAAAACTCAGTTCAGGAAAAAAAAGGACAATTCACAAAAAAATGGAATTGAAGAGAGAGAAAGGAAAGGAACCATGAGAGATGCTATTGTGACGAGGGGATCTGCAATAGCCGCAAGAGGTTCGCCGCCTTCCGCAATCCACAACCACACTTTCCTTCGGCATGTTAGTGCTGCTACTAGCCATTTCTTCTTCGCGCTTGCCTCCGATGAGGTTTGGAAATGAAACGACGTCGTATTAATGGATATTCATGGATGCGATTGTATTCTTAATAATCAGAGAAGAGGGTTCTTTCTTTCAAACAAGTTTTCAACTTTTGTTTGTTTGGAGATCTAAATAATTACACAGTGCAGCAAGAAAATGATCTGTCAACATCACACGCACAACAAACCCCATCTCGTGTGATAAAAAAAACAGTGATTCATATTTTGGTCTTCCAGGAATGTTTACATTGCAAATTAATTATATGTAATTTTTAAATTGAACGAGTGAGCCATTAACTTTTATTGTAAGTAAAAGTACATTAAATTTAAATGTATTTGTATTGTCTAAAGTGTTTATTATACTAATAAATATACCAATGTATAGGTGTATATAATTAAAACAGGTATTAATTACATAAATATTACAAAGAATCTAAAACTTATGAACTAATATTATAAAATATACAATAAATATTGTATTATAAGAGGAATGGACTCTCGAAACCAATACACAATTGTGCAATCTAAATGAATTAGCCGACTAAAAAAACATATGAGATAGCCGATCGAGAACTATTCGACCAACAAGTCCATGTCCATAAACTGACACGTGACACGCATAAAATGAGACATCATAATGGGTCATGGGCCCATTCAACTACTATAAAGGATAAAGGAAGTCTTACGAAAGGTACTGTTACTTTAAATTTATTTACAAAAGTGGTACATATTTATTCGTAGATTTCAGTAATAGGTAAATTTTAAAAAAATTATAAGAGTAGATAAATCGTGCTTGGTGGCACAAAGTGGAGATAAAGAAGTAATGCTCCAAAGCCCGACTTAAGTTTGTAGGAAATTTTTTTGCTTGTCCCATTTGCCCATTTGAAATTGTGTGCTGGGAGACGAAGTGGTTTTTTTTGACAGGTAGAAGTTGTGCTTACTAGCACAACTTATTTTTATTTTTTTTGGCACGTAGAAGTTTTGCTTACTAGCACAACTTTTATGACGAAACTTGTACATTAATTTTATTATATATATTATTTTATTTATAAAATTATATATATGAAATTTATCAAATTATATATATTATTCTATCAAAATGAAAAATTTAGTATTTTAAATATTATTGAGATTTCAATTTTAAAATTTGATTTCAAAAAATGTATTTGATATTGATATTTATCAAAATGAAATAAATAGAATGGATATATAGAAAAAGTTGAATGTTTAATATATAGAAAGTATCCATTTTTTAAAAAATCATTCTTGATAAGACTGAGTTAGGATTTAATAGAAAAGAAAAATTATAATATATGCATATTTTACGTGATTAATTTGACTTATTTGTTAAATAACATAATATTGGGAATGGATTTCATTTCGTCATTTATACTCCCTTTAGTTCAATGTATTTATTTTTCTATTATAATATTGATTTAACACCGGATGAAAAAATATTCATTTAAATATTAAATTATAAAATATTTTTAAAAGAATCTTTTTTTTTCATCCGGTGTTAAATCCATATTATGATAGAAAAATAAATACATTGAACTAAGGGGAGTATAAATGACAAAATGAAATCCATTCCTGATATTATGTTATTTTACAAATACGTCAAATTAATCACATAAAACATGCATATAAAAAATAATTTTAAATGAATATTTTCTCCTCCTATGTTAAATCTATATTATGATAGAAAAATAAATACATTGAACTAAGGAGTGAATAAATGAGGAAATGAAATCCATTAATGATATTATGTTATTTTACAAATACGTTAAATTAATAACATAAAATATAAATACATTATAATTTTTCTTTTCTATTAAATCCTAACTCATCTTATCAAGCATATTTTTTTAAAAAATAATCTTTTTAAAATTATCTTCTAATAGAATATTCAACTTTTTCTATATATCCATTCTATTTATTTTATTTTGATAAATATCAATATCAAATACATTTTTTTAAACCAAATTTTAAAATGGAAATCTCAATAGTATTTAAAATACTATTTTTTTTTATTTTGATAATTTGATAAATTTCACATATATATATATATATATATATATAAATAAAATAATATATATAATAAAATTAATGTACAAGTTTCGTTTTTTACAGGAAAAAAAAAATTAAAACAAAAGTTGTGTTAGTAAACATGACTTCTACGTGCCCAAAAAAAAGACAAGTTATGCTAGTAAACACGACTTTTACGTGCTAACAAAAAAAAACCCAATTAGTCTCCAAGCACACAATTTCGAATTGGACAAGAAAAAATTTTTCTGCAAACTTAAGTTGGGCTTTGGAACATGACTTCTTCATCTCCACTTCGTGCCATCAAACACAACTTACCTACTCTTGTAATTTTTTAAATATTTACCCATTTTTGAAATTTATAGATAAATCTGTACTATTTTATAAATAAATTGTTACTTTATTCAATTTTATCCTGTTTTCACTCGGATCCACACTAACTTTGAGCGTCAAATTATATGCACGAACCTCTCCCATAATTGTTACGACGAAAGACCTGAAGGGACACTATAATTATCAACGCAGCTAAGTAGAAAATTATGAAGATAATGTTATTTGTAAAAACTGGCCAGCCTCGTGCAAGAATAAAAAAAAAGAAAAAAAAAATATATATATATATATATAAAAAGGACGTAATATTACATGAGACATATTATATTTTTTTAAATAATATAAAATTAATTATAATTGAACTACTTTTACATAAAAATATAAAACTTTCAGTTTTACCTCAATAATTTTTTTATAATTTATCGTACTTTGACACATTTTTAAATAATTTATCATTCGGTAGCATTTACGTTATACAAAATTTCAAAATTTATAATTATTTATTATTTACTGTATGATAATCTCATATATATATATATATATATATATATATATATATATATATATATATATATATATATATATATATATTTTTATATATTTTTTTT
>Ga0099825_1002557_pt1 | contig 24188 bp, 11 predicted proteins | sample SiratroredBW_FD_76838 | JGI IMG/M metagenome (GOLD analysis project Ga0099825, IMG submission 76838) | Root nodule microbial communities of legume samples collected from California, USA - Siratro red BW | ecosystem: Host-associated > Plants > Roots > Nodule | place: USA: California | collected... | reverse complement strand
GTGAAAGAACTTGGGTAGACTTTGTGTGTGAAGATATATTAAGATTGTCTCTTGCATATGTTGAAAAGAGAAAACAATATTCTGCACAAAAAAAAACAAGAGAAAACATTTAAAACGTTAGTTTTTTTTTTTTTTTTCATGTAATATACATACATATATATATATACATACATACATATATATACATACATATATATACATACATACATATACATACATACATATATATACATACATATATATGTTGAATATATACTATGAGACCCGAAAGACGATATGTACTTGTACCTTTATATTTTGAGATGTTACATGGATTATAATATAAATAGATACCTATTAGTCATAATTGCACGAGTATTATATTTGTAATTTTGATTTGGGTATGATAAACCTAGACATTTTTACACACCAACTTTTTTTTTTTTTACCAACGGGATGACACGTAAATCTTGTGCCAATTGGAACAGTGCTGTGGTCCTATGGAATAGGTCGAATGCTATTCCATTACAACAGTGACGTTTCCCAAGTGCAAGTTAAGGGCATCTTTATATGGCTTCCATTTTAAGGCGTTATGGTATTTCGTTCCAATCTATCATCACATTTTTTTTCCGTGAAGGTTTTTTTTTTTCCTAATATTCTAAAGACTAATGTTACTTATGGTATATGTGGCCGGTACAAACTTTCACCGACAACGGAATTCAGGAAAGATTTCCACTAAACTTTGTTAAGCAATCTATAACGGCATTTCTAATTAACACAAAAACTTCTGTTGAAAGTTAAAAAACGACTGAAATAAAGACTAAATGCTTTTTTTTAAGCAAAAATCAAGCAAACAAATGAATACCTATTTATGAAAAAATTAGGTGATTGGAACATCTACTCTGAATTTATCAGATTTTAGTTTTAATACCGTGTTTGAATTTTTTTTACAGCTCATTTGCTTTCTTCCTAAAAACCCGAACTCAATACTTTTTAGAGCAGTGGAACTTGGGAACTCGTTTCTTTACCCTTTCGGAAATCTGTTGTTGGTTGCAGATGGGTTTTTGCTATCAAAACCTGACGGCACTATTGATCGTCTCAAAACTTGTCTTGTGGCTAAAGGTTACACTCAAATTTTTGGTTTGGACTATGGTGATTCTTTTTCTCCAGTGGCAAAAATGATATTTGTTCGCCTATTTATAACCGTGGCAGCTCTTCAAAGATGACCTCTTTATCAACTGGTTAATTTTATGAAATTAAAGTTAGTTTTAGGAGAATCTTTTTATATCTTAATGATGTACATAATCTTTTATAATTCTTTAATATTTTTAGGTGTTCACAATTTTTATTGTAGAAGATTACTAAGAATTTTGTGTATTTCAAGTGATATCAATCCATTGACAATGATTTAGATTCTACCAACCATCGAATGGATGATTTTATTTTCCTCCCTACTAAACATCTCTAGAGTTTTAGCAAGGTCGATTTGTTGTGTTTTGACTTTTTTTTTTCTTTCATAAGACATGGCTATAGTATCTCACTTTTGTTTAATAGTGTACTTTAGCCAATTCTTCTTCGTAGATGGTGCATAAGAGAATTCGCCTAGCTTTCGCATTCAATTGATACCTGTATTTCTGATCTTCATTCCATTGGCTACTCGGAACAGGATTGTCATTTCCAATGCATGGAAAATGCATTTCATTCTCCAAAATGTCTATCATATCAACATGACTAGACTCAAACTTAAGCTTTCATTCTAACCTTATAATCATACTCTTCTCCTTTAAACAGGAGTGGATGATTTACAATTTGTCCTTGTTATTCATGAGTCTTGTTGCAGGATTGTATCTTGTCTTGTAAGGAATTAGTTCTAGAGGTTAGTTTTGATACCAAATATTGCAACAAATATCTCTAGAAAATGCGTTGAATAGAGCCCTAAACTGTTCTTGTGAATAATTATAACAGACCATCTAACAAACAAGCAACACAAAAATAACATATATATAGTAGTTTTATATTGGTTCACCAAAACACGCATGCTAGATTAGTTCTCCCTTAAGATAACAACTTAAGAGGATATACTAATAAAATAAATTATTACACGAATACAGAAACCATTCTTGGTGATCCTGTCTTAATCTCTCCTTGAGACTAAGACCTCACAAACAAACAACACTAAAGCTCTCATAGAGGAAAAATTAAGCTCATTGGTTTGGTTAACACAGTGGAGTATAGAGGTTTCACTCACCCACAAAAACACCTAGAAGCTTATGGATACTAGAAGATTGTATACCACTTGTGTAATTGTCTTCTTCTACAAGTTAATTGTTTTATATAGGAATTTGACGATGATTGTTGCTTCATCATATTTGTGATGATATGATCTTCTACAAATAACTTTGTAAAGTATGCTCATTTAGCGTTGCATCCCTTAGTGTGCGTTGATTGGAAGCTTCTACTATATATCTTTTAAAGGAAACAATTAAAAAATAAAATAGCATTTAAAAATCACATTTTTACGTGTTTAACTTTTACACAAGAAAATTACTATTCCAATACAAAATATTGTACTACTATATACATTTTTACAAGGCTAATAAAAGGGAAAAGGAGTTATAATAATTCACAATTCACAAAAGGATAGTCTTCTTAGGTCCTTCTTCCTCTTCCATTCTCCTAGCCAAGGAACTGGGTAAAGGCCGAATGTGTGGTTTCCCAAATGGTCCATTATCAGACCCTCCCTCTTGAAAAAGATTTGTCCTCAAATCTAATTCATCCTCATAATCAGTAGTCCATATAAAAGGATTTAGATTACATACATTAAAAGTTGGGCTGGCTTAATAATTTGTTGGGAGATATAACATATATGCATTATATTTATTTTATAAAGGACTTTGAATGGACCATCTCTTCTTGGACTGAGATTAGACTTTCTCTAAAAGGGAGTGTAGTCTTTAGCACAAAAAAACAGATTGCGTATGTAAATAGGGAACGCAAATTTTTTAAAGTTTTGATTTATTTTATTTATTTTGTTGCTTGTTTTTTAAGATTTTATATAAAAAAACTATTTGGACTAACTTGTTGTTGTAGTGTATGTGTTTGTGTCATATTATCCACTAAGATTAGATCATTTGACAGGCTTGTGATATCAAACAAGCGTTTCTTGTGAGGCAATTTAGAGATTCTGTTGGAATAAAGAAGTATTTTACCGTTCAATTGGCACCCGACTCAAGGTGAATGGAGCCCAGCAACAGGCGCGTTGTCTGGGGTCCAACCACATTTCTAGGAAGGGGTGAGCCTACTCGGGATACAGATGTTGATGATGTAGAAGAAGAGGACCATATTCTATGATGATCAAGATCTACTGGAGGATAAACCTTTGTAGGATTTTATTTTATTTTGTCTTTTAAATTTCATTTTGTATTTTTTCAATTTTTATTTATTTTTCATATTTTTTTTTAATTTCAGTTTTTACATTTAATATTTTTATTTTATTTTTCAATCTTTCTTATTTAAATTTCAGTTTTTATTTTTTTTATTTCAGTTTTTTTTTAGTTTTTAATTATTTTATTTTGTTTTGATAATAAATTGTGTAACTTGGTTGATGTGACATATATGATGCATTTGGTTGTATCACTTGGAGTCAGTTTTGCATAACACTGATATAATTTTTTACTCATGAGAATTTATTGTGTTGCTCTCTATTAACAACTGTAAATTAATTGTGTTTTTATATTGAGTTTAAGTTTGTGGTTGATCTTGTGTATTTGTGATTGAAAGTGTATTCATATTTTATTTTTAATTAATAATTGTGGCATATTATATGATAGCTTTTCGTAGTAACAATACCCAAGTGAGATTTTCGACTTCAGAGTTTAATTCATTATGTGTTACCACTTTTTACTCATGGTTGACTTTGCTTGAGTTTCTATACTAGTTATTCATTTGCATGCTTACATGTGATCAAGACCAATTTTGTTTTTATTTATAAATAGCCAACCTTGTTTTTCATGAATAAAACCTTTGTGAACACATTTGAGCTTTGAAAGAAATTTTTCTTGTTTCTTAAACCTTTAATCATTAAAAAATCTAACCTTAATTGCCTCGCTATGAGCTGAGAAAGCAAGAAGATCATGGTCCTTAGCATGATTCAAGTTTGGGGGAAATTAAAAGTATTACATAGTGAGTATAAAGAGAATTTCAGAAAGGTTATGGCTCAAGTTGTAAAAATAAAAAGAATAAAAGGAGAAAAAGGAAGAAAAACAATCTTTGTTTTCAAAAATAAAATAACATGGGGGAAAATTGATTTTGGTTCAAGTCTGGATTACATATACACAAGAGTAAACTATGTTGAATTGATGAGTTGATCTAATTTCTCTCTTTGCTTGCAGTATTTTCATTATTTAGAGCAACCAATTTTCTTCTTAGTCCAGCCACCTAAAAGTGCAATAAAAGTCCTTGTGGTGTTGCATGGTTTTGAATTTTTTTCACTCTTGAAATTAAAAGCAAAGTTAAATTGTGTGGAATTGATGGTGGAAGAGAAAAAATCACATCCTAAGATGAATGGTGCCTTTAGTTGTCCGTAGAAACATTTTGCCATGATTCTTAGTTTGTATTGAAAAGGTTGCATCTATTTTTTTCTTTTTTTGTTACATTTGCAGTGAGAACACCATAGTTAGATCTTGCCTAGGAAACAAATTATATTTCAAGCTTTATTAGAGAGAGCTTACATGATTGACATCTAAAGTGATTGTGTGAACTTGCCTCTTTATTATTATACCCTTGTTGAGTATTTGTTTATCTGTCCCAAGTTACCTTTGTCTGAGGACAAACAAGGTTCTAAGTTTGGGGAATTTCAATAATGTTATTTTTTATGATATTTTTGGATTAATTATTATAACGAAATAAACTCTTTCTTATCTTGAAACTTGTTAAATTCTCTATTTTTATGTCGTTTTATAAATAATTTGTATCCTATTATAAATAACTGGTCACTTAAGTTTTTAATCAAATTTTATTCTAAATCTCGTTAATTTTGTCAATAAATGAAAAATATCCATGAGAAGAGCAAGATTGGAATTCGTGATGAGTAAATAAGGAAAAGTTGGAATGTGCCCGATGCCACACATATTGCGCTTCAGCTAGGTTCAAACCACAAATCCCATCACCAAAACAAGACATAATTTGCATTTCTTTGTGAATTTTGTTGCATTCAACCATCTTGATATAAAAAATCTTCAAATTCAAAAATAAGGAGAATCACAAAGCTAGGCGCAAGTGTGAAAGGTCTTTCTCCATAATTTTCCTTAGTCTCTAGATCAAACAGAGAGAAAAGGACATTATTACTCATTAGTAGAAATACATTGATCATAGTTATCTTCAATCAAATAAAAGAGTGTGAATATAGACTATCTAACATAGTATCTTTGGATCATTTAATGCACTACATATATCATCTATTGCGTGAAAAGTCAACAAAATTAGGGTATAGATAGGGTTAGTCAACATAAGTCATCTCCCAAAGAATTCAATTACAATCTCAATTAAAACATAATTCATATATTGTTTGTAGAAAATGTTAATTAAAAAGAGCAATAAATGAAAAAGGGGTTGTTATTATTGAGGTATAAAAGGAATAAGAATAAAATGAATTAGAAAGTAAATTGATTCATAGGTTCATTCATCATTGAATTCTTCATCAATTGTTATATAATTATCATCCATCCAATTTCCAATCAGAATCGAATTTAACCAAACAAGTATCAATCAAATTCAACAGAATGTAATAAATGAAACAAGTGTCCTCTAATTCATTTAGTACCTCACCCATCTCCAAGCTTCTACTTGTGAGATTTTTAGCCTTTTAGCTCTTGAATTAAGTAAATAAGAGATTGTTCATAATAAAGCAAACTAAATAAGAATTCCAATAAAATAATATAATTGAATTATTAACAAGCATTCAAAAACAAATGTAATAACAAAATTTAGAATTCAAAAAGATTAGATTGTCTAACACAATTTGTTTCATATATTAAAGAAAAAAATTAAATTACACAAAACCACAAAATTCAATGTTTCCGGTTTATTTTCTCATATTTTTGTTTTCACTTATGTTTCAAATATTTTGTTTCTAAATTTGTTTCAAATAAGTGAATTGGTCTTTGACTAATCAAATACATGCACATTAGTACTACATACTCTTCTCTGAGTTTGCATCAATGTATCAAATGTTTCCCTAAGATCATTTGTTACAAGTATTAGTCTATCTGCTGTATAAAAAAAAATATGATATTCAACAATAATTACAGTTAAAGCCCAAATAAACTCAATTTGGTGAATCTAAATAAAAATAATGGATTTATTTGGAGTTATAGTCCAAGAAGATTAAGATTGAATGTTTTAAGTGTAACTAAAAATGTACTCATCTGTCAAAGAAGTTCAACATGTCAAATGCAAAGCCTATGAATACTCCCATGCATGATTTTGTCCCACTTGCAAAGGATTTAAATGGTAAGAAAGTATATAAGACGATCTATAGAGGTATGATCAAATCCCTTCTCTATCTTATTGCTAATAGGCCGACATTAATTGTCTCTTCCATGAGTGGCAGAGACAAATTTGAACTAAAGTGTCATAATCCATGGCTTTCCATACATCATGCAAACAATTATACAAATGTACTTAAGCCATAACAAGATTACCTTCTTTGCCATGTTCATCAACACATCTAGCGAAAAGAGGAATAAATGGGATTAGAGTTTCTTTTAAAGAAGAACCTTCTTCAGTGATGCATGTTCTCAACAAATATTTCAACAAAGAGTCACACTTTAAAGTGTATTGGTCACGTCCAACCTCTTTTCTCTTTCACACAAATCTCGCCATACCCCTGAATAGAATAATTTTCCTTGAATGGGAAAATATTTGGAAACATCATGCATCCTTCTCAATAAATCATTTCTTTTGTACCCCTCTAAAATCGAGATAATTGCTTTATCTCATTCCTTACATTTGTTTACCCCCTTGGGCCAACTAGACCAAGCTAAAATGTGTTCCTTTGATGTTTTCAATCAATCCTTAGAATCTATCAGCAAGTGAAGATTTTGATTATATATCCAAACTATAGACGATAACCAAAATGATTCATGAAGAACGAGCCAAATGGCAATGTTTCTTGTAGAGTTCTCAAGATTGTATCAAGAGAAAAATGTTTGCTTTTGGCTCAGTGGAACACAACATCTCTCCTTCCACTTCCTACATGTTTGTTACTGATCGTTCTCAATTCTTCTTACCTTTTTGTCTCTATAAAGCTAAATAGGTCATTCAAGATTAGGCATCTTCTCATATGTTCTAAGACCCCCAATCTGACCAACACACCTTGAAATCGTTTGTTTTATGGGAAAAGGTCCAAAACAATGAACATCCCATAGATTGATTCTATTTACTATATTCAAGTTATTTGTTGCCTATACCAGTGGTCTTGAACCATAAGAGAAACCCCTCCACTACGTTAACAAGTTGTCATTATGGGAAGCACATTCAAGGAATGGATGACTTAAAAACAATTTTAAACTTTTCCCCAAGTTTTAAATGTGAAACTCAGCAAAAAGGCCCTCACTTTCAAGGAAGCTTCCTTGGTGGTAAGTCTAGGAGAAGATTACTCCCATTTTAAGTGCCTTTAAAAGAACAAGAAGTCAAGCAAGATGCATTAGTCTTTCAAAAGTAAAAATTACATCAGGCAAGGGATTATATATATATATGCTTGAGCCCTCTTATACTCCATTAACCAAAGGATGTGGGACTATTTTTACAAGGGACTATTTCTATATGAATTTCTACTCCTATTTTTCTATACAAGGCTGAGGAAAGGGGAAAGAAGTTCTAATAATTCACACTCCATTTAAAGAGAGTGTTCTGAGTTGCTTCTTCCTATTCCAATATCCTATCCATGGCCCTAGTGAAATGTCTAATGTATGGTCTTCTAACACATTAAGTTAGTTATTACAAACACAAGTGGTTCTTAGGACAAGGACACACAATGTGAAATATTTACAGCTATCATATGCACTTGAGAGTGACATTTGGTAGTTAGAAACTCTTCAAGTGCCTTCTCACTTCATACTCAATTTCATCCAACATGCTCTTGTGTCTCTTGGATAGTGAAATATTCTAAGGAAATAAAGAAATATTCTATAATCTTTGAGCTTACAAAAATAAATGTTTCTTAATCTCTTTTACCATTCTTTGAGCATTCCTCTTATGAATCTCCATTAGAATCTCTTTTTAGTTTCCTTAGATTAAGAAATCTATTTAATTCCCTAAATGTAATCATACCCAATCTCTATGTTGAAAATTGGCTTTCTTTCCCTTTATTAGCAACATTAGCATGTTTGTCCACCTTCCTTTCTATTTCATATTTAACCTTAACATGTAGATCCTTTATAAATTTTGGTCGTACATCTCTATATTAATACATAAATTTCTTTGTAGTAAGAAGGGGAAATAAATCAAGAGGGGTTAGAGGATTAAACTCATAAACAATCTCAAAAGGTGAGTGAAAAGTTGTTGAATGAACTACTCTATTATAAATGAACTCAATATGAGACATATTTTCTTCCCACTCTTTGAGTTTTTTAATAATCATAAATCTTAGAAGTTGAGACAAAGTTTTATTAATTATTTTTGTTTGACAATTAATTTAGTATTGATAAATAGTTGAGAAAAGAAGTTTAGTGGCTAATTTTCCTCAAAGAGTCTTCCAAAAATAGTTAAATAACTTTGTGTCTCAAGTGAAATACAACACTTTTAAAAAGACTATGTAATTTAACTACTTTACTAAATAATAGAATAATAATAAAACATACATCATTAACTTTGTGACATGATATAAAATAAGTCACTTTTTAAAATTTGTCACTACCACAAAAATCTATTCCTTATTCTTATCAATTAAATTACAAAACCTATTGAAATTTCTCTATCCCTTATTCTTATCAATCAAATTACAAAACCTATTGAAATTTCTTCCCAACGAATATTAAGAATTGAAAAGAGTCTATACATTTCATGAGGTAAGACTTTTACGCTTTAGTCCTTTTACAATTTTTACATTTACCACAAAAGTTTAAAACATCTTTTCATAGATAAAAATAATAGAAATGTTCTTTTAAAATATCCAATGTCTTATTAATTCCAAAGTGGCCCATAAGTCCACATTGATGAGTCTTCATTATTAAGTGTTTTTCTTAAAGATCCTTATAGAATAAATAAGCTTTTATCTCTTAAAAGAAATCTACTTTGTATAAAAAATTCTATTGTATGATACGTTAGAGATATATCTAAAAGTTAAAGAAAAGTTATCATGGTTTTCGTATAACTCCTTAATATGATTAAATCTTAAAAGGTTAGTTCCTAAAATCGTTAAAAAAGTACATGTTCTAAATAAAGTATGAATACTTAGACTAATCTTTTTTTTTTGGTACTTAAATCTGATTAGATAAGAAAACTTTAGTATGTACTCATCAACTTAAGGGTGGACAAAACCTTGAGATATTACATACCGACTTTTTTCTTCACCGACGAGGTGACACGAAAATCTTGTGCCCATTGAACAGTGCTGTGGTCCTATGCAACAAAATGGGTCGAATGTATTCCCTAACAACATGACGTTTTCGAAGTGCAAGTTAAGAGCATCTTTAAGGCTTCAATTTTAAGGCCTTATGGTATATTTCTTGCAAATCTATCATCAAAATTTTTTTAGCTAAGGATTTTTTTCTAATATGCTAAAGACTAATATTACTTACACTATTAAACAAATTTTCACAAACAAGTGATTTCAACACAGATTTCAACTAGATTTTCTTTACCAATCTATAAGGGCATGCCACTCTTGAAAAGCTAACTAATTATAGCAGAGGAACTTCTCTCTGAAAGTCAAAGAAATACTGAAAAGAAGGCCCAATTGCTTGTTTTTAAGCGAAAGTCAAGAAATCAATTAAATATCTATTTATAAAAATTTGAAGTGATTGGAACATTAAATGTGAGTGACCTGATAACGAAATTTATCAGATTTTAATTTTAATATCGTGTTTGAATTTTCATTTTTTACATCATATTTGTTTTCTTCTTAAAAAAATCAAGTTAATTTTATGAAATTAAATTAAGCTTTAAATCCAGAATCTTGTTCCTAGATATTTAAGAGGATACATTTTATATCTTACATATGTACACAATCTTCTAACATTTTGCAAACACGTAATAAGACACAAATATTATTTTAGTTCCTTATAATATATTCATTTTAAGCTTTTAATTTTTATAACTCTTTGATACTTTAGAGTCTGTAAAATTTTACTTTATAATTTTAGATTATGTCGCCATTCACTAAGAACGTCTTAACCATATATTAAAAAAGAGTTCTGACATTTCTTAGATAATATGCATTAAAAACAATATTTTAGTATGAGGCCCAACTTGATAATTTTATAAACATTAAAAAGAATAAAATCTTATATTAAAAAATTATAGAAACAACCATTCCATAAATAATTGTAAGGATTAACAAGTAGCCAGTAAAATTGTGCCATACTCTCAATATAATAAAGAAGTCTTTGTCGAAATCGCAATATTTGAGAGAGATTTCAATTTTTTCAAACCCTAAGACGGTGGGTCAAAAAGGCAATTATCTTCCCCTATATAAGGAGGGTCCATGGTGATGCTTCTCAATGCACACTAACCACAAAATCCAATATTCACCAAACACTTCAACAAAAGAAAGCTAGTATTCTACTTGCAATCTTCATGGAGAAGAACAAAGTTGATGCAAATTGTGAGGAAATTAAAGATGAGATGAAATGGGTTCTTGATTCTTCTTTCGATCACAAAGGAAGAGTCCCTCTAAGAGCTTCAACTGGTTCATGGAAATCTTCTCTCTTCATTATTGGTAAGGAACTCTTGCTAACTCCTTTAGATTCTCAAACCATCATCATTCATAATAGTACTCAAAATGTTTTCTTCTTTACTTTTTATTTGCTAATTAATTGGTTCACCAATTATTTGTACGAGTTTTTCATGAATATTTTTCTATTTTTCATAAACTAAAATTAATTTATACAAAGATTAAACATAATAAATTAGAAAAGCAATACGAGTCATTATAATAATTTAAAACGCAAGCTACTTCCAGCTTTTAAGAAAAAATATCATTTTCTCAGAAATGGTTATATATGTAGTTAATCGGTCTTTACAATACTACTTAAAAAGTCAATACAATGTTTTCTCAAAATAAAATAGTTCATGTTATTGATATATTTTATTGTATTTTCTAAGAATTTAAATTTATTAAATACCTAAATGGTGTTTTAAATATTCGTTAATAATTAATTTATTTAAAACTCAAGTATTTAAAAATAAAACTTTTCTTTTTTCTCCATAGATTTGTATTTTTATTAAATTTCTAATGTAATTGTAACTCGACTCAGCATCTCGAGTGAACATTTTGTCACATATTTAATTGATAGAGAATCTCTAACACAGTTTTACGTGTTTTATGATATAAATAAACCAATTTTAATCATATAACTAATCTGAACAATACAATGGACTCTAAGTTGAATCCGACAACTTAATTGAGGGGATTATAATAAATTTAGAAAATAACTATTCAGTGTAATTAGTTTTCGAGTATATTAATTATATGTTTATTTGTCTTTATCACAGTGATCAATTATTTATTTTAAAATCAATGGTGATATAAGTAAACAAGATGAGCTAAACCAAATTCTTATAAAGTTTAGAATTAATAAATCAAACTTAATCAATTTACTATATCGAATTTAATCAATTTACTAAATCAAACTTAATTAAAAGTTTGATTTTGACCATTTAAATTAATACTAAACTTATGTTTTACATGTTTAATCAATTTATATAGTGAAAATTTTCTTAAATTATCTTTTATTTTTAAATTTATCTGCAATTGAAATATCCTTTTCTATTTACCAAACTCTTATTTCAATTTAATTTACAAAATATTATAAAATAATGAAAAATTACAAATTTAATATATAGCTATATCTTTTTATTCTAGAGAAGGTGAACCCAACTAATTTATATATGAAAAGGACTTATACAATTATGTAACGAAAAAAGAGTTTATTAATTTTGATGAACAAACAGTGTAAAAATTAAAACTTATTAAAATACATCAAAAGTGTTAAAAACTTTGATACTGTCATCTACTTTTTGTGTTAATTTATTATTTAATTTTTCACCTAATTTGTTTTTTATTGAATGTAGAAGCTCGTGCAAGGTGCTCCATATTAATAAATTATATTCTGACTTAGTATGTAAGCTGAACTAAAACTTTTAAACACCTGGCTGCTAATGCGGGTTTGATTTATAAGCGTTTAACACTTGTTTACGTGGTGAATATTAATTTCAGGCAAAGAATATATAAATTAAATATACTTTATTCGCATGTCTATTAATCACTACAAACTATTTTCTGAATATGCCTTGTCGCTTATACTTCATTAGAAAATTAGAAAATGAGAATGCTTTTATATTTTAGAATATATGAATCACTTATCCATAAATATTTTCCAAAAATATATAAAAAAAATTGAAACTAACTTCTTCATAAACTAAATTAGCTTATAGATATATTAATTTATAAAAAAAACTTTAAAACTTTTAATTTTAATTATTATTAAAAAATATAAATTATGACACCTAAATTATATATATATATATATATATATATATATATATATATATATATATATATATATATATATATTGAGTTTGATCAAATCAAACTCACATCCCTATGTAAAGAAAAGACAAAAGACACTCCCAACAAAAAAACTAAAATATAAAAATCATAGAAAGGTGAAACTCATTATAAAAAATTTAAACTAATCATAAGTAATATCATATAATACCATTTATTCTCAAGTTCAAGATTTGTCAGTTTATGAGTAAAATGATTTATTTACGAGTTAATTCTGGTTTATAAAAAAAAATTTATTTTATTATTTTTTATTTTAAAAATTTTAGGAAATCTTAAAATATTTATCGCGACTTCAACTATTAATTCAACTCTGATACCTACCTAGTTTAGATGTTGGAAGACTTTTTCTATGATTCAGGAAAATGCAGTACTTCTAAAGAGTTTTATATGATACCTATCCCATTATGAGTTTAAAAAATCCCTTTACAATGGCTAGATTCACTACCCGAAAAGCGCATGTGTGAAGCATCTTTTTATGTATATCATATTATCAATATCTATCATTCGACTAGTGTAATATATTATATTACAAATATAATTAAAGAGAATCTTTATCTTACAAGCGATAAGTTTAAATTTACTTTTTAATAATATATATTAAATCAAATATTAATTTAATACATTAGATTACTAAAACTACCAATCCTAAAAACTACATTTTCCTTAATTTTTCATATTATCTTTGAATTATATAATTTAGAGACTAATTTTTAGCTAGCAAAAGAAATAATTTTTAATTATGATTAAAATAGTCACCAAATTAAATTTTGGTTGTTAAATAATTATAAAATATAAGTTATGATTGAATTTAGTGACCAATTAAATCAAGATAATTAGTATCTAACATTAGGTATCAAAGTTTTAGTGAACTATGTCATTAGATTCTAAATTTGTATCTAATTAAGTTAGAGATTAATTTAGAATCTAATGACATAGGTCACTACAATCTTGGTTGATAATGTTACATACCAATTATTTTAATTTTAATTAGTCACTAAATTTAATCATTATTTTTATTTTGTAATTATTTAACCTTCAAAATCTAATTTGGTGACTATATTGATCACAATTAACAATCATTTTTATTTGGTAACTAAGAATTGATCTTAAAAAACTTTTTTCTTACAGTTATATTTTCAAGTTACATTATTTAATATTTTAAAACATATAAAAAATAATTTTATTATATTAAAATTAGTATAACTTAAAGGTATGGTATAGTATGTGAACAGCCATGATCGATCTAATGGATAGTTTTAATGATATACATACTTTTAGATTCAATATCAATCTTTACCATATACAGCAATTATTTTTTTATTGAAATAGACTAATGATATTAATATTAACAAAACTACATTACTCCTTCAAATTCAAACCGTAGTAGCATCTATTTCATACTTTTTTTAATTTTTCATAATTTAGCGATAACCATATCAATAATTTATTTTCTCATTACTTTTTTCAGTCGTTTATTCTCCTTTAATGTTCAGATTCTTTTCATATTAACAATATGCATAAATAGAAATAATACAAAGTACAAACATTTGATATTTTAGTTCTATCCACAAATAAGAACCACTACTTGTTTAGTGCTTAATTAGGATAAAGTTACTTACATGTTTGTGCTTCCTAATCTTGAATGTTCAACATAGATATTCAATCCTAAATTTAGTATTATTATGTTATACTAAAATTAAGAAATAAGAATATATTGGGATAATACATAGTGAGACAATTCAGATGTGCTCAAATGGTCAATAAAACTATTACAACCTACAAATAGGTGGGTCCCATTACGTACAACTAGATATGTTTCTATAGCATTATTAGTAAAGTTAATGGATATCAACCACACAAAATAGGCCTTATGTATTCACTGTTACTAGTGAGAAAGATGCTCCACTCCCCTTTCAAACCAAACGTAAACTGGATAATGAGTGTTACTTTTAGCAGATAAGAACACTACAGGCTGAATTTAAATAAGTGGTTGGAAGTTCACTACCCAACAAATGATATTTATTATTGACTTTAGTAGAGCATTCTTATTATATAACTATTGATATATAAATTTCAAATGATAGCTTCTTGTTTAGGTTATATGAGAAAGCAATTTTATGTAGAAAACTCTAGATAATGACAGTACAATATTTTTTAAACTGATTGTGTAAATAGAAATTTGAAATTTTAAAATTATGTTTAAAATGATTTTTGATTAATTGACAGTGTCATTTACACCAAAAATATATCAAAATGAAATTCTTACAATTGATAGAAAACGAAATAATTTATTCGTAGACTGCAAACGAGCATGGGTTGGGTACTGTTTTGAGTTTAAAATATTTACGGAAAACGTTAATTAACAAACTTACCATAAATGATGATTTGTGTAAATTATTTACAATATTAGTTCATAACATTTTTTTATTTATTATATTTTTACTATTCATCTCTCAAGCAATTTACTTTTAAGGTGCTCAACCCTTCTGAGTAAAAAGTTTAGAAAAATAATTTTGTTACAATCACTACCTTTTCAGCACTCACATGTCAATTACCTTTTAATAATGAAATATTAGACTATAAATAATAATCACAAATACCAGAAAAATAATTGTGAAAAGGTTATATATGAGATAATGGTTGTCGCTGTATGATAACTCAAAAGTTGATTATTCTTACCGCATATTGTGCGTGCCAAAATCATTCAACAAGAATATACTGTAACTGCATGCTTGTTTCTTGGGCAATTAGAAAGGTATTCGATGTATAGATTAGCATTACTGGCTCAGGATGCTTGTTCTTGTTTTCTTTTCACACTTTTTCTCTTTGTCCACCTAGCTATATTTTCAAACTTTGAAACCATTTAATTTCTACATTAGAGTTATTCCATATGCTTGAATCCTTAAGTTCACAATCGCTCATTAACAGGTCCACAACTAGCCATGCATATATTCATAAACTTTGAGTTCATTCTTTTCAATAATATTAATAATAATGATAAATTTACAGAAATATTTATATACTTTTTATTGTAATTTGCAGCAATTGAATTTAGTGAGAGATTGAGCTACTTTGGAATAGCAACTAGTTTGGTTCTTTACCTTACAAAAGTTATTCATCAAGATCTTAAGACAGCAGTTAAGAATGTGAACTATTGGGCTGGTGTCACCACCTTGATGCCATTGCTAGGAGGATTCCTAGCTGATGCTTACTTGGGCCGTTACAGCACTGTGATAGCATCATGCATTGTTTATCTCATGGTAAGCAATCTCAATCATCATTCAATTAAACACTTAGAAATGTTACTTTTTTATTTACTTGGCATCATGTTACATATATTATTAACTGTTGAAAACTGTTTTTTTGTGGCAAAAAACCACAGGGTTTGGTTCTGCTTACTCTGTCATGGTTCTTACCAGGCTTGAGACCATGTGATCATGCTAGTACATGCACAGAACCTAGGAGGGTTCATGAAGTGGCTTTCTTCCTAGGCATATATTTGATATCTATAGGTACTGGAGGGCATAAACCTTCCTTGGAAAGCTTTGGTGCTGATCAATTTGATGATAATAATGCCAAAGAAAGAAGGCAGAAAATGTCCTTTTTCAACTGGTGGAACAGTGGCTTGTGCAGTGGAATCATTCTAGGAGTGACTGTGATTGTGTACGTGCAAGATCATGTCAATTGGGGGGCTGCTTATATCATCCTCACAGCAGTCATGGCTATCTCTTTGCTCATTTTCTTGATAGGAAGGCCTTCTTATCGTTATAGGTCACCTACTGGGAGCCCCTTGACTCCTATGTTGCAGGTTCTTGTTGCTGCTATTTCCAAAAGAAACCTTCCATATCCTTCCAATCCAACTCAATTGTATGAAGTTTCCAAGGCTGAGGGCAATGGTGAAAGATGTCTGGTTCACACCAAGAAACTCAAGTAAGTACAACATCTTAATCATTACATTGACAAAGGTCAATTTAGAGGCTCATATCTTAAAACAAAAAAGATTTTTTTCTATAAAGAAAACATGTCCTGAAACATGTGTTTAGGACTTAAATCTCCATGCATACATGAACATTTGTTGAGAAATGTAAATTTTTTTATATAAATTTTAATTGGGAGAGATTAGTTTCTTAGCTCCCAAATAGGAATACCTTCTTCACAAACTCCCTAAAAATCAATTTTTTTGTTGAAAAAGTACAAAAGTTTAAAGTAATTAAAAGCATTTTCCTATGATCTGTTTTGTCAGATTTCTTGACAAGGCAGCAATTACTGAAAATGATGGGAACTTAGTAGAGAAACAGAGTCCTTGGAGACTTGCAACTGTAAACAAGGTTGAAGAATTGAAGCTTATCATCAACATGATCCCCATTTGGGTGTTCACTTTACCATTTGGAATCTGTGCTGCACAAACCTCCACTTTCTTCATCAAGCAAGGTGCCATCATGAACAGAAAGGTAGGCAATGGGTTTGTGGTGCCTCCAGCTTCAATTTTCACTCTTGCTGCTATTGGGATGATAATTTCCGTGATCCTGTATGACAATGTCCTTGTGCCAACGTTAAGAAAGCTAACAGGAAATGAAAGAGGAATCAACATCCTTCAAAGGATTGGTATTGGAATGGTTTTCTCAGTTCTCTCAATGATAGTAGCAGCTTTGGTAGAAAGGAAGAGGCTTCACACAGTTGAGATGAATGGGCCCTTATTGAGTGCCTTATGGTTGGCCCCACAATTTCTAATCATTGGATTTGGTGATGGGTTTGCTCTTGTGGGCTTGCAAGAGTATTTTTATGACCAAGTGCCAGACTCAATGAGAAGCTTGGGAATAGCACTTTACCTTAGTGTGATTGGAGCTGCAAGTTTTCTTAGTAGTTTGTTGATAACAATTGTTGATAATGTGACAGGTAAGAGTGGGAAGAGTTGGTTTGGTAAGGATTTGAATACTAGCCGCTTGGACAAATTCTTTTGCCTTATGGCAGTCATCACCACATTGAACTTGTTCTTGTTTGTGTTCTTTGCTCGCAAGTATAACTACAAGAATGTACAAAAGTTGGCCGTGGCTGATTGTTATGAAGGCAAAGGTGAAGAAAATGGTAGAGCAGATATGAGAGTTTGAATTAGTGAAAATTAATTCTATTCAGCATAAATGACCAAGGTTTCTTCTTCCGATGAACAAAGTATACGTGCTTCTACTGTTAGAAACCTTAAATTTCATCTTTAGCATATTCTCAAATAGCTTATGATCCAAGCCAAGAGTTTTAATTTTTGTTTTAGTTGTTTAAGGTATCATGTAATATGACAATAAAATTATGTGTGAAATTTCCATTTCAAAAATTTGTCATTCACCCTTTTCTCATATTATCTGGTTTCTCACCATTTTTTTTACATTACTCATTTTTAAGACTAATTTGATATTTGAATATGCCTCAGGTAGCTAAACAAACAACATAATAGTTTGAAAATATTTTTAAATTTGTAGCAAATTTTTATTATAGAAAATAAACTTTGAAAATAATCTAGTTGAATAAAAATATGATTAACAAATAGAAAAGATAGTTCGAAAAGATTATGATTCGAAAATCATAAGCAAACCGAAAACATTCTATAGGATTTATGCTTTCGAAAAAACTCTTGAATGAAAAAGCAAAATAATTAATAGCCAAGTAAAACTTTACCCATTTCTAATTAAATGTGTGAAAAAGCACTTATCATCTTCTGAACAAATAAGCCATCATATTTGAAGGAGCAAGAATTGATATCATCATTAAAACATACAACATGAACATCATTCAATTAAAAAAAGCTACCACTACAAAAGACCATTGATTAGGTATCAGAAAATAGTGTTGATTATACAACAGATGCAAATAATGATAGTCAGATCCACTCTAAAGGGAGGCTAATGTAGTAGAAAAATTTACATCGGTCAAATGCACTCTAAAATCAACGGAAAAAAAAGATATATATATATGTGCTGTGGCGTCGACTAATTTGATGTTAAACCAAAGAGGATAATAGTGTCAGCCAAGCTGACGCACCTGTCTATGTATTAGGGATTCACTTTTATTTTTAAGACTAATTTGATATTTGAATATGTCTCATGTAGCTAAACAAACAACGGAATAGTTTGAAAATGTTTTTAAATTTGTTGTAATCTTTTAATATAGAAAATAAACTTTGAAAATAGTCTAGTTGAACAAAAATATTATTAACAAATAGAAAAGATAGTTCGAAAAGATTATGATTGGAAAATCATAACCAAACCGAAAATATCCTATATGATTCTTGCTTTCGAATAAAACTCTTGAATGAAGAAGCAAAGTAGTTAATATTGGAGTAAAACTTTATTCATCTCTAATTAAATGTATAGAAAAGCAGTTACCATCTACTCAACAAACAAGCCAAAATTTGAATAAGCAAGAATTGATATCATCATCAAAGCATTCACCATGAACATTATCCAATTGAAAGAAGTTACTACTACAAAGAAATCATTGAATAACTATCAGAAAATAGTATTGGCTATACAACGGACGCAAATAATGACAGTCGAACTCACTCTAAGAGAAGGCCAATGTACCATAGATTTACGTCGGTAAAAGATTTTTGGTATTTGTAAGGGTCAAGATTTTCATTCTCTGTACACCACTAGAAAAAACACATTTTACATCGATTCTAAAAAGACATTATACATCAGTTCTAGAACCGATGTTCATGTAGGCGATCTAGAAAGTCCTAGACTTTCTACATCTGTTTTATAACCGATGTAGTATGTATATACACTACATTGGTTAATAAATCATCAACGTAAAATAACAATCACGAGAACGATCAGGAGGAGATACTACATCGATTGTGACTCCTATCCAACGTAGTATCTACCCTATTACATCAGTTGTGAGTGACAACCGATGTAATATCTCTATCTTTTTCAAAAAAAAAAAATCCAGAATTCTCCAAAATTGTTTCATAAATCGATAATCTATACAAGAAAACACTGTAGAAATTTCTAGAATTTTTTGACAAGTATAGAATGTGAAATAGAAAAAAAATGTTAAAAACACTTAAAAAAAATAGTAAACAATGAAATTTTGGAAAAAAACTGGATTCTGAATCCCTTTGAGAATTGTCCACGAACTTTGTTACCCCATTTCAAGCAACTTTCATTTTTTTGAGCATTTCAATTTGAGCTCTCTATCAAATGTTATGGCAATTTGAAGGTTTTTCGCCCAGAATTTTGACAACTCAAAATCTATGATAAATCTATACAATGTAAGAACTCTACTATCAAATATACACTGAATCAAGTTGTTGGTATAAACTTTGGGTCAAAAATAAAATTCTAACTACTTTTAATGAATTTTACAAAAATGCTAACCTCTTGCAAAGAGAAACGACAAGGGGTGTCGAACAAAGCATTCACGGTGGAGAAAGGCTAACGCATCAAGTCTATAACATCCCTAAAAAACTTGTAACGTAAAAAAGTTAGGAAACCACCTTTGTCAAAAATGCTAAAGAAAGTAGATGAAGACAATAAAGGAACCAAATGGGCATGAGTGTAAGTGAAAACAACGACAACACAAGACCAGAGAACACACCAGAGAAACTCAACGGCATGAGGGAAAGACAAATACTAAAAGCAGTGAAAATATTAGGTTAATAGATCTGCACGCGCTCTTAAAAATTAATTTTTTTTCATACGCTGTAACATATTACATCAGTGTAGAGAGAACAAATATACTAGATGCGTACATGGTACATTGGTTGCCTTTACAACTGATGTAAGATGGTCCTTAATTAATTGTTTTTGAAATTATTTTTAGGTAACAATTGATGTAGTATTTAGCTTTTAATACATCGGTTGAGACTCGCAACCAATATAATAGGTTCAACGACAAACCAAATTTTGAATTTTTATTTTTTCAATCTTTTCTACATCGATTAGAAGTGTCAATCGATGTGGAATGGGGTGTGTTACATCAGTTCATGAATAATTGATGTAATATCTCTTCACATATTTTCAAAAATGCCATCACATTTTTTATACCTCGGTTACGTTTTAACCAACGTTTTATCTTGTTGTAGTATGGGTTTTTTCTACTAGTGGTAGGCGCTTTAGAGATTCTATTTTGGTGTGTTTTTCACTGTAGTGGTGTTGTGGTGTAGAATCTGAGACCATGTGGTTGTTGAAGGTAATACCGAGAAATATTGAACAGGTAAAATTCAATGTTAATGAAATCAAACATTGAAATTTGATTTTGTATCTGTTTGTATGTTAACATTTGGAATCCTGGAAATTTTTTGCTTTTCAGATTCTGGTTGTTTTCAACTTTTAAACAATTTTTTTGTCAATCCTCACTTACATTCTAGATTTATCATCGACTTTTGCGTGGATCAGGCCGATGCTATTTGTGTCTACTACAATGGTCGACGCTAACTTCAACTAGCTTCCAATATTTTAGCGTCTATCACATGGCCAATGTTATTTTGAGATATAAGAGTCGGTTTTTTTTTTCATTTTGCATCAATTATTGATCGAAACTATCTTTTTACTTTTTGTTGTGTACCTTAACATACAAAACATGTATTATCGCCTGAAGGCCATTAAGAGGGGTTAATCCATAAATGTATGTCATACAAGGGTAGACTAAGATTTTATTGAAATAGAAAGTCAACTCTAGAAAGTGATTGGGTAAATCTTATAAAATATTTTTCACAAATACTTATACTACTCTCATGACCTATACATGCATAATAGAAATACCAATTAATATTTTACTTTTTATCTTGGTTTATCCTCACAAGTGATTTGGGTCATGTGGAAGTAAATCTACTCATCATGATGAATGTTCCCAACCTCCTTCTAGTCCACCTTCTCCTCAATCCAGAGCAAGGAAAATTGATGTTTGGTGTGAAAACATGCCAAAAATAAAAGAAAATGTCAAACTTTTTGAATTTTTTTGCAACATATCATTTGATGATGTGTAGTTGTAAATCCTTTTCTAGCCATTGAGAGCTTCAAACTCAGGTATCACATCTTCTGGCATTCGATGAGCATGAATATAAAGATGCATTACACGCTCTCCATGCAACATTAAATGTTAATATCCTCTTCAAGCAACTCCAGTACTTTTTAATTCTAGGTCAGATAATGTGATGGGAACCTGATCGGTCACTAGATGTGATGTTTACTTAAATTTCTGCTTGACAAGTGGACTGAGCCAACTATAGTACAATTGGAAGCAAGGTTTTCATATCCATATAGATTGAGAATGAGAAGTATTTAGATAGTGATTATATATTTTGTAAAGAATAAAATGAATATGGTGATGGATTTGTGCATGTGAATAAGCAAGACAAATGTGGAGTAATGGATGCAAGTACTGGAATACAATTAAGATAATGTAATTGATGAAATACAGTTATTTTTTCAACATACTCGGATCATATATGTCAAAAAAGTATTGTTCTTTTATTCCTAGTGTTTAACCAAATTAATTTCTTAATCATTGTTACCTAAGGATTGAATAACAATCAAACAATTCCTTTTCATGATGAGATTCTCCATGCATTAAAGAGTAATATATCTAGAACAACATGGTCATAAATTGCACTCCATTCCCAATAGTTACACTTGTATGGTTCATTGAGTTTAGTTCTGAAAGCTGAATGTAGTTTCCAATATCATTCAACAGTAAGATCATGAATTACCAAAAAGAGTCTACAATGCAAGCATTGAACATAAAACTCAACCAATAAGAAAACATGTCATAAATGTATAGAAGAAGAAATATATAGAAAGTTGAAGAGTACTTCAAACCAACTACTCATATGAGTAAAATATAACAATCTAAGCACTCTATGAATACAAATATACGAAATATTTTCTAGTACAAGCTCCCTTGAAAATTACAAATGATTTCCTATTTATAAAGCTAAGCAGTCGAGACCATTGTTTTGTATGTGCTTAGCACAAACGCTTATGCTCAACAAATTAGATTTCCTCATATGAAGGTTTTCTATTTTGGCTTAATCTTTTTCACTACGCATTGATGTGTGATTTTCTTCATCTTGAAGTAATCTTGGGCTCAGGTCATTAGTGTTTTGCTTAGCTAGATCTTGATAACAATTAGACTCTCTGGTCATATTTTGCTTGGTGGTAGCACAACTCGGCTAGCGCTTTTAATTCTTCTGATCTTTACTTAGCCCTCCATTCACTTAACGTCTCATACCCTACGTGGAACAGATAACTTTGTGCTTGGTATTGGTTTGGTGAGATATTCAATAGAAATCTTGAAAAATTGGGTAAAGTTTAACAACTTATCTGATTCCAAGCAATTTAAGAATCAAAGTGGAATTGAGTCTGATTTGGACAAAATTGTCTCTGGTTGCATGATATTCTACTTTACCTAACTATATTAGGCTAGACTTTTGTTATAATAGGTTTTAACTACCTTTGTTTGCTCAGTTCACAAAACAAAAAGAAAGATCTAGGAGGAAACATGGAGAGGGTTCACGAAGAAGAAAAAAGCATTATAAAGAAACTTAGCTAGACCTTCCTGCCTTTTATGAAAATAAAAATATTGAAGAATATTTAGAATGATATTGAGAAACTTTTTGAATGCTATGCAGTATATGAAGAGAGAAAAGTGTTCATGGCTACTTTAAGTTTTCAAGAATATGCCATGTTTTTATGGAAACAAAGACAATATGATGTTACAATTAGAAGAAATTCAAAGATATTGAATTAGCTTGAGCTAAAGGCTTGCATGAGAAGATACTTTATCTTTCCTTCATATGAGAAAAATAGAAAGGTTAAAGAAGAAATGAAAGAACTTCTAAAAAAAAGGAGAAATTTGTAGAAAGAATTTATAAGAGATGAAGGGTTTAGAGAAGAAGTTCAAGCTCTTACTAGAAAAAAAGAGCAGAAAGAAAATAGAAAGAGGGAAGAAAGAAAGAGAAGGAAAAAAGGAAGAAGAAGAAGAGATGTCAAAAAATACAGAAAAGAGGAATAGTCTCATATAACAATCCTTATAAACATAGTTAAGAAAGAATCTTTAAAGGGGGATTGCAATACTTTGAACTCTCGTTTTCCTTTAAATCATGTCGCAACCGAGATCACAACGGGGCGATCAAAAATTAACTTCTTTTTTGGAAAATAATAATGGAGTCGCCACCATAATTTATTGAAGGAAAAACTATGGAAAACCAAAAAAAGTCAGATAAGGCAAGTTTGTAAAACCGGATTTAGAGTCCGGGAGTCGGTTACGTGTGGGGAAGGTACTAGCACCCCACAACGCCCGTCCTAAGGCGGTACCTTTAATTAAACAAGTAAAATAAAAGAGTGTGATTTTTAGAAATATTTATTTTTCCCAAAAAAACAGAAATAGAATGCAAATAACAACAAACAAAAATATATATTTTTTT
>Ga0099825_1002555_pt1 | contig 24203 bp, 11 predicted proteins | sample SiratroredBW_FD_76838 | JGI IMG/M metagenome (GOLD analysis project Ga0099825, IMG submission 76838) | Root nodule microbial communities of legume samples collected from California, USA - Siratro red BW | ecosystem: Host-associated > Plants > Roots > Nodule | place: USA: California | collected... | reverse complement strand
TTTTTTTTTTTTTTTAAAAAATATATATATATATATATATATATATATATATATATATATATATATATATATATATATATATATAATTGCAATGCACTCACATTACAAATATTTTTTATATTGTCCTTCAACATTAAATTGTCATATAAATATTTAAACTTTTAATAATGTATTAAAATTATTTTTTTCCTTTTAAATATGATTAAATTAATATATTGATAAAGGGAGACCTATTCTTATTTTTAAGTGTTTTTAATATAATGATTTTAACAACTATTTAATTAAAAGAAATCGAATAATAAAAATGGAAAAAAATGATAATTTAAAAAGAATTTTAAAATGACTTAATCCATCCTTTTATTATGTTATTCGATCAGCTTTTGTCAATGCTCAACTTATCCCTTCTTGATTAAGACAGATGAATCATGTCCACTCACCTTGTTATCCTTGCGAGAGCATCTGGTAAAGTTTAAATAAGTTATTTAGTTTAATTTTTTAGATTTTATAATATTACATAAGTTTAGTATCAAATACAAAAATCGTTACAATGATAAAATTGGTAAGATGAATAACTTAAATTTGTGATTCCTACAATTGAATTTATAAATTAATATTTGAAATATTATCTAATCAATTTCTCTCCTTCAAGATCTCTAAATATTTCTTTCTTTTTTAAGAATATTAAACAATGTTGTTTGTAGTATAAGCAATATACACCAATCATAACTTTGCCTAAACAATATTCTTCAACCTGCAATAATCTTCTTAAACACTAAAAGTTAATCTTATAAGTACAATTATCTTAACATACTTATCGAAATCTAATTGGCTTAAGTATTTTTTTATTCAATTGATAAAATATTCAATTAATCCTATAATTTTGTTACCACATTTTAACCTAATTAACACTAAAATGTTAATAAATAAATAAAATTCACTATTTTAATTTATGCATGATTATAATTAAAATCTCGCAAAATAAAAATTCATAAATTTAATAACGTTCTTTGTAGTACAAAGTTACCAATAGAGTGGAAAATTGAATAAAATAAATAAATAAATAATATTGGATTAAATCATTAAAAATGTTTATAATCTTCAGTCAAAGTGTCTTGGTTAATAATTTTGGAATTTTTAAAAAGTTAAAAGAATAATAAAAATATATGAAAGAAGTTAAAAGAGAAATGATGAACATTATTTTAACGTAAATTTAACTCCCCACCACCGAAATTGAAATTTCGTGACATCAGTGGTTTGAAACAGAAGCAGGCAATGCAATACAATAGTGTATTAGAAGAGTTGACCAAATAAACAAACAGCCATTGGAAACACGACACGTGGCAATGCATGATGCACATTGCACACTTGGAAGATTCATTCATGCATCCAAAATTCAATTCAAAACCCACAAAATAAAGTACTTGAAACAGTTACTACAAATACAAATTGGACCATCCAACACAACATTGACAAAAACCATAAAGTATGATGATCATGTATGACCATGACTGGTAAAATCAAAGAAAAACTGGGCCATGCTTTTGCACATTCTCATCATCATTGTCATCACCACTTTATCATAAAAAAATATCCTTCTATACTATAATCTATGTTCTATATATATAAATCTTCTCATACCTTAATATTTATTCAACACCAATCTCCAATCTCTTACCAAAAGAAGCAACTCCTTTTCCTGTTCTGCAGAACTATATCATTCATTTCTAAACACATATTTTCAACCTTGGTTTGCTTTTTGCCCTATGGCAGAAGTTGAAATCCCTCAGTATTTTGTTTGTCCCATATCGTTTCAGATCATGGAGGACCCTGTGACTACTGTCACAGGGATTACATATGATAGAGAAGGCATAGAGGAGTGGCTGCGTAAGGCCAAGGATTGTGTGTGTCCTGTTACCAAACAAGCACTTCCAAGAAGCACTCAATACCTAACCCCTAACCACACACTTCGGAGGCTTATCCAAGCTTGGTGTTCAGCAAACACTGCAAATGGTGTTGATCGAATTCCAACCCCGAAAACCCCTTTAAGCATCATCCAAGTTCAGAAGCTTCTGAAGGGTCTTGAGGCTCCTCATTCTTGTGGAGCATCCTTGGAGAAGTTGCATGCTTTGGCTACACAAAGCCAAAGGAACAGAACTTGCATGGCTGAGGCTGGTGTGGCCAAGGCCATGGTCAAAGTGATTAACAAGAGTTTCAAAGATGGAAACACAAACACTATTTCCATGGAAGAAGCTTTGAGAATTGTTCATCTGCTTTGGAACAATCACAGCAGCATGAAGCCTCTAGTTGGAGAGAGCTTGGACTTCATCAACTCTTTGACTTGGCTTTTGAAGCTTCATTTGGATGACAGCAATATCAAGATGGTAAACGAAGCAATGCCCCTTTTGAAGTTGACAATCGAAGTTGCTGACTCCACCCTTTTGGGAAATTTAAGCCTTGAATTCTTCAAGGAAATGGTGAGAGTATTGAGAAAAAGAGCTCTCTCTCAACAAGCTATCAAATCTGCTTTGCATGTGCTTGTAGAAACCAGCCTTTTGGGTAGGAACAGAACGAGGATTGTTGAGGCAGGTGCAGTGACACAACTGATAGAGCTAGAGCTTGAGAAACCGGAGAAGAACATGACAGAGTTGATATTCAACCTTCTGGCTCATCTGTGTTCTTGTGCTGATGGAAGAGAACAGTTTCTGAGACATGCTGCGGGCATTGCAGTGGTTTCAAAGAGGGTTTTGAGAGTTTCTGCTGCCACTGATGAGAGAGCACTTCATGTGTTTTCAGTGATTGCTAAGTTTTCAGCATCAAATGAGGTTGTTCAAGAGATGCTAAGGGTTGGAGCTGTGTCAAAGCTTTGCATGGTGATGCAAGCAGATTGTGCTTCTTATTTGAAAGAGAAAGCAAGAGATATCCTTAGGTTGCACTCCAAAGTTTGGAACAATTCTCCTTGCATACAACTCTATTTGTTTACTAGGCACCAAAGGTGATCAAAATTGAACCCCAATGTTGTTTACATGAAAATAATTATTATATGATCCAAAATCATGAGTCTCCTCAATCAAGAGTATCATACTTGGTAAATGAAAATATGATGTTGATATTAAGAAATATATATATATATATATATATATATATATATATATATATATATATATATATATATATATTTTTTTCTTTTTTGTGTGTATAATATTTTTATATTTTATAATATAAATATAGAGAAATATATAAAAATATAATATATATATAAAAAAATATATATATATATATATATATATATATATATATATATATATATATATATATATATAAAGTTTTATGTCATTGATGAGTGTAGAAGTTTTGTATAATGGATGACAAGTACATGGAGAAATATGAGAAGACAACTTATATTTCATGCCCTTTATTAAATGAACATCCACTTGAACTTTATTTTAATATTAATATATAAATAATTCAATTAAAAAAATATTAATATAATTAATTATCAAATAATTCTTTCATTAGATTGTCAATTTACCAATGCTTTCTTATATAAAAATACTAAGTAGTATAAAAAAAAGACAATTTCTTTTTGTAAAACATTAAATAAAATGCAACAGAAGCTATGTATAATAAAAGGAAAACACTATTTGAATTTTGAGGAGGTATGGCCAGGGAAAGGAAAGAGAGTGTTAGTGGAATAAATCATAAAATTAATTAATGGAGTAAATGAATAAATGATGTTATAGTTTTTTTTAATGATATTTACCTGCAAAAATTATAGTGAAAAATTGTTCGAAAATGTTGATAGAGTACATTTTCTATTGATGTGATTTTTTGGGTACATACAGCTCTAAGATTTTAATTATTTTGGTGCAGAATCAGATTTATAGTGCTTTATAAATTTATCTTACTTTAACGTAAAAGTATACCAAATTTTACTTTACACTATTACTATATATATTGACCGACATCTACTATTTAATGAATTTATATAATTTAAAAGTCAGAACATTTTAAAATCACATTTTTTATTAATCATTATACAAATTCAACACTTGAATTACCTTATAAAATAAATTTTACCAATTTCAACAAAAGTTTTTTCCATAAGATATATTTAGAAAGTTGATTCTAGACCTAATTCCTTAATCCCTGTGCATCAAAAGGAGAAAGGTAAATTGGTGGTGTGAATGATTTGACAGCCGAAAAAAAAGAAGAAAACTGTTTAATGTTAATTAATGGATGAATATACTGCATTGGCAACCCAGAGAACACGTGCATCAATTTCCATGTGTTACTTTACCTACTTGTTATGTTCATAACTGATTTACCACCCAAAACACACGTCAATGTTTTGTCCTTTTTCAAAATAACATACACGTGCTAATTCGTCTTCTTTATACATTTAAGAACAGTGGGTTGTTGGCACTCTCAGTTATGTAACAAATAAACATGCAAACTTATGGAGTAATTAACCAAAGTATATGCATTTCACTAATCTGAAAAAATAGCAGTTGTAGTTGAAAGAGATAATTTAAGGCTTTGTATATGGAAGTCCTATTATTTTTTATAAAAATATAATTTAAATATCTTAACCATAAATTAAGTGCAATTAATTATAAGTTTTTTTTTCCTTCTAATAATGTTCTATAGTTCTCAACTTCTTTGAGATTTTATAAATTTTAAAAAGTTATTAATGACAGGATTTAGCTTATTGTTACATAGTCAAAATTTCTATTTACAATTACCAAAATTGTCTGTATTTTGATTAGAGAAATATAAGTAAAAGTTAACACTTTTTATTATTTTGTAATTTTATAATGAAAATGTTAGAATTTGAAAAATTCCATTGAGTAAATAGAAGAATGCTGATAAAAATAAATAAATTTAAGAATTAAAAATAGTAGTAAAGATTAATTAAAATTACTTAAAGTAATAATTGTACATAAATTTAAAACAATAAAAAGATACTAGGAGTAAGTGTAAATAATTTCACATTTAACTTTCTTTTTATTATATAAATAATCCCCGTTAACTTTAGGTGGATCTTGTTTCACATAAATAAGGGTACTAACATTATGAAAGTTAATTTGGTGGTATCCATTTTTAGAAACGACGGACAGCAGTGAAGTTGGCTTAAGACGTTAAATGCGACGTTAATTTATCCAAAATTTTTAAATTAATTTTTAATTAAACTAATTTAGTATTTATATAATTTTATTTTAAAATTTATTTAATAGTAATTTAATTTGTTTCATTACTTTTAATATATTTTTTTAATTAATGTTAAAATATGTTTTTAATATTAATTTAATTTGCTTTCAATTAGTCTATACCGATAACAATAATTTAAAAAAAAATTCTCGTACAATGTCTCTATTTTTGAAAAGAATAAAATATAGAGAAAAAAAATTATAATTGATTAAAGAGATGAGGAGAAGGATGTGGATAAAGGAAATGTGTATAGATGAGAAATATGTATGTGAATGAAGATGAGTGCCAAGAAAATAGATAAATGTGAAGGAAGGAGATGTGTTGAATAAAAAAGATAAATGTGAGTGAAAGAAACTAATGCAAATAAAGGAGATAAGCATGAAAAGACTTAGAAAAAAAAAAAAAACTGTTAGTGATCAGAAAAATTTATATTTGAGACATGTCAAAGTACGTTATATTCAAAACAATACAAAAATACAAAAATATAAAAATACTAAGAATAAGGGTAAAATAATTATACATTTATCTTTTTTTTTATAAATTAGCGTATGTCATAAGCCAACATAAAACAAAAAAAAAATTATTATCCCAAATTTTACATATCATAAACAAGAATGTTAAAAATATGAAAGTTAAGTTGGTGGTATCCATTTTTAGAAACCGATATTAGTATAATAAGCTAATTGTTAATTAAAGCAATTTAGTATTTAACATATAAATAAGTGTTGACTTAACTGATATTAATTTAAATAAATATAAAGATATATTATATCAGTGTTACCCTAATCAATATTAACTTAACAAAATAATAAAATAAAGAAAATTAATGTCAATTTAACAAAAGCTAACTTAAAAAATATATAATACTAAAAATAAATAATATTAGCGTCAACTAGGTTGGCCCTAACATAAATATTTTTACTTATTAAGTTACAAATAGTTAGTGTCATATTATAGTTAACTTAGCCAATTTTCTTAGAATTCAATATTGAGCAGACTTTATTAGTATCGATTTAGCTTATGTTAATTTGACACTAATATAAATATTTATTTATTAAAAACATAAAATGTAATTAGTATCAGCTTAGAGTTGGTTAAATTGTCTCTATCAACAGTTAAATCATTTAAAAATTATTTTATATTTTTAACTCTTTTTTTTAAACAATTAACTTTTTGAGTTGTGCTAGAGTTGGTTAAGCCGACTCTAATAATGTTACAATTTGGTCAACATTATACTTGAAAGTTAATTTAGTGTTTCTTGTAGTATAAATAAAAACATGAACACACACAACCCCACCCACTCCACTCACGTATGTGCATACATATACACATACACGTACACATACGAAAATATAATCGTATAGAACTCTTAAAACATCATTTGTATGTATAACCAAAGGGTAAGGGTATTTTGTCACTATAAGAAAAAAATTATTTAGAGATCAACTTTTAGCTACCAAATGAAATTGTTGCTAATTATGACCAAAATAGTCACTAAATCAAATTTTGGTTGCTAAATAATTAGGAAATAAAAGTAATAATTGAATTTAGTGACCAATTAAATCAAGATAATTGGTATCTAACATTAATTATTTAGCAATCATTAAACGTCACTATAAGAAATTTGATTGTTACTTACCAATAACTATCTATAAATTTAGATTTGTAGGTAAATTAGGAATTTGATACGAATTTTATCGTATCAAAATCACGTTTTATATGAATTTTTTCGTATATAAAAATAAAGTCAATTATTCATGGATAAAATCTATAAGCAACTTTAGCATGTTGGGGCGAATTTTTTCTTGAAAGGAAATTATTCGTATATAATATAATGAAATCCATAAATAAAGAAAATCATGCACTATGTATGAATTTTAAGGTTTAAGATTTCAATAAATAAATAATTGAAAATTTAAATTTCTAAAATATTTAGTAGCTTAAACACTCGATACAAGGCCATTACGACCAACTTCACTTTCCTTCATTGTACACCATCTTTTTCCTCGACTTAAATTAATATATCTAAATCTATTTACTAATAATAACAATCCTATTCAATCCATATATAATAAATAAACTTTCAAGAACCCTTAAAAGAACAATCCATCAACATGTTTCGTAAATAGACCAAAGTTAATTAGGACTTATATTAAATTACAGAAACAGGTAAGAATTAGACCTCAGAAAGCAAACTTGATCCATTTTCACTACCCTAACTATATAAATACAAGTAGATATCCTAGGAATAAAATAGCATGAATTTATGAACTTCCATTTAAGTCGAAACCATTGAATTTGTCAGATTTATGGACTATTGTATATCATTTTACAAACTTCCATATTGGTCGAGATTATTGAATTTATCAAATTTATTTAATGTGACAAATTATATATATAGGAATGGATGAATTAATTAAAAATTACAGGTATGATAGTGCAAATGTATCTATCAACATATATAATATTACTTTTTTGTTCCAATGGACTACCTCTAAGGAAGATGAAGATGTGGATGTGGACGTATAAGTATACATCTTCTAATTTTTCAATAAAAACTTAAAAAGTATCAAATGAAACTTGATAATTAATTAATAAAATTTTCAACCGTTCTATTTTATTGAAAAGGTCAATATTTTTGCTTCTTTATTAGATGGATAAAGTCTGCAAACTATTGCTAACAATAAAACATTTAGTCTCGATTTCTAACTTTAATAACATCACATCATGTTGTGCCCTATTTTCCATGGCCAAATAATCATGATATAGAAGGTTAGTAAACAATTAAGTTTATCTTTGGTGGAAAAATTCTTGCCATCGTTAAATATTAAAGAGAAAATTTCTAATCACAAATGGATATATAGAACTTAAACCTAGTTTTGTAGTTTAATCTCAAAAGTTATAGTATAACATTTGAACCTATATTTGTTCTGATATTCAATTTTCAAGAAAGATAATTTGAATTCTTATTTATAAGAAAGTTTGGATAAAAATAATGAGAAAAAGGCAGAAGACATAACCCTCACGTCTCGATAGAAACTAATAATGGCTCAAATACTGATTCTGGATGCGTTGTCATGGATCACGATTACCTTCATAGTCAAATAATCACTATAGAAACTAATAATGGCTCAAATATCATTATTTTATGAAAATTGTCCTGATCCAATATTAGTTTTCCTTTTCATTTTCTTATATGATTCATTATAATTTCAGTTTTCACGTTATATAAACTGTTGTTGGAATAGTTAAACTTGTAGTCAAACAATTTGATGCAAGCAGAAATTGACGTATAAATAACTTTCAAAATAGTGTCTATAAGAGGAGATGAGTTATGTTGAATTAAAGAAAACCATTTTTTAGGTATGTTAGACTTATTATAGACTTTCAAGTAGTGTCTATAATAGAAGATTAGTTCTGTTAGACTTATTATTGATGCAATTTTATGTCTTGAGATTTAATTATGAAATTATATGGGATGAAATATTGTTATATTTAAATATTTAAAATAAAAAATGTACATTTAGTTTTGTTAAAAATAATTTTTTTACATTGAAATAATTATTATGTTGTGTTTGCTTTGAGTTGAATGCTATTATAGATAGATGCAAAGTGTCGTGAAGCATATATATATGTGTGCTTGCAATATAATATTTCAACATTTTATCTTATTTTTTATATGAAAATTTTTAAAATTGGTATATGGAAAAAAATTATACATGATTTACAATTAGTTTTTATTAGTGAATTGTAAAAGAAAAAGAATTAGAGGTGAGCTTAAAGTTTAATCTCGTGATCTATGTCGTTTATTACTAATTAACGAATTGCATTCACGTTCTTAAACTTCATTATACCAAAAAGAATGTCCCACCCTTCACAACAACATGAGTGTTGGTGCACAGTATTGGGCCATAGAACTGTGGTCAAGGGGTTTTTATACCTGAACTCCTATGACGGATAAACTTGTATTTGAAAATATATTTTAAGTTTCGTATTTCAATATATATTTTTGGATCTAGAAAATATCTTTAGAATATACAATCTGAAGTCTGTTGATACATTTTGATTGCAAAATTCAAAAATATGTTATAGAATCTATAATTCATTTTCAAATCCAGAAATATATTTTAAAATATACAATTTAAAATATATTAATATATTTTATAATATTTTTTAGTTCAAAAATACATCTTGAAATATTTATTAATGAAAACATTTCAGAATGTATAATCCAAAATATATTAATACATGTATTAATGGAATATACATTCTAAAATATATTTTTAAATTTAAAAATTCCAGAATATATTAATATATTCTTAAATATATTTTTAGATCTGAAAATATCTTCTAGAATATATAATCTGAAATATATATTTTTAAAAAATAAAATTGGAAATACAACTTTTATGGAGGGACAGTATCAATATATGGGGATGAAGAATGCAATGCCCTGGTCAAGTTATATATTGGGCTTTTCAGCATTGGGACAACCCATATCTTTTACATATCCGCTATATAAACCCCCTTTAGTATTAAACATATGCGCCTTTTCATATTTTAGAAAAAATATATTTTTATAAGAATATCCCTTTCAAACTAATTATAAAATTGTTTGTTATAATTTAATCAAATAATTAAATATAATCAATTATAAATTTATAATTGAAATAATTGATTATTTCATTGAATTAGTTAATTATACAATAGTTGTAGGCTTTTTTATTTATATTGCTTGTATTGCTTAAAAATTTTGTTATAGTTATATTTTCACTATGCACCATAAATTGGTAACAGTTCCACTAACTTGTTCGAATCTAAACTATCAGTACAAGTGGAATGTGAGGGAGCCCAATTTCCAACCATTCCAAGTGATTAACATGTATCATAAACAATATTCAAATCATACTAGTAATTTTACACCCTAAAATTTCAATCCCATAATTAAACAGAATTAAAATATTTGTGTTAATCTATATTTGTATTAATCAAGATATTTTTATTAATAATTGATTATTAATTTATCTTAAATTCATGAAAGGCACCTGGATATTTAATCTATTAATATAAATTATAAATTGATTAATTATAATTTAATTAATTAGACCGATTAAATAAATTAATATAAAGTTGTCATATAAATTCAATTGATTATTATTACTAATAAATAATTACTTATATATATATATATATATATATATATATATATATATATATGTATTATAATTTGTTCCTTTCTATGTTGGTGTACAAGGATAAGTTACAAAGAAATGTTAACTCAACCCAAAGTTATAAAAAGGATGAGTTCCTCTTTATTTTTGTAGACAGTGAATTCTGATTTGAGCACTCTAACATTAAAAAATAATTAGTTTTTGTATTTTATAAAAATTGAGAAAAATAATGTGATGAAAAAACCTATATTGTTTAGAACCCTCAAATTTTATCAGAATTTTTGCAACTTATCTAACATTTGTTTTCAAATTTTCAATGCAAAATTATTTCCAGTCAACGTGATGAAATAAATAGAAAAGTGATATTTTTTGTGTTTAATAAATATTGGAAAAAATATATCTAGTGATTCTTTCAAGCTCTAAATTTTTTGTTATATATAAACTGACATAAAATGCATCATCGTTATGGAACATAAACATCTCAACAAAGTTTACACTTTTGTATTTAACAATCATATACATCATGTTAAAAACAATATAAAAATAAAACAAAGTACAACACGTTACATGACAACACGTTACATGACACAGGATTAAGTCAATATTGGTGTAGAAAGAATGAAGCAAACATAAACATGGAAACTCTATAATTTATATTAGTCAATACATGGTTTTTAAACAATTTTCCATTTCATTAAAATGGAACATTCACTATGTGTATCTCATTAATTTATTTTTTATTACCCATAAAAAAAATTAAGAAGAGGCACCCCATGTATATATACATGAACACTCTATAGTAGCATCCTAGAAAACACATAATTAATGAGTTGGACTCTCCCCATACATATGATAAATATAAGTTTACTTTCAAAACCGCTAAGTTCAATTTAATATTGTTCATAATGCCACATAAATACTTAACCTTGAAGAAGAAAATGATAATTATGGTATTAATAAGACAAACAGTGTGAATCTTGAAACCTTCAATCCAAAATTTCAAGAAGAAACCTAAACTCAAATAACTTCCACATAAAAAAAATAAAGAAAAACAAACTAAAAGGACACATGAACTAATTCCTCCAAAAACTACCTCCAAAAACTAAAAGTCATGAATAACAAAGAAATGCACAAAAGTCAATAAAAAAAAGGTTTAGTTGTGCTTACTTACGGATGAAAAAGAAAACTATGAGCTCAACAAGGATTTACGTGACTATTACTCCTTTCAAGAGATTTAGAAAGTTTGATAATGCTTTACATTTTCATACTACTTATTTAATGTCTCACTCTCCACATTAACAAATATTTTATAACATTTTTTCTTTACTTCCTAAGTCATGTCATCTCATCAATTTGAAACTTAAGAATTGTGGACCTTAGAAAAGAGTCTAATCTGGAAATCACGATATCATTGTGATATAAGTTCTTTTCTTTTTTGTTTTATTAATTTACTAAGGCTACATTTGTTTCCAGAGACTTATATGCATGGATTAATAAACAAAAAATTAATTAAAAATAAAAAATAAGAAAAAGGTTTTAACAGTGGTCTTCTTTGTAATGTAGTGAAGATTTAACTTCACTTTTTATATAAATTATATAAAGACTTTCAAATAATTAAAATGGTTTTTATTTTTTAAAACAAGCCCATCAAATAAACAATTTTACAAGAACGAGAAGTCAGTCAAAATTTAAATAAAAGAATGATATCACTTTTTATCCAAAATCTTAAGATATTGAGTTTGTAAATCTTCTTCTTTTATATGTTGCTCAACAGTCTTATTTCTATTCAATAAAACTTAGACTTATACTTAAATATTTAATATAATAAAAAAATTACTAATAAAAGTAATTTAATAACTTATTTTAAATATTCCGGTTGGAAGGGAAGTTATTTTCAACTAATAAATATTTTCTTTCCTCAATTACAGAAAATAAATTTTAACTATTATACATGTTCATAATAGTTTTATATAAAAAAGATTCTAACTGTGTGAGAGGTCCAATTGAGTTTTGTTGATGCCTTGAGAATTTATGAGTGACAGCAATGCGCCATACATGCCATAAATGTCTTCCCATTGTTGGTCGCACTTTTTGACCGTCACTAATCTCTTATCATACTTTCACTCTCACTTTCCAATGACCTGTACCTATCAAAGCGCGTCAAATACTTACGAAGGAGCACCCTTATCTCAGTTTTGGAATAAAAGTAACAAAATAAAATGCAAAATTTTTCTAATAAAAAAATATACTGAAGTATATATATATGAAAAACTAGTTTATAGTCTATTGGTATATATGAAAAACTAATAAAGTTATTTGACAGCAAATGTAGTAATTTTATACTATTTAAAAAACACTATTTAAAAATTATGTTAGAATATTTTATCTAACAACAAAAAGGAATGCAATTATATTTAGTTTAAAGAATACAAAAATATATTTTTGAAATGCGAATGGAAAATAAAAATCTCCTAAAACAATAAAAAATAATGCCTAAATATTATTGACTCTAAAATTAATTAAAGAGAATTTTTTTTGATATTAAAATATTATATTTGTTAAAAATCAATCAGAAAATTTTAAGGGGCTTTTAAAATAGCATTAAAATATCATAAACAAATTTCAAATAATAATAATAATAATAATTTTTTTTATTGATATTAGTAATATAAGACTTATATATACACATAAATATTATAACCTTCAAATAGATGTGTAATAATTAACAATACCTATAATACGAATAATATTAATATTTTTGAAAATATTTTAAAATTAAACAGTATGAAAAGAAAAAGGGTATAATAAAAGAAAACATAATTTGTGGCAGTATATTAAAATAACATCACTTTTGATAATTATTTTTTTTGCAAAATTTTTATTCTATTTTAATTTTTATGATGGTGTAATAGAAATGGAGATACTACGTTTCTCCTAACGATAACGATAATTTGCTAATATAATATAAATATTTTAGTATAAGAAACATTACAAAAAGAAAAAAGAAATATATTTATCCCTCATGACACGGGACCAAGTGTAGTTGTAGATAGAGAAATAGTCAAAGCCATTTTATTTATTCTTCTTTGCTTTTTATACTTTTGAACAGCTGCTTCTCTTTGACGCAAATTTGTTGCTATTCGGACTTCACACACATTTATTTCTTCATTTCTTTTGAAGGATGACATATCCTAAGAAATTAACATCCCAATATTTTCCTAGAAAAAGTACCATAATTTTAAAAACATTAGGAGATTGACAAGTAACTACAAACCAATTCAAACAACAATGTCTTATGCATTTTTCTCAGTAAAACGACAAGGACAAGATTCTCACTCTACATGTTAAGTTATGTGAAAAAATTGTACCTATTTTTTATCTAAATAAATATTAAAGAAGTTATAGTTAAAAAAAAAATAAGAAGAAGAAGAAGCTCATCTTATTCATTATTAGGTTTTGTTTTGATCAATATATATATCTTTAGAATCAAATTTAAAGACGGATATCGGCATTTTTTTTTTCTACAATTTATATAAGTGAATAAGACTGTTATAAAAGTAACTATAATATTAGCTTGGAGCTCAAAATTAGTTGATAGTTGAAAAAGATAATTAGTAATTAGAATGGAGAGTTGGTAAGATCACTGAATGGCACATGTTTGACAAAAAGTTATTGAATAAAATATTTTAGATAATTTTGATTTTAGTTTTTGAACTTTAGCCTCTTATAACTTCTTTTTGTTCAGGATGAGTTATTTTAATTATATTTTTATGTTTCAATTTTTTTCATATATGCTGTGTTCTAGTATTGGAATAATTCTCTATTTTATTCCATTTTATTTTCATTGAAAATCGAAAAAAGTTATAATTAGATAGAGGTCAAAATACATAGTCTCATAATATGGCTTCATTGCAATTGCAATTTGCAACGGTAGCTAGTGTAGTAATAACAAAAAAGGAAGGTCCCATATTTCATCATTTAATATTGTACTAAAGGTCTTAACTTGCTCCACCATCACCATTTCTAGCTATTAATTTCCATGTGTTGACCTTATCATTCACAACAACTTGTGTAAACTTTACTACCTTCTCTACCACTCTTTTTTTCATTAGTACGTGTCTTCAAGATATGCTTCATATATTAAAAAGAAGGCTAATACAATATTTCATATTCTTTTGAATTCTTTTTATTATTGGATAAAATCTTATAAGTACATTATTAAATGTTAATAGAGAATCATAAAAAAAATTCTTCTAATAAAAAAATAATTGTTGTTATTTCTATCTTTTAATACTTTATGTAATTGTCTAACAAAGTTGGTATAAATTAAAGTTTTGAAGACGAGTTAGCTGGAAAGGGTTTGATTCACTAAGGTTGATTACTTGATATGTGAATCCAACCAAATTTATTTATTAGTGAGTTTTAAAAAAATGAATTTGGTCTGGCTCATTACAGAGTGGTTGATTAAATGGACTGATTCACTCAATTTAAAATAAATTACACTTTTTAGTATTTTTTTTTAATTTACTTTTTTTAATATAAAAATTGAAATCATGATATTGGTCTGTTTTTAGTGAATTGAGTTCAATTTTGGTCCATACAATTTTTTTTTTTTATTTTTCAGCTTAATTTAACATCATATATCTTCATAGATTAGTACCAATGGCACTCTCAACTGATAAAAAAATATAAAATAAATATATTTATGTTTACTTTATATTATTGTCTTAAATAATGAGTAAGTTTTCATAAGAGAGTGAAACCAAGATCCTGATTTATCAAACACACTTTTTATGCTCTTTCCAATGTATTGTGGTACAATTTACTCAATTTTCACTAAATGCGACCATTAAATACATAAGTATATATTATTTATAGATTTACACGAATTTTAATAATAAAATTATTATTATTATTATTATTATTATTATTATTATTATTATTATTATTATTATTATTATTATTATTATTATTATTATGTTGTTGTTGTTATTGTTCTTCTTCTAAATTTAGTATTTTCGAATTTAATACATAACTAAATTAATTAATCATGGAAGAGTTTTTTTTTCTCTTTTTACTGGTTTATAGTAGTCTTCCTTAGCTCAAACATCATTATTTTGAATAAAGAATAATGTGATATTTTTAAATCATAATCATAAAATTGGAAAGATATGAAAAAGTGAATTCTTAGTTTAGAGTTCACATACAATATAACTTTAGTATTCATCTCATTTTGTAGCTAATTTATGGCCATTTATTTTTTGTTCTTTATTCTGACCCTTCCATTGTAGAATTCAAAGGAAGACCCAAAGCTAACACTATTTCTTTCAACTCATTTCTTCTTGGTTAGAACTCAGTTCAATCCTTCCAAACATGGATGAAATAGAGGTTCCTTCCCTTTTCCTCTGCCCAGTTTCTTTGCAGCTTATGAGAGACCCCGTCACAGTGTGCACAGGAATCACATATGACAGAGAAAACATCGAGAAATGGCTATTTTCATGCAAGAACAACAAAACCTGCCCTGTCACTCGGCAATCACTGTCACACACAGATCTTACTCCAAACCACACTCTCCAACGTTTGATCCAAGCTTGGTGCATCCACAATGCCTTCCTTGGACTTCAAACCTTTTCATCTCCAAAGCCAACCATTGACCAAACTGAGATTGTCAAACTTCTGTCAGAGGTAAAGAAGTTCCCGGAAAAACAGCTCTACTGTCTTAGTAGGCTTCAATATATTGCTTCTGAAAGTGAAAGTAACAAAATCTGTTTGGAGTCTGCTGGGGCAATAGATTTCTTGGCTTCCACCATGATGATAAATTCAACTGTTATGAGTGAAGCAGCTATAGAAATCATGTTTCACCTAAACCCTTCTGAATCTCAGCTTAAAAACCTGATGAACAATGAAGGGTTTCAGTTTGTCGTGTCTTTGCTTCGTGTGTTGAAGCTTGGAAAGTGCCAATCTCGAGGTTATACAACTTTGCTATTGAAGTCAGCATTTAAGGTGGCTAGTCCAACCCAGTTGAACAATGTCACGCAAGAGCTGTTTGTGGAGATAGTTAGAGTGTTGAGGGATCAGATTTCACGAGAGGCTTCAAAGGCAGCTTTGAAACTTCTAGTGGAGTTGTGTTCATGGGGAAGGAACAGGATCAAAGCAGTTGAGAGTGGTGGGGTTTTAGTCCTCGTTGAGCTACTTCTTGAGGTGTCTGAAAGGAGAGCGTGTGAACTCGTGTTGATAGCTTTGGACAAACTTTGTGGTTGTGCAGAAGGAAGGGCTGAATTGGTGAACCACGGAGCTGGAGTGGCTGTTGTGGCAAAGAAAATTCTGAGGGTGTCACAAGTGGCAAGTGATAGAGGAGTCAAAATTTTGACCTCCATTTGTAGGCATTCAGCCAGCCCTAGAGTTCTTCATGAAATGCTGCTACTTGGAGCAGTGTCAAAGTTGTGTTTAGTGCTTCAAGTGGAGGGTTGTTTCAAGGCCAAAGAAAGGGCTAGGGAGACACTCAAATTGCACTCTCTAGTTTGGAGGAATTCCTCATGTATTCCTCTCCCTTTGCTTGCATCGTATCCATGATCTAATGGATCATCATATCATATCATAAGCTTTGTCATTATCAAGGTGAAAGTATTAAGATATGTTTGTTGTCCCTGATGTTTTCTAATTGTTTATCGTGGAATTGTACATGCCAATGAACCTCTCAATTGTTGTGAATGGAAAATGAATCCCAGTATCATGTTTGTAAACATCATGCTCAAGAACTGTAATTAAGTTTTCATTGTACTGTCATGTGTAACTTTATATGCAGTTAACCTACAGAAAAAGATGAGATTGATTTTGGTTGGTTGTGCTGAGCTTTTAGCTGAACATGATGCTTTCAATGTTGAAGTATTAGTTTACCTAATCCTCTTGGTAGAGATAAAGACAAAGGGCTATTGATGTAAGCTTAAATTCTTTGAGCTAATTTTGGAAACACGGATGAATAAATTTTAAATATATTTTTTAAAGTAACTTATTACAAAAAAAGTCAACAATGTTTTCAATTATATCATAGTTTTTATAATATAACAATATTTACCATGTTAATATATTTTAATTAAATTCTTACCATATATGGACTTGAAAATTTCTATGAATAGATTCATTGTTAAAGGAGTACCATAAGATTATTAACTAAAAATATTAATAAAAGAAAAACAAGTTTTTAGCAACCCAAACAATCACCTCACCTCATAACCTGATTTCAAAGATAATATAGTAATTTTTTTTTTTAAAAAAATCTGTGACTGTTTAGAAAAAGAATACAAAATAGTAATGGTATCCATTAATTATATACATTTAATGATTATATCAAATATATCAACGCTTTTAATAAAATAGTTTAGTAATGAAGAGAATAGATAATAGGCATATGTTGTACAGATCAATCTCATTAGGTTATCTAACAACTTTATTTTAGGTTACCAATTAAAATTGAAAGCTTACCGTTAACATAAAATATATCATGTGTAATAAAAAAACATATTCGTATTAATTTGAATTTATATAAATAATATTATCTGATAATCTTTCATTAATTATTAAAGCTGCTGAATCTAACAGATTATGTGTAATATTGAAGTGTATAACCCACTTGTTTTTGCAGTTTCAAGGATATTGTGAATTCAATTCTTAGGTTTAGATTGAGATTATCAAAATACCTTACTAAAAATGACGTAGTTAATGAAGATATAATTAGCGTAAGGTCCCAATTTAAACAAACTAATACAAAGTAGATATTAACCCCTTTTTGATTGGTTTACCTAAAACATGCAATAACGTTACTTGTTCATCAAAATTATCACATAATTTAATATTCACAGAGTTGATTACGTATTACTCACTAGAGAATAATTCTTAAAGTGAATAAAATTGTACTCTACTTTTATCTAATTCATCTTCTAAATTCTTAACAATAGGATGTTTAAAAATAGTTAGGGTTTCATGAATAATCAATAAAGTTAATGAAGTCAACTCTTGATCTCAACTTTCCCATCAATATCATATCATAAATTGGTATAATCATGATAAAAAAAAAGAAGAAGATGATTTAGCTTTCTTTGTAGAATGAATGGCCACAATAGAGTCAACGGAAGTGAAATTGTACCCATAACCACGTAAGTTGCAAAATATTCAACTAGAAAACACATGAAAACATATGGTCAGAGAGTTTACGTTTGACCAAACTTCGCATGTTGTTGGATGTATGCTCGTCAATGGAAGGAGTGCATGAAAAATGGCTTAAGCATACAATAGCCAGGGCCCAAAACCAGGGGAAGAATGAGTCAAAAGTTGAAACCCAACAAAATGATGAAAAACTCATTAAATAATCCTATCATAAAGTATTTTACTGTTGTGGGATATAAAAGAAATTAATTATAAATATTCATATGAAAGCAAAAAATTCATGTCTAAATCCAACGAGTATGTCCTATCTCTGTTGTGTATATATTTGTATTCAAACTTATCATTTTATTATTCTAAATATTAATTAAATATTCTTTTATAATAAATAAAAATTACAACAAGTATTCAAATGTTAAATATATATATATATATATATATATATATATATATATATATATATATTTCTTTTTTAATGTCAAATATAAAGAAAAAAATTATAATTATATTTTATATATATATATATATATCAATTAATAATAAAATAAATATCAAATAATTATAAAAATAATTAAATGTATGAGGAGGAAGATAGACCTACATTGTGAGCGGTGTAAAAACTAGATAAATGCAACCTATAAAGAAGAGATTCTTTCTTGAAGAGAAAATTTGACCATACCCTACATGGTAAGGGCAACAATCATGAGGACAACACAAACAAACGAAACGGACCAAGGAAAGGCCCAAGTATTATATAGATAGGCTTGAAGGGGTTTTCTATTGTTAAAAATCAGTTAAGCATTATTAAAGAATTTATAATATATTTACTTTTAAAAAAATTAAAGTATTTTATAATTCGTGTTGTTTGAGATTATTATGCATAGTGTTTAAAAATTGGGGAAAATTGTCGAAACGACAGGTATGACGGCATTAATTTCGACAGTGAGTCTAGATACCAAGAATTTCTCTTAATAACCCAACAGTGTGACAAGTAACATTAATGGGCCAACCACAAAAGACAAGTATCCACTCACAAATCTCTTTGTTTTTGCTTCCCCCAACACACTATGACTCCCCACCACCCCATCCATATATTCCACAACTTCCCTCCCTTCTCAATTTTTGTCCTTTTCTTTTCTTTTATTGAAAATTTTGATATGAAAAAAAAATTATACAACTTATTTCGTAAAAGATTAAGGTGTTAACTAGTACACCCTTAAATTTTTTTTTTTTCATGCAAATAACTTTTTGAAATTTTTTTGATCATAGATAGTGCTTTCTCTAGTTAGACTCTTACTAGAAGTGCACATTATAGTGATTTCTAGGTGTGAAACATGATCAAGATGAGATTTAAATGCAAACAAATAAGTTATTAAATAATTTTTCGTTTTACATTTAATTTTTTTTATTATACAAAATATGTAGTTTATAATTTCATTTCATCTAACCTTTATATTAATGGAAAATCACCTAAGCAACTGGCGTAAACTCAAAGAAATCTAAATCAACCATAGATATTATAATTTCATTCCATTAAAACCTTTCATATTAATGAAAAGAAAAAAAAATATAGTTTTCTTATCGACAAAAGACAAAAAAATAGATGAACCAACAACGCCTACAAAATGAACTACTCATATAAACTCAAAACTTTGGTCACTCTAACCTTTAAAATAATCAAAACTAAGCAAATCCCAACACTGAAGAGTGAATCATTATAGAAAATATTTTTAAAATATTGATCAATAAATACTTCACACAGACAGAATTGGAGTGGCAGTATGGTTTGATCTTTGGAAATATTTTGAATGTGAAAATAGAAGTTATTTAAGGTAGTTTAAAATTGGATGATGATAATGAATTCCCGTTTAACGTGAAATGGATCAATGTTTTGGTTGATTGAGATTTTTTGTGTGGAGTGAAATGAAACAAGTCATGTGATAATAGCAGAAGATTTTGTTAGATTTTTGCCGCGGAAAACTAGTTATTTAATCCACCAACGTAGCTAGGGCAAGGTAGGACGTAATATATATATATATTATTGGATGGAAAATAGAGGCAGCACGTGTAGATAATGTTTTGTTGGAGCCACTAATTTTTGTTCGTTGCTGTTTATTTTCCTCTTCTTTTGAATAATTTGAGGCATTTATAAAAATAGTATTATACGAGCTAGGGTTGGGTAGCTAAATAAAGTATATGTTTTTACCCCAAAAAGAAAAAAAACACTTAAAAGGGGTTTGAGGAGCATTCATTCTTAATGTCGGCCACCTTTTTGGATAAAGCCGTGGAAATACAACAAATAGAATTGTTGTTCGTACGTAAGCTTAATATTAGTCAATCCATGGCATTGCCATTGCCATGACACTAACATTAACATTAACATTACTTGCTTCACATATTGCTTCTTTCAGGTGCTTAGCAAAAGTGGTCGTAGTCTAACGTGAATGAGTGGACGTACATATATATCCCTTCATGTTAAACTTTTCAGTGACATATATTCTATTTCTATATTCCTCCAACCACATGTATCATATGCATATGCATGCATGCATGATCAATTGGTCCACTCTACATATCATCAAGTTTGGTTCATGTATAACTCAACAACTTAACTATCACATATATAGTTATACATATTTTAATTTTAATTTTGGTTGTCTAGATTTTAAATTATAAAAGAGTTTTTAATTTTAAAACATAGGTGTAGGATAAGAAGATGAGTAAGAAAGAACATAAAATAGCAATTTGAAAACAGAAAATAAGAACAACTTCAAAATGCCTTTTTTTCTATTAAAGAATTTGACTATGAGAATTTATTTTTTAAAAGTTGTTTTTATCAAAACAAGCTTTTTATTTTACAGAACCCCTCACAAACTTGTGTCCATAATAAAAATAGAAAAAGAGAAAGAAATATAAAATAGAAATCATAAAGAAGTCTTTTGCTGGTGCATAAGTAGGGTCCAGTGAACATGGTTCTTAGAACTTTTGGCCCCCTACAAATACCGTCATTCCCCTCTCCCTCCATTCCCATCATCAACTACAAACCAAACCATACCATTTCATTTCATTCAACCTGCACAACACTCACAATTTCCAACCCTCATCCTTAACACTTCATCATCTTTGCAACTTGCACTAATAGTGGTCTCTCCCTAGAGACCTCTGTTGGATGTTGTTGCCTTGCTTCCTTCAAGGTATATATTTTCTTGGTTCAATTCATTTCACTTTACTCTTGTACAAAATTTAGTACAATTTTAAGTGGTTTTTCTGTTGTCTTTTATGGTCAGAGTTTAGATAAAACTTCTTTTTCTGATCAAAAAACAACCCTAAAATCAATTAGAAAAATGTATCTAAGTTTTATGCATGCATTTTCCCACACCTGTTCATTTTCCAAAACCACATGCATGTTACCCTTCTGACTCCACTTTGAAACTTGAGAATTTTTAAACAGTTGTGACTCACCTCAATGCTTTATAGTTATCATCATATACACTTCTAGGGGAGTGTTTCTGAAGTTGTTGTTGTTACTTGGCGTTTTGTTCTAAATTCTTGTGACTTTTTGTGCAGCCAGGTAAGTAAGAAGCACTTTTTATTGGACATGTCAGCACCTTCAATTGCCATGACCAACTACACTAACAACATCAACAACAAGGTTCAAAGCCAAAGCCTATTATCTTCTTCTTCCTCTGTGAGGATAGAAGAAGAGACCATGATGCAGAAGCAGGGCATCATCACCATTTTGGACTCAACCACAAGCACCAACACAGTTTCTTCTGCTTCTTCTCTGCGAAGAACTCTCTCGGCAGACATGTCTTCAAAGAACTGGCTCTCTCAAACCATTTCTACTTCCGAAGAACTGGTGCATGCCAAAACCATTGGTGACTGGGAAGATGAAGAGAGCAACAACAAGGAGCTTGAAGATGAAGCTGAAAGAGAGAGGCTCGAGATTTGGAGTTCCATCCAACGGAACAAGAAGGAGGAGCAAGAGAAATCAGGGTCATTTGATACGTGGAGCTCAATCATATCCCTGAAAGGAAAAGATGAAATCTCGAAATCTCTTCCCGTGTCACCTTATGTTCACCCTCTTGTGAAAAGGTCCAAGAGTTGTTTGAGTGAGAAGAGCCTCCAAATCTGCACAGAGAGTCTCGGATCTGAGACTGGCTCTGATGGGTTGTTGTTCTCTTCTTACTCTTCTTCTGAGACAGGAGATGCAGAGGAAGAAGAAGAGAAAGTTGTAGAGGCAACACACCTAGAAGAAGAAGAAGAGTTGAGCAATTATGCTTCAGTGGTGGCTACAAAGAAGGCTTCTTCACCAACACGTGCTTTCCCTCCACCACTCCCTTCACTCTCTCATCAACAAGCCGGTCCTTCACTTCACATGCGTTCACGTCGTGACAATGGAAGGTTAGTTCTAGAAGCTGTGTCTGTCCCTTCTCACAACAATTTCAGCATTCAGCGTCAAGGTGGTCGCCTTGTCCTCTCTTTCTCCAATCACCAAGAGGAGGAAGAAGAAGAAGTAGAAGAAGAAGAGAATGATGGTTGGGTGGAGCAAGAATACTCAGGAGGGTTGAAGTTTGAGGAAGATGAAACAGAAGAGGAAGAAGAATACAATTTTGGGAGGAAACCACAAGTATCTTCCATTGGAGTGATGGAATATGAGAGTGTGAAGGAGAAAGGACCCTTATTGTCAAGTGGGGTAACAAGAAGTGTTCATGGGTTGGCTTTGATGATGAACAAGAAGAATAAGGCAATTGGGGTAGTGAATAGGAATCCAAAATGGAAGGATAAGTTCAATGAAATGACCAATTTTGATGATGTTAATATGGCACAATCATTGCCTCCGAGGCCAAGGGTGGCAAGGTTGATTCCATCACCACCAGCTGTGGCGGCTGCAGCTGCTGCAGCTTCTTTCAATTTCAATGCTTATGAGTACTATTGGAGGACCAACTCTGCTTCATCAAAAGGTACCAGTGTTAAACTCAACCCACTTGACCAAAACAAAAAACATCATCATCACAATCATCAAGACAAGGTTGTTGTGTCTGGGGACATGAACAAGGTGGTCTCAAGGGAGCAGCAACAGTTGGTGGTTCTAAGAGGGGAGAATGGTGATTACTTGGTTCAGAATTTGAAAAGTTGCAAAGATTCCAGAAGGTCTTTTCTGTTCTGGGAACCCTATTGCATTGCCACCTCTTGAGTGAGTCACAAACAAGTACAAATCCAAAAATCATTGCTGAAAATACTATTTGTTGCTCCATCATCCTTTTTATCTTTACCTGGTTTCAGTGTTTGAGGGAGCTGCTTAGTGTAGTAAAACATATAAAACACTATTATACTAAATAAATTATTTACCTTATAAAATAAAATAACATGATTATTAATAAAGTGAAGAATGTGAAAAAAATTAAGAACAATAACATTACTAGAATAGCCAAAATTGATTAAAGACACCAAAATCCCTAGTTGAAGCACATGCCGTACACACACTGTCGTGTCCATTGCCTATGCGCAGCAGATGGCAGTGCCCAATTGGGAAAATAGAGTTATTCCCATTTTTAGTGTCCATCTGAATTAATTTAAAAGAATAGCAAAACAATTTGTATGGATATATGTAATGGAATGGATTGGAATAGTTGGAAACATATTCCAGCATTTTAATTTTCT
>Ga0099825_1002552_pt1 | contig 24214 bp, 22 predicted proteins | sample SiratroredBW_FD_76838 | JGI IMG/M metagenome (GOLD analysis project Ga0099825, IMG submission 76838) | Root nodule microbial communities of legume samples collected from California, USA - Siratro red BW | ecosystem: Host-associated > Plants > Roots > Nodule | place: USA: California | collected... | reverse complement strand
ATATATATATATATATATATATATATATATATATATATATATATATATATATATATATATATATATATATATATATATATATATATATATATATATATATATATATATATATATATATAAACTCAATTAAATATTTGAATTGCATTGATTGAATGAAGTGTGATGAATTGATTTCAAAAAAGTTTAAGAAGTGTTGTGTGTAAAGCAGTGTAAACTTTGTAATTGTAACTACCTCCAACTTTTTTGCTGTATAAAGTAAGTAACATTATAGTTGTACTTTTTTATGCTTGCTTTGAAAAAGTAAGAAAAATGATGATGAGAACAGGTGGATATGAATGAATGATTTTGAATTTTCTTCTCAGATTGTTGGAACCTCCAAAAAGTTCCGGAAGAAGAAAATGTTTGGTGAGACAGAGGGGTCTGATGGTGAAGAATCAGTGAGCGGCATAAGCAATGTAAATGCTAGAAACAAAATCCATAGCTTTACACCTTCAACACCACCACCAACAGTGGCTAATTACAGAACTGCCAAGAGAAGGAAAGGAATTCCACATAGAGCTCCAATGGGTGGAGGGATCATTATAGAATACAATGTTGTATAGTGGTTTTGTGTCCCTCACCAATGATCAATATTTATACCAAAAAGATACAGCAGTTTTCACCACTTCCTTAGTTGGCACCATCACAAAAATATGCTCCATTATTTATGCAGTTGCAATGCCTGTGCCTGTCACTGAGGCCGGTGTTGGAAACTACTGCTATATCTTGTATAGAAAAAAAAAACAATAGAAGAAAAAGTTATGTGTCAAAAAGCAAGTAATAATATAACATAGAGTGGGAGTGCTTTATGTTGGTGTAAGTATGTGATGCTAAATGTACATAGTGGCTTGTAGAAAGGAATTGTATAGCATCAAATTAGACAATAAAAAAATATTATGAACCCATGATGGGTATTAATTATATTCTCTTGGTTTGGTGCATGGCCATGTCCTTGTCCTCTCAAAGTTGAAGAAAGTGTAAGTCTTGTTTGGCAGATGGACGAGTGGCTAAAAAGTGCTTTTGCTTCTCTTTTAGTATGATTTTGGAGCTTGGCTTCTTGTGAAAACAGTATACTGCTGAACTGTATAGCAACAACAAATATGCATTGCTGTGTTTGTTGCTTCACTGCTTCTCATTCTTAATTTTCAGATTTTGTACGATGGTTTTTTTTTCATGTCACTTTCTTTTTAAGATGCTACTAAAACACACCATATTTTACTGTCAGAAGCTCAGGAGTTGAAGAAAGTGTTGTCTTTTTCTGTACATAAATGCTCCATATCACACCAAATGTTGCAACAGTAAATGCTTTTGTTTGGGAAAAATATCTCAGATTGATAAATTCTTCAACAAAGTTACTTTAGGCATGTAAAAATGTGGTTGTTCCCTTTCTGAGACCCTTTGTGATTATGGTTACTTAAAAGAATAAAGAACTAAAATTTACTTGTTAATTTCATGTCAATCTCTTCCCTTTAGATCGATTCACTACTTTGTGATATTCCCTCATCAAAATAGCAAGATGCTGGTATCTAAACTGCTTCGTTATGCATCACATGGTTCATAAAGTGACACGTGGGGAATAGTACAACATTTACGAATTCACCATTGAAGAAAAATCTAGAGATTTTTCTAAAGTGTGGATGAATTTAGAAAGGTAAAATGAGTTTATGTAAAATGTACGCAGGTATTTAAAAGGCTCATCCTATTGTTTCTCTATGAAAATTTTGGTATTTTTCTTATCTCAAGTTATTCTAGTATAAATTTGAATCTGCTCTTAATGTTTTTAAAATTTAATATTTTATCAATAAGTAGCGTGACTTTTCCTCAATGAAATATTTGATGTAGTTTTATTTATATTGTATTTCTTCTTTAAAAAAATATTTAAATATTAAATTTCTTAAATTTAACTGATTTCAAACTTTGTATTAGATTTGGTAAAAACAGAAAAGAAAGTATAGAATACGAAAGAAAAAAAAATTGAATTAACTTAGCTTTAGATGTATCCAAATTGGAATTAGTGTGTTGAAAATCATATTTAAATGCCAGTTTTCGAAACTCTAAATTAATTCTAGTGTTGTACTAACCTCAATACCAGATGATTAATAGTCTAAATAACATCAAAATAACACTTCTGAAGGATTTGTAGTAAACACCAACCACAAATAGTAGGATTTGTAGTCACCACCTTCTTTTTGACAATTTACTTCCAATAATTATAGAAAAACAAATGAGTTGAGCTTATAATTATCAACAAAAACCAAAAAGTAGTTTAGTGACCCCAACTGTTTGGGGTAAATGCAATCAACTTAATAAATTGTTCAACTATTGGAAAGGAACTTTCTGTCATCATCAATTGGATAATCAAACAGTGCTGCCCAATTGGATAAGAGCATTATATCAAATCATTAAATAACTTTATTCTAGATAACAAAATGTTAATGATCAAAACATTGTATTTATTTGAATATAATTGATATCATTGTATACATTTTACATATTTATATTTATATCTTTATATTGCCACTTTAACAAATGCGAGATATATATATATATATATATATATATATATCAGTAAGCATACAATTAATAGCTAATCTTACATTATTATGCACATGTGGACTAGTGTTATAATTTCTAATTTCTTAATAAGTTTTTAATATTGTAATACCACATTTAAGATGCCATGTGATGATTTATCAACACGAATAAATTTAAACATGAAATAAAATAATTCTTCATACTCTATATATTAGTTGTTTTAAAAAATGTAATATATGAAATCAATGTAAAAAACAAATTTAATTTACTTAACTAACAGGTATTATTGTAAAAAAAACACGGCTATTATTGCTGAGAAAGCAAACATTGCTCAAGTTTGTGTGAGAAGTGGTTATATGCACATGTGTTTTGGTTAAAATATATATTTTTTATATAGTTTTTGTCTACAATGCCCTGGAAAAATATATCTTTTAGATCATTATATGTTTTCCGACGTAAACTTTTCACATACGTTCTCAAATAATGTGTATTAAAAATAAGAGAGAGACTTTATAAAACATATTTCTTATTATATAAAATTATGTTAGGCTTAAATATACATTTTAGTTGCTGTAAAAAAATGAACAACTTTTATTTATCTTTCACATAAGATTTTTTTACTTTAATATTGTAAAATTATAAATAATTGTTTTAACCTATATAGTATGAGAGTTTTGTTATTTTAGTTCTTGTAAAATATTTTTGTATCTTCATCTTTTATTTTATTTTTCAAGTTGTTGTTTTTGTTTTATAACATTGATTTCAAGATAAATAAACGACATTTATTTCATAAATTTTTTCTTTTTAAAATATAACAATAAATTTCGATTTCATTATCAATAAATTTCCTAACAACTAAACAAGTTAATAAATTCATTATATTTAACAATACTTATATTGGTTATATTCAACAAAAAAAATAAATGTTTTAAGTTATAGTTATTATCAAAACATGTCATAACACTTATTTGATCAATTTAAAATTATTTACTAAATTTTAAATTTGATTAACATTAATTAAAATATATCTTGCATCAATCATCTATGCTTTAAAATTAATTAATTTAATACATTTCATTTATTTATTTTAAAAACGAAAAAACTAAACTAAATTAAGAATTGGACTTTCTGAAAACTAAATTCTGATTGTCATCAAACAAAACAGAAGTACAAATTCCGTCATATCTGAATAGCAGAAAAAAATGTACTATTTGGGTAATTATAACTAAAAGGGTGATATTGGGCTATTATTTTTGGGTCAGTGCTATTGAAAAGAGCAAAAAATAAGAAACACTTTCTTTGTGCTTCGGTATTTAATTTAAAATTAATTTCTGCCACGTGCCTCCAATTATTGCACATTCCTTTGTTTTTTCAACCATAAATTTCTTTCTTAATGAATCAAAACAATATTTGCGCCGTACTTATTTGAAAACAAAATAAAATATCAATTATAATCATGTGGATTAGTTCAAGAATATGATGCTCGTGAAAGGAATGGGTTCTATGCTACTTTATCTGTTTTATACAACAATGTTTTTAAGCAAAATTTGTTATTTTAGATTTAATATTTTAAATTTTATAGATTTTCTAACTTTTCAAGCTCAACCTACTTTCATAACTCTAAGTATAATATATTCATAAAATATAAAATATAGACTCTACATATACAAAATTATTTTCCATAACCAGCGTCTTAAACAAGTTTTTATTTTTATAATTTTCTCAAGTTCATGGTTTATGCGGATCGGACATATACACTAGTATTTTTTTTATATCCCTTTACACAATAATAACAATTTATTAAGTTTCAGACTATACTAAACTTATGATATATAGGTAACTGATAATCCATAAATCCTATAAATAGAACTCCTTTAAATTAAAGATTATACAGACTAAATATAAAAAAATTCATATTCAAAATTTTAACAAGAAAAAGATTTAAACCCCTACTTGCAAGGTACAGTTTACACAAATCGTTAATTTTTTTTTTCAAATACGTAACTTTACCACATAATATACCCAAGGTATAGTATAGTATGTGTGGAATATCAAATAAAAACTAAAAAAAAAAAAATTAAAGATACAATTAACTTCCAATTTGTTGATAAATTTTTGGAGTATTTAATTTAATTTTATTAAATTTTTTATGTAAATTAAAAATTCATTTTTTTTGTATTTTTCGATTAAATCTTATTTAATTATTTTATTAACTATGTTATATGAGTATTATTTTATTCTACAATTTTACTTATTTTCACGTTTAAAAGAAAGTAAATTTTCTAATTAATATAAAAATAATATTATAGTTAATATAAAATAACCAGTATCTTTTTTGTTACTCTGATTGAAAATGTGTTAAAAATGAAACTTTGAATATTTAATAAATTTACTTAATAGAAATTTAATTAAAACATTCAAATTTATCAAAAACTTGAAATTTAATCAGGTAAAATTTACTGTAACTTGACATTCAAAAGGATAAAACAGTAATTTGACAAGGATAAAACAGTAATTTGACTATTCTGTAGAGATGCAGGAAGAAACGGTCCGAAAAAAGTTAAGCCCTAAAGTTAATGCGCTGGCCCAAAACTTTAGCTTTTCGGCCCAAGAGATAGGGTTTTCAGTCCAAAAAGAACCGGTTTTTAAGATAGTTAAATTACTTCTTGTACTAAGTAAATTTTTAATCTGTTAATAATATCTTTATTAACTTTTTATTTTTAATTTTTTCTTTTAGTATAAACATCTCTCATATAATATATTTTTTTAAAATATTTAATTTTCTGATAACTAATTTTTTTAAGAAAATATAGATATTTAATAATATTTATAAGATTATTTTTTTATTATATTTAGAAAAGTTTGTTAATATTTATTAAAATAATTTGTTATTATTTATAAAAAAGTTTATAATATAATTGTAAAGAAACATTAACAACTTTTTTTTTTTTATTTGGTTACATTTGTACGATAGAAAAAAAAATTTAATAAATAAATTTTAAATTTGAAAGGGGAAAACTTGTGATTACGGATCAAAAGAATAAATAAAAACCACCAATTTTCATGTGTTATTTGTTTTTGGAAGTTTCATCTATAGAGTGGAACGAGAAATGAATGAGAAATTGAATTTTCATGAACCGAGGGTTCATTGGGAGAGAAGAGAAGTGATTTTGACAAAGTAGAAGTGAGGGTTTGTTTCGTTCAGAATCGTGAGAGCTTGAAGATATCAAAGCTCAAAACGATGAGAGATATTTGTCGAAACTTCCAGCGAGGCAGGTTATTGTTCTTCATCTTTCTTCATTGCTTTACTTGCAGTTTCAATTTTCATGATTCATTAAGATACTGTTATAACGTGCGGTTGTTTCTGTGTAATTCCATGCGCAATTATTTCTTTTCATTTTCTCTGTTTTTGTGCATATAATGTTGGAGTGTGATTGGGCTTTGGATTTTCGGCTGCTGGTAGTATATAACGATAGAAATCTGAGCATTTGCGTGTTATATCACAATAGTAATCTATGTATTAGGTTTTCAATGTTGAATTTATTCATCCGTTCATTAGAAGTTTCGAGAATGTGTTTTAAGTTGCCGTGGTTCATCTTTCAGCTGTCAATATGGAGAAAGGTGTAGATATTTACATGTCAACCAACAGAGAAAACCTAACGTTCAAGGGTTTGGAGGACAAAGCGGTTCTCACCAACAGCAGAGTACAAATCCCTTTGGATTTGGGTCTGGTTCTGGCGCTGGCTTTGGGTCACAACAACAACAACAGAGGTCTAATCCTTTTGGTTTTGGCACACAGAACAGCTCCCAGTTAAATGGGGGGCCTCGTTCTGAGTATAAACCGAACCAATACAAGGTTCTCACACTTTTCCTGTGCTTATACATGGTGTAAAGGTTTATTTTTATTTTATGTTTTTATATTGTTAGATATATACGACATTGAAGCTTTTTAATATTTGTGGACTATTTTTGAGGGGTTCTCGATGCTGTGGCGGCTTCATCTTTACTTTTAGTAAAATAATCTGATATTTGCTGTTAGTATTGATCATTTACCTCTGAATCAGCCTTTTGAAAACAAATGGAATCGACAGTCGTCCAAACCCCAGAATGGTGGGAAATCTGATAACAACCCCCAACCAGTCGATCATAAGTGAGTATTTATCCATCCATTCTCCATCTCATGAATCATGAATATTTTTCTTGATGTTGTATCTATTCAACATGTGCATAATTGCCACCTGTTGGACATGCACCCTTGTGCTTCAGAACGAGAAACTTAAAAAATACAAGTCTAAATGTCTACGAAGTGCTAATAAACAAACTCTGTAATTTTTGATTGGATCACTGGAGAACTTTGCCTCTGATCAATTTTGAAAATGCAAAATTTTTGTTGCATAGGAAAATTGAATACCATTGTTTTGCTTTCGTTGGGTTATGTGGTTTCTTTGGAGAATACCTGATCATCTCTTGTACTTTTTCCTTGCTATCTAGTTAATCTTTTTCCTATAAAAGAAGGGTCTCTATTGTATTTTTTCCTTGTGTCTTATTTATCTATTATATTTTGTATAAGGTTATTTGATATACTTTACTTGGTCCATGTAATTAAAGATGCACAGATCCTGACAACTGCAAGCGCCAGATTGCAGAAGATTTCGAGAAAGAGAAACCACTTTGGATACTTACATGCTACAGTCATTGCAAAGGGTATATTTCTTTCCAGACATGATGGTTTGAAAACATTAATCAAACTTTTTACTGTAAATAATATATTGTTTAATCATGCCTAATGTTGACTATAGATCTTACAGAAAAAAAAATTTCATTTTCCTTGAAAACCATGCAATTGAACTATGTTGCAAAAGATTGTGGACTATTTTTTCAATTCATCCGAAGCAACACTGATAAATTGACCAGTAATCATTAAACACTTCCTCATCCTATCTTTTAAAATCCTTCCCAAAGCTACTGTCCATAAGATTAGCAAGATCTTAATAGGAGCATTTTTCATATGCATTACAGAGCTTCAAATGATCGGGATTCACATGGAAGGTCCACATGCATGATCTCACTTTTATTTAATTTTCTGTAACCTGCAGCCGAATCTTCTTTAGTTGCTAGTGAGTTAGGCCACTGTCCACCTGGATTACAACAGCTAGAATAACCTGAAAACATTTCCTCAGGAAATTTGCAATTAAAACTTCAATACTGGGGAAAGAGATCCTAGTGTACTTGTCAATCTTGAAAGAGAAATTGCTTTAAAGAATAAGATAACTAATACAGATTTTGACCTCCTTTCATGCAGTGCTCCTTGTGACATTGTTGGTGATATTAGTTTTGAAGAATTACGAGCATCAGCTTATGAGGATGCAAAGCGTGGGATGAGCTTGCAATCAATAGTAAGAAATCTGATATAACATGCCTTTAACCCCTTTCTCTCTCCTGTCCCCTGCTCATTTTTGGAAGATACCCTGTTCTCTATCTAGTTGTAATTGCTCCATTTTTCATTAATGAAATTTCAACTTTACAATTTGTATCAAAGAAGAGCCTCCTTTAATGTGTCTTTTCTATTGACATTTGTAACTCCAAGGTTACAGTTGTGCTCAAATGTATTCTGTGTCTAACCTGAAAATATGACATTGCAGGTTGAGAAAGAGAGAAATATACTGAAATCAAAGATGCTTGAGTTTGAGAAACTACTTTCTGAACCTTACCAAAAGCCAATAAGTTCTTCTCTTGACAGTCAAAGACCCCAATCCATTGTAGCCAATGCTAATCTCTTTTCAGGAAATTCTCAAAGTAATGGTCCTTTGCCAGTCTCAAGCTTTAGCCAACTTGGTACTTCAATGAACATGGGTTTTGGAAGGTAAAAATTGCAGGCTAGAGAATATTTTCCTCATTTTCAGTTGTTTGGTGTTGGAAAACAATTAGAGAAAATCCAAATAGACTACTTGACGGTTCAATGAGCTCCACTGGAGTATGGTTTGTACCCTTAAGGTATTGATGAGACCTATAGTTTGTCCATTTTGCATTAGACCTCTACTGTCACCCCTTTTTCCAGAAATCCGGTTTACTTTGAGCTTTTTGTTTACAGTTGTGTTGTAATTGTCAAGAGAATGGAGAAATGCACAAGAGCTCTTATTATTGTCGTATCAGGTTATAGTTTCGTAGAGGCTATTTCAGGCTAGATGGATATCAGTTTTTAAGGGCACTAGAATGACCTAGGTATTGGAAATTTGGTTTCTGTAAACTTTCCTAAGTGGCTGTGTTGTTGCATACATTACTTGTGGAATTTGGTCGTTCAAGTATGGGTGTGGTAGGTATAGAATGGATAAGATGCAGGTCTGCAATCATTGCTTCCTGTGCTATGATTACTCTTCATCTTGCACTTTCCTTGTCCATACTCTGCTAATATTTTTTTTCCCTGCTTTTGGTCTAATCTGTTTGTTGGAACTATTGTTAGGCCATCTGCACCACCAACAAACACTCCGGCACAGCCTGGTTTTTTTGGATTTGGAGGTATATATTGGGTGTATTTGTAGTGTTATGACTGTATGTCTTTTGTTTTTTCTTGCTCATATATGTCTGACTGTCAATTTTCTAATAAATACTAGCAGGCAGTGGCACCTTCGGTGTTCAAAGCAATCACCATTCTACACCAGTGGATTTGACAATGTTTCCAGGTTCAACTCAGCAAACACCAGCCACATTCAATAACTCTGGTCCCAATACGATGTTTCAAACAACATCAGATGTCCCGTTGTCGTAAGTTCATAGCACATTAGAAAGTTTTGAAAGGCAATTGTCACAATTTAATCACTTTATGATATCATTCTGAAAAATAGTTATACTGTTTACCGTAGTTTCAGATTGTTTACCGTAGAGCAGTCAATCATTATTGTTTTCATTGAAAACTTTTCAGCCCGTTGCATTTTCAGCTTAGTTATGCATTTTTAGTTTTAAAAAATTGCAATCTTGAAAATTTCAATTTTATCCATGTTGCATTTCATTTGATTTAATAAAGTAGCAGCAGTAAATTTTTGTGACAAGACTCCCATAATGTTATCTAATTTTTAATTTTGAAATGGTCATGATATACTTTTTTCATTGAAGTAAAACTATTCAAGATTTTATCTGTCAATATGCCTTCTACTTCTATAACTATTTTTATGAAGAGATGGATAGGAAGTCTTTGAGTGTTTGGGTTCAGCAAAGAACTAAAACAAAAGGTAAGAAATGATGAATGTACCAAGCACCCAATTGCTTCAGGAGGTCAACTATTATAATTTTTCTTGAAACAGACTAAGTTGCATCAATTGTAATTGTTAATTTGGACGAAGTTGACTACATAACTCCATGATAAAATATTTTTTGTTAAGCCATAGAAAGATTTTTATGTCAGTAGTGGTGCTTGTATCGGTTGGATCTTCCTTTATTTATATTAAACAATGCCCTAGTTTACACTAGCGTTAGTCTTCTTGGAAACTTCACCTTTACTGATGCAATTTTCAGAGGTTGTCTCTATGTAGAATTTGAAGAAATATTTGGTTCGAATGCAAGTTACAAAGACTTTTGTTTGAATTTTTACGGTCGTTTTTTATTCTTGCAGAAATAAGTTACAAGCGGAGAATGTGTCAGGAGATGTCAGTATTTGGTTAAAAGAGAAATGGAATCCAGGAGAGGTAAAAGTCTTCTGCTTTGTTCTAACTGATAAATCTTGTCTCGAAGACATTTTGTTTCCATTTCCGTAAGCAGACAAAATCCTCTTTCGAAAAGATACTTTGATAAGTGCTTGATGTGCTAACATTTGTCGGTTTCATTTTGTTTTTGTAAAACAGATTCCAGAAGAAGCTCCTCCTGATTCACTCGTACGGTAGACATAGGAACCAATTACCTCGTAGCAAGATTTTGATGTTGTGGTCGAAAATAGCATCACTATTAGGAATTCATTTGATACAGATTTCTCTCATGTATCTTTTAATATGCAAGAAACCTAGTATACAATCATTCTAGTAAAATGTTTTTTCTTTTACAATGCAAGAATCCAAATTCTTTTCTTTTACAAGAGGAGTTCTAGCAACACATGATTAATTAAAATTTATTGCATTTATTGCAAAAACACGACGGTTTGTTTGTGAAATAGGGAGGGGAAGGAGGAAAAGTGGAAGAAAGTTAATTTTGTTGAAGAGGAGAATTAATCTTAAAAACATGGAAATATATCTAATGTTTTATAGAAAAAAGGTCACCAAAATCTATATCTCAAACTAAGGAAAATTGATCATTAAATAAGAACACCATCTTCTGTAACCAACTTTTTATAACGTATAAATCTAACAAATCAATGTTAGTCTTAGTAATCATTATGATAATTATGGATGTAAAACTAACCTAACAAGCAGATAAAAAAATAATTATGACAACGTTTATATCACGTATCTATGTAACCTCGTACTAATAACGATGATGAAGACTGGACCAAGGGCCTAAGTAATTGAATTGCTAACAAAGCTAATCTTTTTACAATGAGAGTATTTACAGGGCTATTCTTTTGAAACATATTGATCAAAGGAATACATTAATTTCGAGAAAAAAATTGTAATTAAATTCAAAGTGCCAGCTCTGATTAGACGCTGGAAATATGATCAGTGCCAACCGAAGAGGAATCAAGTTGAAATTCGAAAGATTCAGCCAATTTGACTGCATCTGAAATTCTGAGGCGTGTTCCCTGTTGTCCAACAACCGTGGCAGCAACATTAGCTGCTAATGTGCCTATACTTCTCAAATCTGATATGCCTCTTAAAAGACCATAAAGTATGCCAGATGCATATGCATCGCCTGCACCACAAGTATCCACTGGAACACATGGAGAAGGAGGGATATAAACAGCTTCTCCTTTTACACCTATGTAAGAGCCTCTAGGACCATCTGTAACGGATACTAGAGGAACAAAGTGGCTCAGATACCTTGCAGCTGAAGCAGCACTTTCCTTTGCTTCAAAATTACAAAGAGCTCTGGCCTCATCAACATTTGCAAAGACCAAATCCACACTGTTCCCAATAATTTCCCTGATGAATGGAAAAATACACCAGTTATCCAAACATACATGTGTCATCTAATGGAGTTTGCTTTAGTAATTCCTATATTTTACAAACTTAAGACAAAGGACAACATAAGGATAGTTAATTTCATATTTTTGTTCACAGCTTAATCAACTGAAGACAGCACAAGCACGGGCAATATACAAGAAGAATAAATTAATCATATCTAACTTGTTGCACAAATTCATGGTACGGAAATTACATGACATCAACTATTATATAAAGAACTAAGTAATGGTCTTACCAAAAATCATCAAAGTGTCTCTCAATGCAGGACACATCTGAAGCTGTTATTGCAACCAAGGCACCATTCCTCCGAGCTTTCTCACATGCTTTGGTTATTGTTCTAATAGTATCAGGAAGTTCAAATAAATACCCTTCAACAACAAGTATGTTGGTTTTGGAAACTGCACTAGCCAAGGATGCATCATAGTTAACAGTTGAAGATGTGCCCTGCCACCAGCTTTCACTATTTTAGCAACTTCACTAATTGTATAAGAGTAGAAATAATCAAGAGCTTAGAATTAGGCAATAAAGGTAAAAGAATAACCACTGTGCTTTGTATAATCAGCAAGGAAGTATTATTTGAAGAATAGACAATACTATTCTATACGGTAAATACTATCCATGCTCATTGCATATTAGTTGATAAACTTACATATGTTTATGAAATGACAGTGTTTTCTTTAATATATGCAATTAATATTAATTGCACAATTAAACATCAGAATAGAACTCGAGAAACTTCAAACCAACTCTTGTTATTGACTAATTCAAACAGCCAATTATATATGTAAATGTGCATTAGTTGGAGGTGGGGGAGGGGTGAATAATAAACACTATATAAATTGTTATTAATATATTTACTTATAAACATATTGCTATAGAATCCTCAAATTGCAAGAAGGAAGCAGCAGATGTGTCTATCTTAATATCCATTCTATAGCATACTGAACCTGATAAGCAAGCATTGTGCGCTGGGCATCTGGAGTTGTGAGAACTATAACTGTTCCAGTTGTCCCATCCTTGATAGGCTCGGAAAGAAATTGCACATTTGCTCGGCGCAATTTTTCCCTGTAGAAGTAAAAGAAAATGTAAACAAACAATACAAGTAACTTCAGTCAACCTCACTTGCCAAAACAAAACTGGTGGAATCATTAAATAACACAAAGCTATGTGTTGAAGATGAGTACGCGGTACAATGGTGTTATGTGTGCAAATAAACTACAAGCTTTGGAAAAAAAAATGAGTACTTCACAAACCTGATCTACACTTTTCCAATCACCATAGCAATTAAATGCAGTTAACAGTAAATAGAATATTTAAGATACAAGGATAAAAATATACAATTTGTAATGGTTGATTCCATATAGAATCCCTCTTCCTTATCTTTTAAGCTATCATTATGATCTACTTGTGTGCTATCTTTAAAAAGGTGCACGAATTTGGGGCCACATTATCAGATACCAAAATCCAGCCAAAGGAACGCCTCTACTTGAGGAAGAACAAAAATATAGTTAGCACAGGTGTGGCACTATCACACTGCAGTTCACCCTTTTTCTGGACACAATACTGAAACGCTGCACAACAGCCAGGGGCCACTCCACACAACAATAATGGTGCTTTTGCATGCTATTAACTACACTGAAGATAAGGCAAAATGCACTATCCAGAACTGGAATGAAACAGTATGTTAAAACAGTGCAAATAACAAAGACAAACCTGTAGAAGCCCCCCAACAGATCACTCCCTACACTTCCGGTCATTGCCACATTTACAGCAGGAACTTTGAGGGAGCGACTTCCAAGCCTTGCAAGGGCAACCAAGGTATTAGAAAGGGATCCACCAGCCGCAGCTTTATAGCTGCACCCATCCATAGCCTGCAAAACTCTACCTCTTTCCTCATGATTCACTACTTTCCGCGTTCCCTTCTCTAACCCCAAATTCTTCAGAAAATTATCGTCAACCATGCCAGAGAAGTCCACCTACAAGAATTTCCAAAAACACGCCTTCAATATTCATAATTGTTCTCAGAGAATAAGGAAAAAAACGTATCCATAGCAACAAGACGATGAAGGCGTAAACCCACATGAGCCAAACTAAAACTTTGACCATTTTTTTGGTGTAATATTTTAATCAGAATTGAAGTTTGACTATAGTAATTACTTAAGTACAAACATTGATAATTACGCAGACTTGTAATGTTAATCACGCTTACGCAGATTATATAGCAAAACTCCAATTCTGATGCCACAACACAGATTCTATCGCATAACCCATCATAAAAACAAGAATAAGGAATGCTGTAAAATGCTAGCAGTTCGAAAACATTTCTTACAAGGGAACACAAAGTACCGAGCATACACAAAACAATCCTCAAACACAAGAACCATAAACACAGGGTGTACAATTCGTGCGAGTGTAAACACAATTATGATGGGTGAATGGAGCAGGAAGGAAAAGGAATCACCATGGCTTGACCGAGACCCAAAACATCCCATCTTTCAGGCAAAACTAAGGAGCTAAGAGTCTCTTGGCCTTCTTCTTCGTCGTCGTCGTCGCAGCTAGCCTTCATGGGTTGTTCATCATCTTCTTCGATACCACTGTCATATTGTGCACCCTCAGGGACTCCAGGCCCACATCGGGCGGAAAATGAAGCGTTCCTGCGGCAGCATAGAATAAAGTGGGGAGTGGGGGCACTTAGGAATTTGGGGAGGCAAAGGAAAGAAAGCTGTGGTGTGGGAAAGAAAAGAGAGGGGGAGAGGTGAGGTGAAGAGTATACAGGATGAAGAGAGATAGACATGGAAAATTATTTGGTTGCTTTGTTCTGTGCCTAAACTCTGAAGAGAGAGGGAGAGACACAAACACAAAGGAACCACCTCGGTGGGGATGTGGTGGAAACGTTGTTGAAGAGAGACACGACATATAGATAAGGAGAAGAAACTAACCAAAGCAAAAGAAGGAAGAGAAACGGCAGAACTGAAATGACGGAACCACCCTCACCTTCATTTCTTCCACAGATTCTAGAAATTACAGGTCCCACATTCTCCATATATAAAAATGTTAAATATTATTACTCATGATATTCTTAATAAATAGGTATGAAAAAGGATAAATTATGTTATTTCAGGAATAATTTTACCTTAATTACTTCATTTGTTTAATAACTTACATTAATATATTAATATGCATATATTTATTTAAATGGCCTATGTTTTATTTTTCCTATTTGATTATAAGTTTAAACTTCTTTAATTTTACAAGTTTGATATCCATAATATAAAATAAATTAGGTGAGTTTAAATATAAAAAGCTACTTAATGAAGTTGAGCTAAGATAAAATTATTAATCTTCAAAATATTGAAAAACCAGGTAAGCAATGAGTGTTGGAAATGAGAATTGTGTGAGAACAGTTCCGAATTTGTTTTGACCTCTCGTTACGAACCCTAATTCGGAATTTGATTCACATTACAGGGATCTGAAACAACGTCGTTTCAGTATGATCCACTGCATTGCTGGGTCAATTGTTGAAAAGCGAGTATGAATTATGATCCAGATTGAGAAATTCCTTGTCTGAGTGAAGCTAAACAGAGATGTACCTGAAGAAGCCGTTGTGGAGTGAAACAGGGAAAAGGGAGGGAAGTGCAAAGATAGAGGATGACGGTGCAGTGACCGAAGTCGGAAAGTCGTTGCAGCAGCAGAGAGTGTACAGAGAAGTTACTCTCGCGCTCAGAACGGGGCTCAGAGACGCAAGTGCCGAATTCTCCTTTCTCCGTGTTCGCGCTCTCCGTTCCATCCTCAAGTTTCTCCGTTCCGTTGCGGAGACTGAATCAACCATTGACCTCTTTAATCAAACTCAGTCCATTCCCCAACTCCAAGGTATTCTTTTTTTAAACATGTAATAAAATATGAGAGCAAACTGTCGTTGATCCATGTATTAGTTTATATGCAAGTGTTTATATATTGATAGACAAATCAGTATCAAATAGATTTTATCTAGATTTTGGCTCCCAGAAGGTATTTAATGATACAAAAATATCTTCTCCTACGTGTTCAATAATTCCAGCTGAAGAAGTTTAGGCTGAAAATCTGGATTGGTTCATAACAATAATCTTATCATCCCTCCTCAAGTTGGTGCGTGTAGATTATGGATGCCCAACTTGGCCATTAAGATAAGAAACTGTGATCTACCAAGAGGCTTAGTAAGAATGTCTGACCAATTATACAATGGTTGAGAAATAAGTTCGCTGGATGTTCCCATTAGTAATCTCATATCGAACAAAGTGACAATCAAGCTCTATGTTTTGTTCAGTTATGAGAGACTGGACTTTTAGCAATATCGAGAACTGCTTGATTATCACAAAAAACATGCATAGATTGAGGATGTGAGATACCGAAAAGATCTTTCATTCATTCACAAGTAGTGGTTGTTTATGAATGATTTTTAACTTCTGTAGATGAGCTAGATATTGTATGTTGTTTTTGGTTTTCCAAGAGACCAGTGACTATCCTAATAGCACAAATCATCTAGTACGAGATGGTCGTGATATAGGGCAACTAGCACAAACCACCTAGTATGAGATGGCCATGATATAGGGAAACTAGCCCAGTCAGAGTCGCACCAACTATATAATCTTATGTCACTATCTTTGCACTAAAGAATTCCTTGCCTTAGGTTGTCTCTGAAATATCGAACAACTCACAATGCAGTCTCCCAATGCTCGTGTCTTGGTTGCTGCACAAATTGAGAAGAAGTATGCACATAATATGAAAATTCTAGTCTTGTAAAGCAAAGATAGATAGGTCGTCCTACCAATCATCTGTACTGCTAAGGAACATCTAGGACAACTTCAGCAATTATATCCAATACATATTTTCGCGGGCAAAAGAAAAATACTTGCTGGGGAATGTGCTGCCTCAACTCCAAGAAAATACTTGAGAGCTCCTAGATCCTTCATGTGAACACAAGTGTGCAAGTAGATTTGAAATTAATGGATGACTTCATGGTTGTTCCCACAAATGATAAGGTCATCAACATAGATAAGAACTACAAGATGCAAATCTGATTTCTGTGTTTGCCATAGCTCTGGGGCAGTGGACAACTTGGCGAACCAGCATGTAGGAGCTATGTCAATTTGTAAAGATATTTTCTGAGTTTGCACAACATTTAGGATTGTTGAACGCCAAAACTAGGTGGTAATTTCCTGAACTTCTCTTGGAGCTTCTCATGCAAGAAAGCATTGTGCACGTCCATTTGATGAGTTCCCAATTTCTCGCTGCTGCAACGATGAACACTGTTCTAATAGTCAATGCTTTTGCAACGAGAGCAAAAGTCTATATTAAGTCTACCCCTTCTACATGTTGATTTCCAATGATGTCCATCCGAACTTTAAATCTTTCCGCTATTCCATCATATTTATGCTTTATCTTGTAGACCTACTTGCAACCAAGCGCCTTCTTCTCGAGAGATAAAGGTGTCACTATCCATGTACTATTGGTTTCAAGAGCTTGTATTTCACTTTGCATGGCTTCCCTGCATTTGCTATACCTTACAACTTCAACATAGGTGGCAGGTTCTTGATCTTGTGTAATTGTTGCAAGAAAAATACGATGTGCCAAAGAAAATTTATCACAATTTACATAGTTGGAGGAGGTGAATTGGAGAATGAGTTCATCTTCTCGATTGTGTTAGTTACATAGTCATATAGTCTCGCAACTAAGTGGAGGGTTGTTTTGTTTTGTGTCCTTTGTGAACTAGACCAATCTCATTAGGCTAATGTTTATTTCTTCAAGTGCAGGTTCAGTTGTGCCTTAATCGATTTTCCCCCTCTTGACTTCTATATTTGATTCATGATTGTTTTTAGATAAGTTTGTTGGTTCATCATCTGAGATATTGTCCTATGCCTCAATACTTTGTTCAAAAGGGTCAACAATTGCTTCATTGTGCAAGGATTCGTAGTTGTGGGACTACCACCAGCAAAAGGATATTTTGTCTCAACAAACTCAACGTTCCGAGAAACAAAAGAATCCCATTTCCAAGTCAAACGGTTTCCAACCTTTCTTACCGTATGGGTACCAAACAAAAACACATTTTCTACTTCTACTAGCAAACTTATCTCCTTTTTTTCCTTGGTTATGAACATAACAAACTGATCCAAACTCTCTCAAGTGTTTAATTGAGGGTACTTGGTCATGCAATACTTCAGATGGGGTTTTTGCATTTAACAAATTAGATGGTGTACCATTTATCAAATAACCTACTTACACTTAAAACACATTCTCCCCAAAAATCAGTTGGAAGATCACCTTGAAAACACAAAGAAAGGGCCACATTCAAAATATGATGTTCTCTTTCAACTATTCCATTTTGTTGTGCTGTTCTTGTGCAAGATATTTGGAAAGTAATTCCGTGATCAAGAAAATAACTCTTCATGCAACTGATTTTTGGGTCAACCCAAATCAGTATCAACCAGATATTACCTACATTTTGGTACCTAAAAGGTAATTAGTGATGCAAAAATATCTTCACTCATATAACCATCAATTCCAACTAAAGTTTAGGTTGAAAATCTTGATCGGTTACATATAATAATAATAATAATAATAATAATAATCTTATCAATATGTGTTTGTTCAATGCCATGTGGTGGTGTTTGCAGTGGTTCCGGTTTTGTTTCAGCACTCGCTCAAAGAGAGTGGGGATGATTACAACGAGAGTAAGGTAGGTGACTTAAGCCATATATTTGGTGTGGAACCAATGAAGGTGACGAGTCCTTCCACTGATGCTGAAGTTGCACTTGCTCTTAGAGTCTTGGAAGGGTGTTGTCTGCTGCATCCAGAGAGTACGGCACTTGCCCATCAAAACAACGCCATTCAGGTCACTTTCATTGCTTTAGAATTTTTCATGTTTTCCATTTCTATGGCTATTGATATTGTGAGAAGTGACTTTTCCGTACGAGGTTTATGGTTTTTCACTAGTATTATCAGTTCTCTAATTAAAAAGAAAGGCTCTGAATTCAAAGATGGCAGATGTGATGTTTGCCTCAAGGAAAGGCACACGCAATCTAAAAAGAGAACAACCAAATTGTACCGTAATCCCCTCGTTTCCTGCTTATGGATGGTCTTGTGCTGATTACTTACATCATCAGCACATAGCATAAACTCAAGCTCGGTTACTATTGCCAACATAATTTCTGTTATCTAACCCTCACCTTTTAAAAAAAGAACAATTGTCCCTTCAATTGATACACCCTGATAGCATTAGCTAAAATGGAATGCCAAATAACAACTCTTTCTCGAATCAAATCCAAAGGCAAAATGAAGTTTTTATCCTTTGATTTAAGCATTGCACTGCAATCGAATGCAAGCAAATTGTGGTGCATAAATAGCACAGGTGTGCACAAGACAATCCTTCTTTCTTCCACCGAGGCCTCCAATCTTGAAAAAGATAGAGAGTTATATATTTAAAAATTGCTGTACTTTGCAGGTTTTAATGAATATATTATCCACTCGTGGAGTACTGGAGCAAGGTGCATGCTTAGATGCTTTAATCTCATTGATGGTGGATTCATCATCCAATCAAATGGTAGCCTGACACTTGCCTTCGTAGCATTTACAACTATGTATCACTTTTCTATCGTGTTTGCTCCTTCCTTTTCTCTCCATTCTTTTCCAATTTATAAAAACTTTAGATATCTGAGAGTCTTGGCTTAGCTGATAGGATTTACTGATTGATGTTACACTGGATGTTTAGCAGAGTTTGCTGCTAAAGAATATTCCTTTTTTTAATATATATTCTCTTGATAATTGCCTATCAGGATTTCGAGAAATGTAATGGTATTATGGAAGTTGCTGACCTTCTAAGAGACAAACAAGTGGATGAAAATATCAGGTACTACTTCATACGCCAGACTTGTTCATTTTAATGCTGTATTCTTCTGATACTCCATGCTTGTTAGTTAGTCCTGTAAAATTGTATCGCATTTATGCTTGTTAGTTGGTCCTTATTTCTTCAAGCTATTAGACAGAGACTTGTTAAATGGTATCAGCACAGGGCATCAAAATTTCTAATTTAGTGACCTTCGATCATATAAGATTTATCTTATTTCATATCTTAAATGTAAAGAATATTCTGAGTGGACTTGACATGTCAAAATTTGATGGAGTATAGCAGTTCGGCACTTAGAAAGCAAGCCTGTGCCATAGAAGAGATGAAGGGAGAAACTTCCAAGTAAAATTTTTGTCCCTAACACCATGGAAATGCCACAAACCTTGATCAGAAGGGATAATATCCATCTATCTTCCAAAATATCGGACTTAGTTAGCAAAGTATACCTTTAAATCAGGCAGACAAATTGAGTGTTCAATAAACAGCATAAGCATGTTACTCAAAACTGCGAAGCTATATCATAAGGAGGAAGAGGTGACTATTGGTTACAGAGCATTTATAGCACCTAGAAAAATTTCGTGGAAAGGTTTTTGTGGGGCCTTCTCATAAGTAACCAGCACTATTGTATATGCTTTCAAGTATAACCCTCTCCAAATAAAACATCCTTAACATTTCAAAACAATTGAAACTTACGGAGAGAGGTTGCCAATAAGAAATTGGGACACATTTACAAATGAAAACTCCTGAAGGATCTAAAGTCCAAGTGCAGGCATCTTCGGAGTATTAAATATATGGAAGGAAACAAGAATCAAGAATGCCATGCAAATATGTTACCCCACGGCCCATTAGAAGTTTTTTTCTTCTCTTCAGACTGCTTAGTTTATATAAAGGAATTTCTGTCAGTTAGAATGCACTACAAATTTGTAAACCTTGAAGTATTTAAGCTTGTTGGGTCATACATTTGCTGGAAAGGGATGAAAAATTGTTTGGTTTTTTTCATGTTTCAGTATTTTGTTTGTCATGTGGTGGTTCGCAGTCTCGAGGTAACTCAATTAAAATAATGAAGGAGATTTTGTATCTTAGGTTAAAATGTGGAGAGTTTTTGCTGCTTCTCATTGGACATGTGAATGGAAGGGATTCGACTCCTTTGGCAACTATACATGAAGATACAAGGCGTCTTCTGGGGGAGAAATCAGCTTCCTTGATATGGGCAGCCAGTCAGTTTGGCTCAACACTAGATCCAGAGCAGAGATTAACAGCCCTCCAGATCCAGGCTCGCAGGGTCCTTGAATCATTAGACTTGTACTGAATGTTAAGGATAGCACCTTCAATTTTAGGCAATTCAGAATGTGCTCCTTTTTGTTTGCAAGTTTTGTATGTATATTTTCCTTTTTAATTGTAATAATAATTGTTTTAACAATGTGGTTATGCTTTTGATATACCTTTTTTTTTCAAGTTTTATGATTTTCTTCTACAGCAACTAATCGATGAAAGGAAAGACGGGTGCGAAGTGGATAAATTATCCATCTAACTTCCAAAATATCAGACTTAGTTAGCAAAGTATACCTGTAAATCAGGCAGACAAATTGAGTGTTCCAAAAACAGCACAAGCAAGTTACTAAAACTGCCAATCTATCTCACAAGGAGGAGAGGTGACTATTGGTTACAGAGCATTAATGGCACCTAGAGAAATTTAGTGGAAAGGTTTTTGTGGGGCCTTCTCACAAGTAACCAGCACTATTGTATATCTTACTTAGTATACCCTGTCCAAATAAAACATCCTAAACCTTTCAAAACAATTGAAACTTAGGGAGAAAGGTGACCAATAAGAATTTGGAAAACACATTTCCTGATGAAAACTCCTGAAGGATCTAAAGTCCAAGTGCAGGCATCTCCGGAATATTAACTATATGGAAGGAAACAAGAACCAAGAATGCCATGCAAATATGTTACCCCACGGATTATTAGAAGTCTTTTTCTTCTCTTTTTGACTGCTTGGTTTATATAAAGGAATTTCTGTAAGTTAGAATGCACTTTAATTTTGTAAACCTGGAGGTATTTAAGCTTGCTGTGCCATAGGGATGAAAATTTGTTTGGTTTTTATTCATGTTTCAAGTATTTTGTTTGTCATGTGGTGGCTCAGTCTCAAGGTAACTAGATTAAAATAATGAAGGAGATTTTGTATCTTAGGTTAAAATGTGCAGAGTTTTTGCTGCTGCTCTCTGGACATGTGAATGGAAGAGATTCGCCACCTCTGGCAACTATCCATGAAGATACAAGCCATATTCTGGGGGAGAAATCAGCCTCCTTGATATGGGCAGCTAGTCAGTTTGACTCAACACTGGATCCAGAGCAGAGACTGACATTCCTCCAGAACCACGCTCGTAGGGTCCTTGAATCCTTAGACCTTTACTGAATGTTAAGGACATCAGCTTCAATTTTGGGCAATTGAGAATGTGCAATAATAATTGTTAAGGACATCACCTTCAAGTTTTCTATGTACATTCTCCTTTTTTATTGCAATAATAATTGTTTTTACCCTGTGATTAAGCTATTGATATACTTTTTTTTTTTTCAAGCTTTATGATTTTCTTCCACAGCAACTAATCGATGAAGGAAAAAAGGGTGCGAATTATACTAAATTATTAATATCTTATTATTATTTTCAAAAATAAATTTATACATATAATTTCCCCCTGGGGTTCCTGCTAACCTCACCCGAAATGCACCAATGTTTCATGCACTGCTAACTGTATCGGTATCTTTCTCTTTTAATCAAATCAGAATTCCTGATATTAGTTTTGCGAAGGCTCAATAGTTTATTTTGTCATTATTACTGAGGTTTCCTTAACTTCTGCTCCATCATCTTGAAAACAATTAAAGGAAACAAAATTATATTATTTATTCAATAATTAAGAATATTGATCGTTTTAAAAAATAATTTAATGTGTATTTTTATTGTTGGTGAATAATAGTTCATATTTTAAGATAGATTTGGACGTGTATGGTTAACAATTTAAAGAATCGTTATAATTTAAAAGAAGATTAAATTAGTGGTTCATATAAAATATACATTCCTTGTGAATGGTGACCTCAAATCGATAGCCATGAACTCTCTTCTTGCAAGCTCGCGTGCTTCTTCTCCATTGCTCCCTCTCTTCCCACACTCTTCCAAAACTTTCAATTTTCTTTTCAGATTCAGACTCAGACAAACCCATTTCCATTCTCTTCTTTTCGCCTCTTCCAACTCCAATTTCTCTCCCTTGGTTGTCGCATGTTGCTCCTCTGCACCTTCACCCATTGGATCCAACCCTTCTCAGCAACCCCTTCTCAAAGATCAAACCTTTCACACTCAAATCACAACCCCACAAACCCCTTCATTTCTTTCGCCCTTACCGAAGCTTAACTTCTCTGACCAAGCCTTCTTTCTCCTTGCATTCATCGCTTCCACGGTATGATCCCCTTTTTGTCGTTTTCGGCTGAACTTTTTCTTTTTAGGTTTTCCTATATATTCTCATTAATTAATACGGTAATCTGAGTTGAGTGTTGCATCAACTTGAAGTGACGTTCTCAATTCTCTTAGTTAATCGTTACCTTTTTCTCGCTCGATTTTCTCCTTTCGATTTGAATTAAAATTGTTGCTCTTTTTCTGAAGATGTTTTGACTATCGTTTTTGCAGACATCAGTGGCATTCGCTAGCCTTGTTTTTGCTGCTGTTCCCACCCTATTTGTAAGTTGTCTGTCACATTGGTTATAGTTATAAATGCAGTGTGTATAAACATATGTTATTCTGCCTGGTTGGTTGCATTTGCTTCCTTTTGGTTTAGGGTTTAGGATAAATTGATAATTGAGATTTCAATGTTTAAACTTCTAATTGAGAAGAATTCAAGTTGAACGCAACTGTTCAAACAAAGGATTTTTTTCCTTAGATGGAGGTTTTGATTTTAGATAGTTTTGCCAAGGAGGAACCATCAGCTGTTTGCTGAGTTAGTTAAACACCTAAAGAGGATTTGGAATCTGCATGTGATATCACTTCGACTGCAAAGCGGGCTAGGCTCACTCATATTCCAATTTGGATTCCCTTTTTACGTGACTTATGTCTCAGTTGATGAATGTTAATGTAAATTGATATTGGTTTTTATTTTTATTCTCTGGTGTAAGATCTTCAACTTCTGTTGCATCCAATAGGAACTTTATTAACTTGCCTTACTGGCTATGCCTAGACCTATTTTCTTCGTGTTGTTTTATTTTTTTTCGCTCTATGTTTTGATGCCTAGACATGTCGTATGGCATCCCCTTATTTGTCTTATTTGGATAATTGTTAAGCATAAACAGAATCAAAATACTCATATACCCGTTTTCTTTATCTTCCTTAGGCGATGAGAAATGCTGCAATATCCCTTTCAAAGTTGGCTGATACAGCTCGTGAGGAGCTCCCTAGTACCATGATTGCTATTAGGCTTTCTGGGATGGAAATAAGTGATCTAACTCTAGAACTAAGTGATATAAGGTAACAATGTTTATTATGCTTTGACTCCATTGTTGCTGTATTTCTTTCGATCTTTTTTTTTTTTTTTTTTTTTAATTTTTTTTAAATTTTTAATTTTTAAATTTTTTTTGGGGTGGTTGGGTAAAAAACGTGCTATCTTTAAGTATT
>Ga0099825_1002548_pt1 | contig 24227 bp, 5 predicted proteins | sample SiratroredBW_FD_76838 | JGI IMG/M metagenome (GOLD analysis project Ga0099825, IMG submission 76838) | Root nodule microbial communities of legume samples collected from California, USA - Siratro red BW | ecosystem: Host-associated > Plants > Roots > Nodule | place: USA: California | collected... | reverse complement strand
CTTTAAAAAAAAATACATTGATAAAAAAAAAACAAAAAATAGATAATTATTAAAAAGAAAAAAAAAAAAAAAAAATAAATAAAAATAAAAAAAAAAAAAAAAAAAAAAAAACTTGAAGAATTAAAAAGCTTTTACCAAATAAAGCCCCATCAGGACTCCAAATCACACGGTTGACAGAAACGCCGGGATCTTTCACAAGAGCAGCCTGAATTGATTATGATTAGTTTTATTTTCAGTCATGCAAACTCAACAATTCTGAGGGTTTGGTAATCAACAAATAAAGGTGAGAAAGGACAACCTGAAAGGGCATGGAACAAGCACTAAGATCCCACACTTTAAAGTTCCTCATGAGCAACCGCTCCCTAGAGCCCACTTCCCACAAAGCAATATCCCCCACATTCGTGCCAACTGACACATTGCTCAAGAAAACAAAATTGAGTCAATTTCCAGCATGAATAGTAAATACATATAACTAAGAATCATGTCAACACTAAGAAAAGGCCTTAAAAGAGTAGCAGACCAAGAAGCAGTGTCTGTTGAACTGGATGAAAGTCCATGCTCATAGGAGATGAGCCTTGGTTCAGAGTTCGCATGACAGTCTTTGGCAAGTCGTCAGGTGCATTAAAAGCCTGACCATGACCATGACCAGGGAATGTAGCTGACAAAACATTGACAGGCAGATTTACCTGCACAAAATAGACACAGATTCATAGCAGAAATTGGAAAGTTAATAACTTGCATTGATGAGTTCCAGGACTATATCGGATGTTTCAATAAATGAAACCAGATTACCTCATCTGATATTCCCATTGGTCGCGTTCTCTTAGAAACATGATCTGAATCACCAGATGGATAGTCAACAGAAGGATTAGTTGGAGGGGTCCTAGGGTGCTTCAAAGCAGCTTAAAAAGGCAATGAAAAATCAGACATCGAAGATTATAAACCAAACACAGCATCCTAAGTACAACTAGTCACTAAGAGTTAGAGAATGAAAGAAAGCAAAATAATATAATACCAGGAATTGATGGTGCACCAAGACCTATAGCTCCACCAGATACTGCAGGATGTGCTACAGTTGTTGGATTTGACATCCAACCAGCCAGGGGTGTTGGAACTGGTGCTGGAGTAGGTTGAAAAGGCTATACATATGACAGAGTCCAGCACCATAATAAGAACAAAAACATAATAACATATCATACAACTCCTATGAAACCAAATCAGTTCAGTAGCCCACCCCATGTGCACCAAGAGGAGGAAATCCTCCAGCCTTCGGTAATGATCCTAGTAGTGGATTGCTAGCAGGGGATGGAGCTCGTGCACCATTTGGTTGTCCACACGAGTGATCCACGAAAAGTGTTTTTATATCTGGATTTGGCCGGGGATTCTTACAAAGTTGATGCTGCCAATTCAAGCTGAAATTTAATTTTGAAACAGGAAAAGAAAAAGGAAAAAATCTCAGTTATCCCATCATATAAGATTATCTAATCAGTTTTAAATAGCATTTATACAGTGCAAAAGCATATGCAGTAGCTCATCTACATGCAGAAGCTCCTCTGCATGCAAATGATCTAACAAAAAGAAGCACTGAAGCAAGAACTAAGCAGTCAAGTATTAGCGAATATAATCAAAACATTCTATGAACAAAATTACAATGCTGCCACGCATCTCATCACTGATGAAAATGCAATAAGGTTTCAATGGTCAGAATATTTGATAAGCATAGCATGAAGCATGTGTACACCAAATAAATCAGAAATGTAAATATAGAAATCGGCAGATGACCTCCTTCCATTGTAACTTTTAAACAAAGATACCAAAAGCAATTTCGGACCTATAATATTAAGTCATTACATGCAGAGCATAAAGTACAGTTGTCAGTTTACTGACATTATTTTAGACCTCCAAATGAATTACCTTTGATTGATGAGAGTCCGTAACCTTGAGTTTTTAAGGTTGGGAAATTGCAATTTATCACGAAACAAGGGATTGGCCTCAATCAACTTTTTGAGCTCAACCAACATGATTGCCCTTGCAGACTTCGTATCCCCATACTTGGACAACTGCTCGTTTTCCCTATAACAACAGAAATTCACTTTCTGTCTCTTACCAAAGTTTAGACCAGTCTAGGAATTATATACATACCTAAAATTCTCCAATGTCAAAAGCTGTGTGATTTCCTTAAACAGTTCTTCATTAAATGTGGCAAAGACTTTCAAATCCTTCACTAATATTTCTACAGCCTTGGACCGATCATGCCTACAAAAACATTGATTAAAAAACAGCTGAAGTTCAATACTTATAAAAGAATACTAAGTCTCAACAGAATACATATGTGAACTTGTTAAGAGCTTACTTATCTAATGCCTCCAGGTACTTCTGCTTCCTTATCTCAAAAAATATCTTCATAGAATACCTATTGTCATCAACTTTTGTGAAACCAGAGAGGTATCTCTCAACCTCATCCCAATTACCATTGTGCACTTCATCCTCAAAATATTTCATGTTAAAGAAAAACCCAGACTCCTGCTCAAGTCTAATATTTGAAAATAATAACAATTAGTCAAATAAATAATGTGATAAAAACTAATCAACAACAAGAATAACAGCAGCAAAATTTAAATGGAACAAGCCCCACTTGTGAACAGTTTCTTTGAACTTTTCCTCGTCCAGAAACTGCAGGATTAAGAACACCAACTCCCTACTGAGAGATGACATCGTAACTGCCTCGCCTTCTATTAGACAAGCACCAAAGTGAGCAACTATAAACTAGATCTGCAGATAAAAAGGTCATTTCAAAAATGAGGAGTTAGAGAAATTGCACGCCGACCAGTTACCAGAAAACACAAAAAATGCATACAAGAAAATAAGAACGAGAGTGAATCATTTGACTAGCCCCAGCAAAGCATTTAGAGAGAAAGGAATCGCTTCCATGTCCGAAAAATCAAACCAAAATAGAGAGGAGAAAGAAGGTTTGAGGGGAAAAAACGAAGGGGCAAAAGAAATTGAGTGTATACCATAAGATCAAAGCTAGAGAACGAAAGCGGCTTTAATCCCATAGGGAATCCAAGATGCAAGAGAAAAAATCATAAAGTGTTTTATAAAGGGAAAGAAAAGAAGAAAAAGTCGAAATTAAAATACACATAAAAGCTACAGACTTTAAAAACAGCAGATTCGGAAACTGAGAGAGAGAAAGGGTTTCGAGAAGCTCTCACCTTCAAAACTCAGTCACATGGGAAGCAAGGTCCCCCGAATATAGAACGCACCACCACACCACCACCAAGAGAGAGAAACCCAAACACCAAAAGACCAAACCTTTCTCTCTCCCTTCTCCCCTACTCCACTTTCTCTCTCCTGCAAGAAATGTCCTAATATACTCTCACTCACTCTCTATCTCTAATTACCAATCTCTCTCAATATATATATATATATATATATATATATATGACACATGAACTTGCTGAAATAGGTTATTTTATATTAGACGCGACAGGGAAGGGTGATGATAAGTACTTGTGCTTATTGGTACAAGTTATCATCATTCTACATAAGCTATAAGATAGTCCAATGGGCTTATATTTCAAGTTCAGTTGGATGTGGGTCCCACTAAGCCGGCTTCATTTTGTCTAAGTAATCGGCTTGGAATCTGGAGCTGACAGCTGTTGTTCGGCTCGGAGTAAAAGTTAAGGACGGGTGATGTTTTCCTACTTCCTCACCTAGGGTTTTGTATCTGATCTGAACCGTTAGTCAAATCTTCACTGGACGGAGAAGGCTATTGGATAGATCGTAGGGGTGAGAATTGAGGGAAGATGTTTGGGCGAAGGATGAGATAATTCCCACAAAGCCATTTTCACTGGGTTCAGATCCCCGGATAACGACAAATTTCTCGGACCGGTCCCAAAAGTGTTTGGGCTCAGTGTTTGAGAATATTACGGTGTCTGCCACACGGAACTTATTGTATCACGTGATACGGCGATACAGTTCATGATTGCGATAAGATATAGTATGAGATAGTACGAGATGGAGTAAAGATTCGCGATATAAGAGTTAATAAAGTAAGTGAAGTGAAATAAATGTGTGGCGAGAGCGTGTGTAGGTTATTGTCCCTGTCAGATGTGTACGTTAACCTCTTTCCTCAAACCAACCATAAAATACGCTAATTCAATTAGATATTTATTTTATAGTTATCGTATTCTTTTTCTATAAAAATAAAATACAGTTTTGTTAAGCTGAGATAGAAAATATTAAATAATACTATTATTAAATTACAAATATAAGATGTAAAAGAATGCATGACAATAGTGTGCATTTTAAAAGGAACAAAAATATATTTAACTTATCTTAGGAATATTTTTCAAAAGTATACAGAATGCATTTAATACAGTACAGTCAATAAAATTAATTATTTTCTTAATTCTGATAAATTAATTAATTTTTTGGCAGATAAAGTCTTTAAGGATTATTTATTAATACAGTTTAAATTTGCCGTTTATAAGGTAAAGACTCTGCTTACTTAACTACTATCTTTGACTCAATATTTAATGTCCCCATTCCCTTTATGAATAGTAATTAATGCATTGTTTTAGTGCATAAGAATTAAAGGGAAGCAAGCAAATGAATCTAGAAATACTGGAATGTGTTTTTAATAGAAAAATCATAAAAAAACAAAAATTGGTTGTATTTTCACAGTACTTATTTATGAATAAAAATATTAATATTGAATATTAATTATCTAAACTAAATCATAAGTTTTAAATTCAATAGAAAAAAAAAATAATACAACTTTCTCAATCCAGCTTTAACTTTTCCGTATGTCAAGATCCTGGTCAGAGTCTAGCTGGCACTCTAGCAAACCTGTTTTTTTTTTTAAGAATAATTATTCTTTAGTCTATGAAAATATTAAATTAAAAAACAAACTAAAAAGATATTTGTTAGTGACTCTTTTTTAACTGTCAAACTTTTAAAATATTATATGTATATAATTTCTTAGTCTATTATAGCATTAATTATTTATTTATTATGTCATTATTTTTTCCTAAGACATAATTAATTTTATTGTATATTTACTGTGATAAGGAAATAATAAAAAAATACTATATTTTCTTAGACCAAAAGGGAAGGAATATATGTATAGAGCAAGAAAAACCAATAAAGATGTTATATAAAAATAATAATTAAATGCACTCCCTCTAATGAAGACAGTGTCCATAAAGTATTAGTAACTATGACTAATAGTTTAAAGAATTAATTAATTTTCATTTTTCTTGTAAATTTAAATATTTTAATTAAAATTTTATTATTATTTTATTAAGTACTCAAAATTTCATATTTTTAAATTAAGTCTTTTTAGTTTAATTCTTTTCGTTAATTAAGTGTTGTAGTTATATTTTATTTTATCATCTTATTCACTTATTTTCAAATATTAAGAATTATGAAGTTTTATAAATAATACAAAAATAATATTACATTCAATATAAAATGGCAAGTGACAACTGACTTTTATAGTTTATGTTAACTATAAAAGTTCATATATTTTAACACATAAATAAGTAAACAGTGTATGACAAAACAATATAATAATTATATCATTCAATTAATAAAAAAATAATGATTCAACTGAAAAAATATAAAATTTTAAATATTTAATATAGATTAAAAAAAGTAATTAATGACAATTTAATTAAAAATAGTAAAACTTAGACAAAATTTAAAACTTAATTAATATATATTAAATAACTAATAAAAATTTAATTAAGAATCCTCATATTTATAAAATAATTAAAATTAATTAATAAAAAATTAATAACAATTTGATTATAAGTATTTAAATTTTAAAAAAATAAAACTTAATTAAATCTGATTTAAGTTTAAGTATTTTAAAACAGTTAAATATTCAATTTTTTCTTTAAAAAATAGCAATAGTGTAAAAAAATTACTACCAAATAGTGAAATAAAATTGTACATGTGTTCAAAGTTATTGGTTAAAATAAGTGCGTAAATATATAGTATAAGATTGGGTTTAGTTTTGGTGTAAGAAATATTATGATATGAATCAATTAGCAGAAATATTATACGAGAATCTATTGAAGTAAAAACATAGGAAAGTGATGTGTTGATATGATATATGAATGTACTAGGCTGATCCTAAACAATGATAACATTTTATTCTTATTAGCTGCCACATTCACATATATGTTAATGAATATGCAAGGATGCTTAATGTAATTCAATATGATAAGTATAATTTTAATTATATATAGACTTTAATGTAATTAATAATAGATTTATTATTTTAAATCAAACTTATTTAATTTGATTTATTTAGTTATTTTTGTTAATATTATATTTATATTGCAAAGATTAGATAGACTATTAATTGTATATAATAGATGGTCCAATAGTGGATATGAAGGAAGCCTGTAATGTGAGTTTGTATGATCAAGTCAAAGTTCCTTTTCTGATTTAAAATATAAAAGAATGAAATAAGAGTAAGTAAATTAAAGAGTAAAATCTCTAATATTTCATAAATAAATTTGTAAAATAAATATACAAAAAAAAATAAAAATAAAATCTTAAAAATATATTTCCAAGATTATCGAAGCAGATAAACATATAAAACAATAGAAACTTCAAGAAAAAAAAAATAAGTGGGACCAAGATAGTATGATTAAAGCACCTTAGTTTTCTTATATTATAATCTTTGAATGTTTTAAACTATTTTGAAGTGATACTATATAGTTTTATAATGAATTTTTAAGTTTTTTGCAATTAAAGTTTCATTATTTAACAGATAAGTAGTTGTATAACAGTCTGTCTAATATTTTTTAAGTCTAATTTATGTTAATGGAATATCTTTTAAAATATTTAGTTATATTATTAGATTGAATTTTTTATCTAGTTTACATAGTTTTCAATAATATTTTATTTATATAATTAAAGAAATAAAAGATTACAAATATTAAGAGTAGCTAAACAAAAAACTGAATATATTAGTAGATGTATTTTTTCTTACTTATATTCTTTTGAATTGATTGATATATCTTTGATTTGATGAATTAATTGGCGTTTGAATTTCGAATATTTAATGAATGATACATCTTTATTCTATTTTTATAAATAACAATCATCACATCATTTTTTATTTTTTATTTTTTATTAACTTATATTATTTGCATATGAATTTTGAACATTGACTCACAGAATTTTATTTTTTTTTATGAAAATGTGAGAAAAAGAGAAATAGAAGATGTGCAGCAAAAAGGTGCTGGTTGACAAAAATCTAAGGGATGGCCCCTCTAAAATCTTCCATAAGAAGAATGCCCAAAATAATTATGACAGAAGCCATGCTTCACATTTTCAATTCAAATCCCCACCTTTCTTCCTTCCTACCAAATAAAGCAACACATAATAACTCCTTTTATACGTTATGTATTTATTGCCATCACAAAGCTATTTTCCATTTTATAAACATCTATGCTTCTGCCAATACAAAGAAAGAGAAGATGGTGGAACACAAAAGCCAAAGATTCCAACCATGTTTGAATTCACAGAGAACACAAGAGTCTGGAACTTCCACAAACCACTAACTAAGATTAATAGTTCTTTATTCATACTATGTGACTAATAAATTTTGAGTAATAACATATTATTTCCATATCACATATAATTGTTATAGCACCAACACGGTTGTCATCAATTTAACAGAAATAATTATATTAAGAATTTTTATAATTAAACTAAAATATTCAAAATAATTGGATTAATTAAAAATATTTAACAACGTGAGAGAACTGCCTGTCTATATAATTATTAATGTATAAATAATATATATAAAATGAATGAATGACGTAAAAAAATGATGAATATTTGAGATGAGATGAGAAAAAGGAATGACATTGAGAAGGTACAAATTAAAGGATCGTGCAACATGGCTGAGGTGGACCCCACACATTCTCTCTCTGTCTCAAGCGCTGAATCAAAAACCTCTTCACCTTCTTCTTTGTTTGGTGGACCCTCGATAAACACCAGTCACACACACATTCAGCGCGTGTCCTCACTTTTTTTTTTTTTTTTATGGGATTGGTTAAAGAGTGTTGACTTCTAACCTCATTGAAAGATATAACTAAATAATTAAGTTGTAAATTATGTTTTAATTCTCACTATTAAAATAAATGATAACCTAAAACAAGTTGACAAAAATCATTTGACTACTTTGTCAAATAAGTTTTAGAATTATTAATATAGTCATTATATCATTCACTAATTAACCTTTTTATATGTGGAAATTAATGTAATTGATAATAACTCACGCGTCTTCTAATCCTAACCGACAAACTTTGCTATTTGATTAAAAGAATTAAAGTTTGTAACAGAAAAAAACATAAAGACAGGAACGTTTAAACAATTTGTGCAAATAGTGTGAATGTAATGTGAGAAATGAGAGAATATAGAAAATTCCATATTCTTAGCTTTAAAGTGTAAATTGAAATTCTATAATTTTAATTAAAGAAATTAGTTTAACATCTTGAATTTTATTTTTTAATTTATTATCTAAATAACGTATTTCTTTATAAATATTTCATTTTTTTATAAATAAAATTACTATCTAAAAATTATCATCAAAATACACATTAAAATAAATAAAACGCTAAACCTATATACAAACGCAACATAACCAACAACAACAAAAAAAATATTTGCATTCTTCCAATCATCCAACCAATTTCATTATTTAGAAAAAAACAAATACAAAACTCATTTTATCACAAACAATAGAGATTTAATAAGAATTTATAAAAGTAAAATAACAATAAAAATCTACATGTTGAATGATACGTATCTTATTATTTTACAATAAATTCACTAGTGACGTGACAATTAGTTTACATAAACAACAATGCTAATGAAGTAAACAAAAAAGATTCAATTTTTTTTTTTTAAGATCCATTTATGGAGATTTTTTAAACAACTTTTTAAGATTGATTTTGGAGATTTTAAAGTATATTTATTGTTTTAGAAAAACAATTTTCATTCTTAAATTCTACTTTTACACCGGGTCCATTTCTACCTTTCAACTAATAAATTTGTTATAACAATTAATTTGGCGCTTAATATTTAATAAAAATGCTAATGTGACCATTCGCTAGAGTGTTACGTGAATAGTTATTATTTATATCTCTTATTTAAATATTATCTATATCTCTTAATACTTTATTCTTTCTTTTTCTTTTTCTTTTAACTAAACCGTTTTCATTTTTAATGTAATCATGACATAATCCATTTTTACTTATTTATTTATTTTTCACTAATGAAACATATTTTTTTGAAGTCCTCTGCAGTCTGCACCGACAGTTATGAAAAGTGTTTGAGTTCGTAATGGCCACTCAATTTCAAACCATTGTGCTATTAATATTTTATTTATTTATTTATCTATTTATAACATATACAACACCATTAACCTTGAATTGGATTGGAGAGAGTGGCGTTGACCAGTCAACCATATCATACTCTACTCTACCACCATTCTGTTGCCTATTTTTCTTAAACATAATTAGATATAATAGGACAAATTTTATGGTTCAATATCTTATCTTAAAAATTAAAAATGATATTCATTTTAAAATCATAATAAGAGATAAAATACAATTTAAAATAAAGAGGTTAAATAGATTTTTATAATTAGGATAAAGAACCAAAGCTATAATTTACCATTTCAATATTGTAATGAATATTAAGTTTTAAACCTTTTTGCATTGTATGTAAAATTTTAAAAGTATAATCGATAAAATATTTATTTTGTTATCATCGAAAGTAGTCCATTCATGTTCTTGTCAGCATCCTTCAACTTGAGAAAATTCGTGATTAAAAAGGAGCAACAAATAGATATTATTAGATCTTATATCTATCAATCATTTTCCATGTGCCCATAAAACTCATTGTAGAATGAAGTCACGATAAATGATTTTGACTGATGAGGAAAATATATAATTTGCTTTTTTTTTATCGTAACCCACACTACTCAATCCCTTTATTAGGTTTCTACTTTTGCAATACTTTTCTACCCTATTTTAAAACTCTGAATTTTATTTTACATATTTGAAATTCTAATATGGAGTTGGTAAAATAATTTTATTTAAAAATATTGTTTTCAAAACTTACTAGTGGGTTATATTTAAAGATATACTTGTTAGTAGTTTAAGTTGATGATAAATCTTTTCTGATTGTATTTAAAATTTAATACTATTAGTAATCTTACTCGATGTAAATACTAGTTAATTCATATTATTATTATTATTATATTTTTTATAAATTTTATTGTCAAACTTGATGTACGAGTGTGAGTTTGTTTTCACATTTATTTATTTCTTTACAAATATATGTATTTGTCTATTATTAGGTGGGACGAGACATAACATAATGTGAAAATAATATATTTTAGTCCCATCTTATAATGATTCAATTAGATAAAAAAATTCTTAAAATGATTTATTAAGATAATTCATGCATAATTATAAGACTTACATTTGTTATTATTACATTTAGTATTTTGAAGTAAATGTTAAAGTAATAAGAAAAAATATCTTTATTTATAACTAATAAGGTGTAAAAAGAAAGATTGAGTTATAAGTCTTTAAATTTTCAGTTTATTTTAAGTAGTGATAGTTTTATAGCTCCTAAGTTTAGTATACTACACATATTCATTTTAAGTTTAGTATACTACACATATTCATTTTTTTCATAAGTAATAGACAAATTTTAAAAGTATCAAATAAAATTGAGAAAAAAAATCAATTTCGTTCAAAAATATCAAATATGACTTGTAAATACGAGATGAGACCGAAAAATACTAGTTTTGTTCAAAAATACTAAACATGACTTAAAAATACTAAACAAGGTCGAGGAATACCAGTGTCTTTCTAGGACAAAATCGTGATGAAATTCCTAACTCCAAAGTGAACAATACTTCAGATGCGATGATTGATTATAACGATACCATTTCAACAAACTTTAAATCAAAATAAATCTTATTAAAAAGTACCAAATATGATTTAAATATACTAAACAAAGTTAAAAACATTAATCTTAATAAGAAACATCATTCAAAATATCTTATCAGGAAATACATATATAAGACATAGAAATACTCAAACTCAAAAATACTAATCCAATACTAATCTTATCTAGAAGTATTAGATAAAACTAAAAGTATCTTAATACAATAACAAATATTTATGTAACCAATCAAAGGATAATAAACATATATAACGAATGACTAAACAACGGTTAAACCAAACTTAAGAATGGCATGGACTCATCCAAGTCAAAGTCTACTAAAAAATAATATAGACTACTATCTGAAGATATTAAACACGTATTCTATTATCTATCCTATTACTGCATTAATTATTACCCTCATATATTAATTTGAATGTTAAAGTATTTATATAAATATCTCTACCTTTGAGACTAAGATCGAAGAGAAACCATAAACCAAAAACTGAATCGTTAGTATTATTTCACAGGACTTTTCATGCCCCATCCAGAAATGACCAAGTTAAGGTGATTTGTTTAAAAATTTAAATTTATCCAATTTCTCCATTTTTAAATCAGTCCCAGCAACTGCTTCTATTATAATACCACTGTTACGTCTTACAAAATTCTTAATTTCACATATATATATATATATATATTATTTGGATAAGTTCACATGTCTTGGTATAGAGACGTTTTCATTTATTAACTAAATGTCAACACAATTTAAATTTTAAAATTTTGAAATGTTCACGTGCTCTTGAATTTCTGTCATGTTCACCTACTCATGCAATTATGGAATAACATACTATCTCCAAATAAAAAGAAGACTGAGTATAAGGTCATTATTGGTTTTAAAATTTTCTTTCACTTTTATCTCTTGTTTTTTATATAATTACAAAAATATCCATTATTTGATTTCGCATTCTAATATAAGTAGTGAAAACAAATTACTTTAACTATGTGTTTAAATGAATTTCTGAAATTAAGAAAGAACGTCAAAATAAGAAGTTAAGAATTATTTTGGAAAACAAGAAATAAAAAGGAAATATTCCCTCCAATAATATAGACATATGCTTTTAGATTATAAGCAAATTTGTTAAGCTTTTAAATTATAAGAAAATTTTTCAATCATAATATTTTTATGTTAGTATTCTCTTAAAATATTTTGTTATACAAGTTATTTTCTTTCTTTATTATGTATATATATTTCCTTCTTTTTAACATAATAAGATAATAAGATAGATAACTTTTATTAATCGTTTCTAGTATTTTTTGTTTTCCTAGTTATTCTTTGTTAAGGTGTCTGAAGTTTTTGGTGAAGAGCACTCTTGTACTTCTTTTCCATTATGCATGGAAAGTCTAATCAACCTAGTCATTGTTCCTTTTTCTCCTCTTTTTGATTCAAGTCGAATTTGTTAATGGAACTGCACGACAACCATCAAATTTTAGATCCGATCTATAGTGCTTTGTTCCGATGTAATAACATCGTGGGTTTTTGGATTGTACATTCGGTTGCAGTTTCTATTCATCATAGTATTTTTGGATGGACAAAGCCGATGAGATTTGGAATAATCTGCAATCTTGTTACTCTTAGGATGAGATATGGTAAATGCAAGTACTGTAAAGTCTTGCACTTATTGTGGTCGTTCATGTCGTAGTAAAAATGTTTGTTTTGCAAACAGGGTTTCCTACAAATGGTGATGCTAAGCATGATAAACCTATTAACACTCACAGCGGAAAGATTTGCACACACTATGGACGAATTGGGGCATATTATAGACGTTTGCCATCATAAACATGGATTTCCTCCTGTTCACAAATATTCCACTACCAAGCACACCATTGTTAACAATATTATGACTGACAATGGTGAAATCACAAGAACGATCACCTATGCTCTTCAACATTTGGGTTAGTTTGTTACATGTCCAACTTTAGATCATCTACATGCAGCTTTTCATGTTCTTCACTATTTGTAAGGTACACCCTAGCTTTGGCAATTTTCTTGCTGTATATAGTTTTCTTCAACTCAAACATTCATCGACTCTAACTCTAATTGGATCGGTGTTAATGCAATTGTTGGTTAGTTATGATTTCTGTTTGAATACTTTCAGCTTGTACTTTTCTTTCTTCATCGTCTATATATATTCCTCCTTTTATACATAATAATATGGACAACCTTATTTGATCATTTCTAGCTTTTCTTGCTTTCCCGATTGCTATTCTTCGTTAAAAGTAATAACATTAAATTCTAAGTTCTCAACTTTAGATGCACCATCTAAACTCAGAAGACATGGATGTAAGTTCCATGTATACCCAAAACTGAAACCTATCCACTAAGAACTAAACACCCCCACCAATGTCCCTTATCCATCCCTCTACAATCTACGAGAAAAAACATGCAACACAAAATCAACACATCACTAAAACGCAAAAAAAATTAAAGAAAAATAAAACACTACTTGTAACATTCCCTGTGATTCCCCATAATCAAATTGCTGCTACTACATAAAAAATGACACGATCAAGCCTTTAACCCTAAATTACCTGCAACAAACAAAAAATTTCCAACCATATCAAGCGATTGAAACCCAAATCTGTGGACATGGTCAATACTCGAAAGCCATCAATACTAAATACCAAAATCTTGATACATCAACATCTTAAGTTGTAAATATGAAAATGACACAAGGAAGAGTATACAGGTAATTTGGTGTATTGCTTACGAAACATTGCCTGCAGCATACCATGCTTCAAGTCCTTAACGGACAGGGGCCATTACACCACAGTTGTTTAACACTTCAATCAAATGATGCTCGCTGTTCTAACCTAAAGCCCAAAGACCTACTGTCCCATGTTAGGGGGTGGCGGAGGAAGACGGACACCCTGACTCTGCATTGGTTGGGCAGGAAAACCTTGTGGAGGAGGCATTGATGGAGGCCTGGTACCCATGTTGAAACCCGATGTTCCACTTGCAATAGGGGGTGGGGGTGGGACAGATGGCATTCCACCAGAAGGTGCAGGTCTAGGACCGTTAGCTGCTGTCATAGGAGGAGGAGGTGGCATAGATCCTGGCATTGGAGGTGGAGGAGCTCTAGGAGGATTTGCCACAGGTGCACCAGGAGGTAGCCCTTGTGGGGGAGGTGGAGGTGGTGGCAGTGGAGCTTGAGGTGGTGGAGGCAAAGGCCTTGGTGGAACACCAGATGTTGCTGTGCCATTGGCTGTAGAGGGAGGCTGTGGTTTGTTTGCCTCCGGCGGCTTGGTTTTAAAATACAATTGCAACTACAGACAAGTATCAATTGAAGTCGTGAGTGGAAGAAGGGGGAAATTAAAAAGAAATTAAATCAATGATGCACAGCGCATAAACAAAAAAAATCAAGAAAATAAAGCAAGAAAGAAGACAGGAAATTCCCAACCTAGTTTTGCAGCTGCTGAACGCTTGAAATAATTAGCTTGTATTGATAGTTACAAGGGCAAACAATTAAAATGAAACGACTTGGATTCATTTGAACCAGCCTTGTGTTTGGATGTCTAGGGACAAATTGTAGGTTTCCGTAGCTTAATTTAATGTTAAAAACAGGTTTTAATAAAAAGCTTGTAAAAATAACCGTAGAAAACTATAATTTTTAATTCTTCACAGCAAACATTTATCAAACAAGCTGCAAGCCAATCCAAATGTAGCACCACACCATTTTTTTTTTTACCAAATGCACGTTCAAATTTGCATGTTCTGGCATCAGTGCATAGTGCTACATTGGCGTGTACAAGTCTACAACTAATCATCATGCATGTGGTTTTACTGTCCCTTTCTTGTAAAATTAAAAGCTATCTTCGGCCTGGCTCACAAAACACACAGACACTTGCATAGATCAAATTTACCATCACAGACAGACAAGAGGAGAACATTAACTAACCGTGAACATCTTAGAGTCTGGATCCCAATGCGAGAAAAACTTCGGAGTGGACTTATCAATCTCCGTGCTGGGCACCTGAAAACGTAGCTTAATGAGCACAAAGCAAATTTCCACAACTAGAAAAGAAAAACAAAACAGCCAAAATAAAAGTATAAAGGAAGACCAAAACAAATACTCAAACAAAAGCAAGAAAATACCTTGAATGCAATTATTTCATACGGTTCAGCCGCAAAGAGAAGGTACTGATATCTTTTATCAAAGGGTTGCACCCTCTGTAACCATCAAAACAGAAATATCAAAACACAAGCATACTTATTGACAAAAACTGGAGAGAAAGGCAACTGAACAAAATCACCAGAATTGACCTGTTCGTAGGACGACATAAACCGGTGCCTCGGCTTGGCGAGGTCTTCAATCTCGGGATATTCAATCTGCATCATCACAGAATTAGAACAGATATAACATTATCAATTTATCAGAAAATGTTAAAAAAAAAAAAAACCTGGAACAGGAGAGATCTTTGCTTGGTCTCGGGATCATACTGCTTGGTCACACGGTACCCAGGGCGTCCAATCTTAACTGCAAAAAAGGAACACGAAACGTTTGGTTAATTTCGTGAACGGGGAAAGGGCAAAAGAGGAAAAAGGAGAAAAGAGGAACCTGTTTTGCGAAGGGTGACTTTGCGCTTGTGGGGTTGGGGTTGGGCGGGGGCGTCCTTGGCCTCGCGAGCGGCACGTTTGGCCAAGTTGGTCTGGTGGCGCTTGCCCTGAGTGTGGGCCAGGTAGTTGCCCTCGTTGTTGTGGAGAGTGAGACACAGTTTGCACTCGTAGCTCCCGAGATGGTTCCGCATGAAATACGGGTCCTTCGCTAGGTCTATCGTCTCCAGAGCCAGTCGCCGGAGACGCTCTCGCCGGTCGATGGCTTCGTTCTGCGCCGACGCGGCGCCTCCGCTCCCGGGCTTCGATCCCCATTCTCGATCCATCGCCAACACCACTTCACTTGCCAAATGATAATGATTATGACCACCAAACATGCTTTTGGAGCTCATCGTTGTACTGTTCCCTCCTTTTTGGGCTCTTGGGCCCTCACCCAGCCCACTACCTTCTTTCACGCCTGGCCCATTATTTATTTCAGTTTCCTTACTCCTTTGACAAATTCTTCCTCCACCCCCATACCCTCTTCCTGCACCCCCATATAATTTTTTTATTTCACGACTGTCATGAAATTACATAAATACCCTCATTATTTTTTGAAATTGTGAACCGAATGGAGGTGCATCCGGTTCTCATTTTTTTTAAAAAATACAAACCGGATGACCTCATCCGGTTCTCAACCCAGCAGATCGGAAAATCCTTAAATTCGCTGTCGACAGCTCTCCAAATTCCAAATCAACTACTCTAATTATCAATATCACCTACTAATTGCTAATAAATATCACAAATTGGTTATTTAATGCTTCTATGAATGATTAATTGAAAGATTTTGAATAACGAACGGAAAATTTTTCGATCTGCTGGTTTGAGAACCGGATGAGGTCGTCCGGTTTGTATTTTTTAAAAAAATTGTGAACCGAATGGAGGTGCATTCGGTTCTCATTTTCAAAAAATGTAAACCGGATGGCTTGGTCATCCGGTTGGAAAGGAGATGAGTTTTATTAAGATAGGAGTATTTATGTAATTTCATGAAGGGTAATTATGAAATAAAAAAATTATATGAGGGTGCAGGAAGAGGTATGGGGTGGAGGAAGAATTTGTCTACACCTTTACGGCAAAGACTTTCTGCACCCAATCAATTTTAACTCCCACCTCATTCCATACACGAAAATACAAAACTACTCTTACTGTTAGTTTTCAGAAAATACTTTTTAAAAAAATTTCAGAAAATATTTTTCAAAATATAAATTTATGTTTTAAAAAATACTTTCGAAAAATATATTTCAGAAAATCTTTTTTAAAATACAAATTTTGAAAAGTATTTTTAAATATAAATTTTGTATTCTAAAAAAGACTTTTCAAAATATATTTCTAAAAAAGACTTTCTAAAATGTATTTTTAATAAATATTTTTCAGAATTTATTTTTGTTTAAAGGATATTTTAGAATTTTTTTTTTGAAAATGATGGGTTACTTATCATTTAGGATTACATATCACAAGATGGGATGAAGGAGTTTTTGCCTTCCTTTACTTATCATTTCGGGTGTCTATCATTTTTCCTTTTTACGTGTTTGTCACGGTTTGTTTTTAAATAGCTAATAGCTAGAAAGTTATTACCGCCAAAAGCTACCCTTTTTTTATTATTAAAAGAGGAGGCTATTTGAGTCAGCTTATCGTCAAATCAATCTTTTTAATGAAGTAAAGTAATAAACTTCATGTAGATACTAATATAAATACAAATGTATTTAGAAACCTTAGGTTTTTAACTTTTCAATTTAAAGAAAAATATTTTTCGCCATTCAAATTCGCAAAATATATTTTTAATTTCTAGAAATTGAATTTGAGGTACTAAAATATATTTTTTAATTAGGAAATCACTATTGGATTTTTCTTCTTCCAGATTTAGAAATCTGAAAACATAATCAAGTCAATTTTTTATTATATGTTAAAAATTTAATCTATTTTTTTTTCTTATTCTGTGTCTGTGTGTATATATATATATATTATGAATATACTGTATCAATTTCTATTTTGTTTACTTCAATTAAAACTAACATATTATTTGCATGAGTTAAGTTTAGTTTTGTTACGTGTTAACTCAATAACTACCAATGTGATCGTCCCAGTTATCCTTTGTTCTTTACCATCATACCAATTCCAAGACTGTGTTTATTGCAGATAAATTTGACCCGTCCACATCTTATTCCGGGAAAATTCTGAATTTGTATCAGTTGAATCATATATCATTGGACTTGGTCAAAGTTCTGAAACTGTCAAGTTTCTGAAAAAAAAAAAAATCACTGTTATTTATAAAGTATGTATATATTATATATGAATATTTGAAAATAAAGTATGTACATAGAAGAATAAAATTATAAACCGAAGAGTTGGTTTTTATATTTATTAAAATAATAATTAACTGAATAGAGTGTGGTGGCATAAAGAAAGAACAAACTTAGGAAATAAGTAAATGGAAAAGCCGAGGTAGAAATAAATTGAAGGGTTTGTTTGGGTGCCAAAAAAATAGCGGCGCCTTCGGTTTTGTCACGTTATTCGGTAGAAGCTGGTGACGGAGAATTGGAGGGATTATCCATTGACCCAGAGATCTAGCTTCACTCTTTCTGCACAACCAAAACCAAAATCAAAATCGTTTCTTCTCTTTAGCTTTCGAATCTGTAAGTTTTTCCTTTTCTTTATTCTCTCGTCAGATCTGCAGAGTATTCATCCAAACAACGCCATTGTTCCTTTTCATCTCCGATTGCCGAATCATGTCTAACAGAAACGAATATTCTTCGTTACCCGTTAATTCCTACTTAGAATTGCAGCGTCAAAACGAGTCCTCAAAATCCCTGCGCAAGCCTTCTTTTGACGAATCCGAGGTCTATTTGGGATCCAAGATCGACGACGACGACGATGACGATTTGGAAATGGACATCAATAATTACCCCCTTGTGGTTATTGGGTCCAATCAGGGGTCGGGGATACCTGGGGCTGTTTTCAATTTAACAACCACAGTTATTGGGGCAGGGATCATGGCTCTCCCTGCCACCATGAAAGTTCTAGGATTGGTTTTGGGGATTATTTTGATAATTGTTATGGGGATTTTGTCTGAAATTAGTGTGGAATTGTTGGTGAGGTTTTCTGTTTTGTGTAAGGCATCCTCGTATGGGGAGGTTGTTCAGCATGCAATGGGGAGACCCGTGAGGATTTTGTCTGAAATCTGCATTATTTTGAACAATGCGGGTGTTTTGGTGGTTTACTTGATAATCATGGGGGATGTTATGTCTGGTTCCTCTCACCATATGGGGGTTTTTGATCAGTTAATGGGGAACGGGGCGTGGGATCAAAGGAAGATTGTGGTTTTGGTTGTGATGGTGGTTTTCCTTGCTCCCCTTTGTTCACTTGACAAGATTGATTCATTGAGCTTGACCTCTGCTGCCTCTGTGGCTCTTGCTGTGTTGTTTGTCATTGTTGCTTTTACAGTTGCTTTCATTAAGCTTGTTGAAGGACGGATTGATTCTCCCAGGATGGTTCCTGATCTTAGCTCCAAAGCTGCAGTTTTGGATTTTCTTGTTGCCATACCTATCATGACCAATGCCTATGTCTGCCATTTCAATGTGCAGCCTATATATAATGAGCTTGAACACAGGTCTCCTCAGAAGATGAACCGAGTTGGGAGGTACACCACAGTTTTGTGCATCCTGGTTTATGCTTCCACTGCCATATCTGGTTACCTGCTCTTTGGGAAAGACACAGAGGCTGATGTGCTCACTAATTTTGATAGGGATCTTGGAATTCGGTATAGCTCGATCTTGAACTATATTGTCAGGATTGGCTACATTCTTCATTTGATACTTGTTTTCCCTGTTATTCATTTCTCACTGCGCCAAACAGTGGATGCATTAGTGTTTGAGGGATCACCTCCTCTTTCAGAAAGTAGGAAGAGATCTTTGGGGTTGACTGCGGTTTTGTTGGTCATCATATATATTGGGTCTACTATGATTCCAAATATCTGGACAGCTTTTAAGTTCACTGGGGCAACCACGGCTGTTTCATTGGGTTTTATATTTCCTTCTCTTGTTTCACTAAGACTAAGTCATCTAGGAGATATAAGCTACGGGGAATGGATTTTTTCATGGTTGATGTTGGTATTGGCTGTGACTGTTAGCATAGTAGGAGTTGTTAGTAATATCTATAGCCTTGAGAGTAACTCTTAGCCACGGAATTTGGTTTCTTCTTTATAGGAATCATGTGGTAGTATAAAGTAGACAGCATTTGTTCATTGGCTCTGCTGCAATGTGATTCAAACAGCAGAAGATAGGGGGTGACAGGATTGTTTTGTAATATGGGATAAGTATTTTTGCCCCAGCTATGATATACAGGATATGAGATGCACATAAATCTTCAGAAAGCCCTCCAATTTTGAGGACTGATGACCCATTGATACACGATGAAAGGAATGTAGCTGATCAGTTTGCCGCATATGTATACAGTTCTATTCTTTATGGCAGTTTATCTTTTTTGTTCATGGATTTTACACAAGGTTGATGTTGTAACATTTTGAAACAGATTCTACAATTGCTTAACTGGCACATTCCACGTTTTTTTATTTTCATTTTCTGGTAGAAAATATCTGCAATTGTATGCTGCAGCTTTGTTTGTTTTGTTTTTATTTTGCTTCTTGTACTCATTCTTGTTTAGACTTGGGTCGTATAGCTGGAATACTAACATCTTTGGTGCAATACCAACATTCACTGGTTTGGTTTCTCCCAGGAGTAGGAGACCAAACCATCATCATAAAGATAAGTACCCTTACCTCAACAAACGTATTATTTCCTCATAATAATAACAGAGGTTGATCGTTATCTGATCCATCGAACGTAGCTTCGGCCTAATAAACTGGAAATCCCAGTTGCTGATTACTAGTAAATTCCATTTTAGTATCTTCTTTATTATAAGTATTATACTTTTTAATTTGATACATAAACACTGAGTGATGATTTATTTTCAGATTAATGAAGTGTCATCTCATCATAAAAATGATATCACTTTAATAAAAAACGAGATAACAATATTTTGATCCATCAAAAGTGTATTTGGTAATGTGGATAAACTAGTTACTGATTTGTTTAACTAGTTTATAAAGTACTTTCACTAATATAAAAATATTTAATAAGTTGCTTAATATAATTCATTTTAACTTGTAGTTTATTTATTTATTTTAGAAATATACATTTCTTTATATAATAAAATTTATGTAATTATATTTCTTTATGTTATTTTATATGTAGATAATTTTATCAAATACTCGTACTTTTAACTTGTTAGTTACCAGCTAATCTATCAACACCCAATAATTTTGTTAAACAAACTTCATAATGTTATTATTAAATTTTACGTCAAAATTGATATTTATTTCTTCAAAAGTGATGCAATCGATTCCTATAAGACGAAAAGGAAGTAGCTTATAAGTTCTGTTTGGAAGAGTGATGAAAACAAGAAGGTAGAATCCACATATATTTTGTTAAACAAATCAATTTAATCTCTTATATATTTTAAAGTGGTTTAAAATGATTATTTTTTAACTTCAATGGTTCATATTGAAAATTAATCACTCATCTTATCCTCTATCTTCCTTCTCTTCTTCCCCTCTTCCCCATCATCCACATACATAAATTCAATTCGTGACTTTTTACGATATATTTATCAATATTTTACCTTAAATAATCAAATGACCTAATTAAACAATTTGATCCAAGCTGTAAAATTAAATTAGGTCAAATTTATAAATGAATCTAAATTAAGCTGCAGTTTATTTTCATAACCAGATATAATATATTTTTACCTAAAAATCAATCTAAGTCAAAACATGAGCATCATTAAGAATTAGTTTAGTATCGATTCAACCTTTAAATTGGATAACAAAAGTAATTAGATGTTGAGAAATTCTAATATCGATGACACATCTAATGTAATAAGATATTGAAAGCAACTTGTGATGGGTTGGTATACGAATATCGATAGTACATCTAGTCTTCTCCTTTAAGTGCAGTAACATGGTGCACCTTTATCCCATTAATGTTCTGACAGTAAGCACCAGTCGTTAAACATGTTTTCAAGAAGGAGTTCTCAGTTCTGACATCACATAATTAACTCACATGGTCCACATTTTACCGTCACAAACACATCACGCTGAGGTCATAGATTCATAATACAAAAATTAAATTTAGAATAAAAAACAGAAAGTAATACAAGTATATATTGATGATTAGGGTTCTTGGTGTCAAGTTCCTAAAATTATTTCTTTGTTGAACATTTTAAGAACAATATTTTGTAGAATACACCTTTTCATAAGATTGATGTCTGCACATAAAATTGATGCACTTGTATATTAAATTTGACTGGTCCTTTGAACCAAGCACGTAATTATGTTTAATATCTGTTGTTTAGTGAGATCTAAACCTTCATTAATTTATACCTCTGCATTTAATTCCTTCACTGTTTGCATCAAAACCTTCATTAATTTATACGTCTGCATTTAACTCCTTTACTGTTTCCATCAAAACCTTCGAATTCAACGAATGTTTAGATTGTCGGTTGGATTTTTCGGTGCTGTTATATTGCGATCTAATATATTACTATAATAATAAGTTTGTTCACTTTTATACTAATTATTTTATTTATGATAATTTTGTATTGATTGAGAAGGTAAAAAATGTGCATAAAAAAACTCAGTTTTCTAATAAGAAAATGATAAAAATCTAACGAGATTTGAGCTTAATTGTTACAAAGAGAGACCTATAAATTAGTAGTGTAATTTAGGAGGGTATCTTCATTCATTCTTACTTGGATTTAGTTATATTATTATATATCATTACTCACATGGGAATAGTGCTGCGATCATTTATTTGTGCTCGTGAACCAAGAATTGCATGGATCCAAAATATAATCGATAGAAGCATGTTCTTTTCTCATAAAGGCAAAATAAAGACAACACAACCATTGGATAGTGTCTGAATCATATGTATGACAATAAAACATATTCAATGCACTTTTAAAATATTATTTTATTGAGCAATAGTAAAAGAACGCATAGATATTTTTTTCTAAGAAAACTCAACTTGAATTTATCCGTAACATCAAATTCTTACTTTTATAAAACAAAACCACTTTAAATTCTGTGACCATTTAAATGTCATTAAGAGCTTCTGTTTATGGGAGAAAGCAAAAAAAAAAAAAATAGTTTCTCATTATAACTGTTCAGGCGTGGTAAGAATAAATGAAGCTACATGACTCTGATAACTGTAGACAAATCGCACAAAATTTGAGAGAACCCAAATAGTTGTGCAGATTATACAAATATTAATTGTGCTCTACTTTCAAAACAACCATAAATTCGAGGCTCATTTGATTCTGATGTTTCCTAAAATCAAAGTCAACACAAGTCAATTTGGACATTGATAAGTATTTTCCCAACTCTTTCACTTTTTTGTATATTTTTTTAAGTGTTTCAAGAGAGAAAAAAAGGTAGACCAGGAGAAAAAAAACTTTATGCGTCTTTTATTTTAAATATTTATTTTTTAGTAAAAGTATGTCAATTAATTAAAAAATAATTAACGCATCTTTCAACTACAAAGGAGCTTGTAGGAGAAATCATCACTTTTTTAAAAGGTATCTTATAAATAAAAACAAAATGGAGTTTGTTCTGGAGCGTAACACTTGCGACAAGTTCATGAATAGAGAAATCAATACTTTTTTGTTCGTAGTTGAAAAGTCACCTCAGACTTTTGATTCATTTGTCTGTTCTTTTGGAATAAAAATGGTCCTAAAAAACAAAAATTCTTGACCCCTTAAACCCCGTGTTGATTGAGATCAATATACTCTTTAATCCACAACCATTTGTTGCAAAAGAATAACAATTCAATGTCTTGGTTTCAGTTTAACCAAAGTCCAAATCTACAAAATGCATAGTTTGAAAACTGTTATTCCCAACTTTTGTATCAACCAAATAATCCAAACGAGTTGTGGGTCGTTAATTGGTCGTCGACATCGTCGAAGCCATGATTGTCGGCATAACTTGTCCACATGAAAAACCCTTTGGTCTCATCCTTCAAAGTCTGATGAGTGATAACACTTTGGCCTCGTTTAGAGGGAAACAGTGAACATGGGTTACATGCCCCACATGGCCACATTCTATTACTATCTCAACATTCAACACCATAGTTTTCATTTTTACAAAAATCACACCAACCTCTTTCAAAGTCAAAAGCCGCTCCTATATTGTACATTTAATAGTTTCACATACGTAGAAATGGATTCGACAATTCAATAGTTTCATATATAGTTTTACATCGTTAAGAGTCTAAATCAAATTAACTTTAAATATAACTTTGTTGCTTAACCATCAAAGATGTTTTTAAGAATAATATATCACATAATTCCCAACTCAAAAAGGGACAATACCTCAATATCATCTCATTAGAACAAGACTTTCCCTTTTTCATCTCTGCTTTTTATCTTCTTGTTATAATATTTATCAAATGTAATATATATATATATATATATATATATATATATATATATATATATATATATATATATATATTTTTTTTTTTTTTTTTTTTTTTTT
>Ga0099825_1002547_pt1 | contig 24227 bp, 9 predicted proteins | sample SiratroredBW_FD_76838 | JGI IMG/M metagenome (GOLD analysis project Ga0099825, IMG submission 76838) | Root nodule microbial communities of legume samples collected from California, USA - Siratro red BW | ecosystem: Host-associated > Plants > Roots > Nodule | place: USA: California | collected... | reverse complement strand
AATGAAGGAGGAGGAAAAAGGGAAAAAAAAAACATAAAAGAAAAGATAAAAGGGTTTTGGCAACTTCTCATACTACTATCTTACTAGTTATATAACATTCTATGGGTATAAATTTTAAAAAAATACTTTTTAAGTTTGTTTTCTATTTTCAAACCATTAAGGATGTATTTGTTTTAAAGAATGGATTTGATAAGAAAAATGATGAATTTGAGAAAAAAGAGAGTGAAAAGTGAGGTTGTTTGAAATAAGAAAAAAAAAAGTACAAAGTGAAGAGAAATAAAAAAATTTATGAAAGGTGTGATTGATGTGATTGTTAAAAACATAATTGATAAAATTATAAGATTATAATTTTGTCTTTATTGTTAAAATTAATTTAAAGTAAAATATAATTAGTTATTTGTAAATGAAATTTCTGTTATTAAAGCATTATTTACATTGTGTTTCGTAATCTCATTAAAAAAAATTATAAATTATCTAATATTATCGATACATACAAAATTCTTAATAGTGGATTATAATAAAATTAAATAACATTTGAATAACATAATTATAAAATATTTAACTAAAATTATAAATTTTGTAAAACTTAATGAAATAAACAGAAATTGTTATAAAATTTCAGTAGCTAATAATTTAAACATAAAATGAATTATGGTAAATTATTTATACTTACTACTCCCGATTTAAAAAATAAATAAATTACGAGTTATCTAACATTGTCAATACATCTAAAAATATATAAAATAGTTTCATAAAATTAAATTAAAATTAAAATTAAATTAATAATAATATTGTTATTATTATCATTTTATAAATTTATTTTGGTTTTATTTTTTAATTATTATTATTACTTTTATTATTATTTTATTATTTTATTATTTTGATTATTATAATATTGTTTATGATTTTTTTATTAATTTTATATATTATTATTATTTTAAGATTTTATAATTATTTTTAATTTTTATTATTATTAGTATTTATAAATTAATATTTTAAAATAGTATTTATTTACAATTTTATTATTAATGTTAATAATAATTTGAATATTTTTTATTATAATAATTATTTTAAAATTTTATTATATTATATATAATATAGTCAATAACCTTTATATATATATGACATAATTGGTTATTATTTTTTATATTTTTTTACTATAAGTGTATTTTTTGGTATTTTTTTTTAAAGAAAACCTATTTAGGATTATTGTCATCTTATTCAAAATAGATATTATCCGCAAAATACACTGATCAAACATATTATAGCAAAGCACTCATCACATATGCCAAAAAAAAATATATAACAATTACAAAGTTATATTATGTAATTAGATATATACTTTAAACAACATTCTACAACATAGTGTTAGTCAAATCCAATCAATGTAAAGAAAAATAAAATAAAATACACAATCTAATTAATTAACGAGAGATACACGTAATTGATACTAAATCACATAATCAATTACATGGTTATATGTGCTTCCATAATCGATTAAGTATTGTGTGTGAGTTGTATTTCTTACCTAGTATCATGCACAGTGAAAAAAATGAGGGATACTCACATAATTGCCTAAGTCTAGCTAGTTTTTCTGTGTAATCTTCGTTACTCAGCGAGACACTCCATCTTTACCCTTAAATCTGAACTCTTAAATCGTTGCATTGCATATTAGCTGATAAAAACAAAAGCATATTCAAACTCGCTCCTATTTGCTCGTGAAGAGTTGTTCTAACATCCTTTCTGAAATTCATAAAATATATACTGGAACACATTTCCAGGATAAGATTTCCAAAACAAGAATTTTGGAATAAAATTTCTAAAACACATGAAATATATTCCAGAATAAGTTTTGTAGAAAAAGATTTTTGGAACAAACTTTTCAAAAACGTATATAATACTTTTTCTAAGTATGTTTTCAAGAATAAGTTTTTCATAACCGGCTTTCTGAAACACATGAAATGTATTCTAAAAAGAGCTTTTTAGAACAATTTTCTTTCCTCTTCTAACTGCAACGTTCTCCTTCTCTTCTTCTTCTTCTGCAACAGTGATGGTGCAGCTACAGCAGTGGTGAGGTAGCGATGGTATGGTGCAATGAGGGAGAAGTGAAGGACTATTCGGTTATTTCAGCCAATTGTGGAGGTACATGTTCAAAATAGGAGGTGCGAGAAATAAAAGGCTTGAAAGTTTGTAAATTGTGCAACGGTGTGTTAGGTTCACTTCCAACCATGTAGCAGATGGGGCTTAATTTATTGCTATCAGTGTCTCCCTTACAGATTTGTATTTCCAACATATCATTTCAACTTTTAAAAAAAATAATGTTACAAAAGATCAGTCAAATTGAATTTAAACAATAAAAAACTAAAATTGTCGTTGTGAGACGAAAAGAATAACATAAAAATTACATTAAAACAGTATAGGTGTTCCTATTTATGTTATTATCAAATATTTGAGATTTTATCTGCAATTTATGTAATAAACGAATCCATTAAATATCAATATATCACCAAATCAAAATTTTTAGTTTTATTACAACCAGAGGAAACATTTCTGCAACTAAATTTTCTCTGATAATACAAGTTTTAATAACTATAAAAAAAATCAATAACTTTTTTACTCGTGACCGTAAATAGCCAAGTATTTCGTGCTCAAAAACTAAATAATCTAACAAATCAAAACATCTTGGCGCCAAAAAACGATACTCTCTTCTATCCCTTTTGTTTTTCAAAATTTACACAATAAATTTTCTTGGTTATAATAATTCAATGTTTCTAATTTTACTCGTTCCCATTATTAAATCACTATATATATAAAGATATAATTAGTAAAAAATAATTAATGTTATCTTAAATTTTGGAAATGAAAAAAGATGTATTCGACGAAACTCGTCACAGAACGTCTGTGTTCATTATCTTGCTTCCAGTAAACAATTCATGAATCCTCCACATCATGTTGTTAGCTTAGCAGAATTTACAGGTGCGATATTCATCAACGTGCAAAATGAAGATACCAAAAGCAATCTGATAACATATTTAATATCACTTTAATTTACCCTTGCCTTGTTTCCAACGTACTTGTTAATATATAACAAGAACAGTAATCATAAAGATGGATTGAACAATGAACAATGGTAATAGTGGACTGTACACTGAAATGATTTTACTCACGTATATATGTTACTATACTGGACACAGATGAACTACATGATAAATGGGCAATTATTACAAAACACTACATCACAGAATTACAAAATTGGATACTCGTGACTAATTATCAAAAAAATTATGACACAACACAAATATACATGTGCTTATATGAACGGGAGGCATGGGGATATTTCTTGATAGCTTGGATCTGGACTTGTGCAAGGCATGGGGATATTTCTTGATAGCTTGGATCTGGACTTGTACAGCGCTTGCACGCTGAACTTGAGTCGTCTTCACTGAAGTGAGTTCGGCCTCCCAGACATCTAAGCTAATCTGCATCCTAGTACAATTTTTCATGCATATATATGTGAAGAAAGCAGACTAAGAGCAGAAGCTACATCCTATATGAAGTTCAGAGTATCATATATGAACAGAGAAGGATAAAGAATCCTGCATTTCAGGGAGATTTCCTATTCATTAAAGGGGAGCGTGACTATATAGATCAGGCTCAAGAACCAGAGTGTCAAAAACATCCACCAGCTGAGAACACTTCTAATAGTAAATTCAAGAATCGCTCCAATCAGCATCGTCATCTTCATCACTTCCAGCCAAAGCCTATTTATTTAAATAATTAACATATTAGTGAACCCTGAAGAAAAGGGAGTAAAACCATCGAGACAGAACAAGACAGAAGCACACGCCTATTAGAGTAAAATAAACGGATAAAAAGAAAGACCTGGCGAATTGCATTTGCTTTCTCCAAGATGGCTGCAAGCTTCAAATTTGTTTTTGGACCTTGAATGCTAGGTCGCGTAGTCACAGTAGGCTTCAAGTTGAAAGACTGAGAGAACCAAAATGTTTTTTTTTTTTTCAAATAAAAGAATGATTTCAATACGAAAGGGTACACTAAGCATAAAGAAAGTAAGTTCTAACCTTTGTTCTTATCTGTTCTAGTAAAGAATCTCTTTCATCTACCTTCGGTGCAATTTCAGGCATGACCCGTTCGGTAACCCTCCTAAGCTGCATTAGTTCAAAGGCAAAGTTTTATGCAAGAATGAAGACCTCAAAAGGATATTCAGTGTCATATAAGAACTTGATACTGTCTCACCTTGCTTTTGTCATGCGCAGCGACAGCATCTATTAGAGGATTTCGAGGACGAAGAAGCTTACTCTTCGGTTTTCCATTAGTCCTTTCACTCTCTACATCTGAAGTATGATCAGATGTATCCAAGGACCTTGCCATTTCCCCCTCATAGGTCACGAAACTCTGATTAGGCTCCATACTTTCCATGTTTGGAGACATGAATGAGATAGGAAAACATTCTTGTTCCCCTTCTAAATTATGTATAGAATGCTGAAGGGTTTGAACTTCAGAACTAGTCCCTGACATTAATTGACTTGGAGGTAGAGTCGATTTTTCTTGAGAAGTGATAGAATCATGTTCAGGCCCGGGAACAGCACATTCAACAGGTGGAATTGGAGGGTCTGGGTTAGAACTTTGTTCCATTTCTCCATCGGAAGCAACGTGACTGTCAGGACTGTCCATTGATACCCCATTAGTAACAGACTGCTTAAGTGTTTTATCATCTGAACTAGGCTCCATTAATTGACTTGGAGGCTGAGGCAGTTTTTCTTCAGCTGAAACGGACTCATGTCCAGAAACAGCACATTCAGCAGGTGGAATTGTAGGGCAAGGGTTTGAATTCAGTACCATTTCTCCCTCGGAAGCACTTACGTGACCATTTGGAGGCCCGTCCATAGATACCATAGTAGTCATAGTCTGTTGAAGTGATTTATCATCTGATCTAGTCTCCAACATTAACTGATGTGGAGGTAGAGTTGAACTTTCTTGTGTAGGGATGGAATCATGCCCTGAAACAGCATATGCAGCTGCTGGTACAGGCACAAATGGGTTTGAATTCTGCATCATTTTTTCCTCAGGAGCAACAATGAGACCATGAGGAGACATGCCTGTAGATGCCACAGGTAAGGTTAAGAAGGGATTCTGAATTTGGTTTCTGTCCACCAATAGGTAATTATATAGACCTTTTGATTCATTAACCATGATAGGAAATTGAAAAGGAATAGCAACAGGATGCCCTGAAACACCAACAGCAAACCCAGAAGAATGTTCGGGCTTATCACTTTCCACAGCCATGACAGGCAAAAATGGACTCTGATACAACGAGGGCTCTCTCTCAGAAGTTGGCAAACCAAACAGAGATTTTTTATCCAGCCTAACTGGCTGGACTGAAGCCTGACTTACTTCTAATTCTTCTCTCTGTGAAGGTAGGGAAGCCTGTTGAACCTTTCCCATTCTCCATTGCATAGGCGGTAGAGGAGGCATAGGTGGCATCTCATCAAGATTACTTTCAGTTGCCTTGGAAAAGTGGCTAGGAAGAAGAGGCATCAATGGATCCATGACAAGATTTGCATTCTGGCCAGATGACTGCGGCAAGGAATAAAATGGTGATGGCTCATTTGCATGTATTTCTGACACACATTCAGAAGTAGCACGATTGCTTTCTTGCTCCAATAGATATTGCATCTTCTGATATTGAGATTTCTCAGAGGCAAAGTTTCTTTCATCTCTGAGTGGATATTCTTCATCCTCTTCACCAATTTGGGATTTTGAGAACAGATCTAAATCAGCTTCAGGTTCCAACTGATTACCCGAAGGTGATGTAAAACTATCTCTCTCATTTTGTAATGGATCATGCTGACCATTAAATATTGATTCTGACAGCTGGGCATCCAACCCCGAAAATTCAGGCACCGTTTCTGCATCGTCAACAAGAGCACTATGTTGGAACTTCTGAATATTACATGTTTCTGAATCTGGAAGATCACAGCGAACAGTTTTGTTCAGGTTCAATTTTGCATCCATAGAAGTAATTTCTGGTTGATCCACTATCTTCTGGTCCTCTAGTTCTGTAGATTCTCTGGAAACTGCCTTGTCAACTTTCCCCTCCTGTGAATCTGCAAAAATAGGAAGAGATTCTTCTAACTTCGCAACATTACTGGTTGCAGAATTTATTACATCAGATGATGTTACATCTAGCAATGGTGCCAATTGATTCTCATTCGCCTCTGCATTTGTGTCCATGGCATTTTGCATCAATTCTACTTCATTGGATTTCAAGTCCATTTTATAAGAATGAGTATTCATCAGAGGTTCTTCTGAATCCGAAAACCCCCTTGAAGGAGAAGTCTGACTAGAAACTGGGCAAGTAAAGATACCCACACCATTTTCAGCACTAGAAACACAAGGAACAGAATATACAGCTTGATCTTCTGACTGAACATTTTCAGCGACCAGATCATTTACCATCACATGATTATCAGGAGATGGATGTTTAAAACGACTATCACCTTCAACGGGATCAACACTGCAGGTGGATCCATTTATTTCATCATCATGCACCATCTTCGGTACCTCATCAACTTCCGATGGCAGATCAGGATTTGAAACTTCAATTTCTGCTGAGCCTGGTTCTTCCTGTGTTTCGTTTTGAATTGAGTCAGAGGAAAGCACCTCGGTAAAGAAACTCATTGAAGGAATCTTCAGAACAGTCTCCGAATTGAGCTGGGTTGCTGTAGTAGAACCTTGATCGTTTGTGTCATGACATTCAGGAGCCAGCACAGCACCTGAATTTACTTCTAATTCTTCAGTGGACGAGCAAACAGTATCCTCTCCAGGTGAATCAATATCTCTATTAGACAAAATTTCAGAAATGCTTTCATTTGTAGGTCCTGCTTGGAACATTTTGATTTCGGAATGAGAATTGCATTCATCTCCATGAGCAAATTTCAAATCATTAGAAACTTGTAACAAATCATCAGAGTGAATACATGGATCATCATCATCCAAGTTGTCTAATGATGTTTTATCAGAAGAATCCACAGGACAAGCATTATCTTTTATGAGGGAGACAGAAACAGGTTTGGAAGTAATAGATTCTACAAGCCCTGTTCTGTCTGCATCATCATGAATTGTTTTGCCTGCATCATCTCCAATTCTGCCTGCATTATCATCTTGCGTTCTGTCTGCATCATCACCATCTAACCTTAAATTAAGTTCAGCAGGATCAGATGAGGTTTCACCTGGTTCCGTCCCTGCAGGTAGGACCAGTGGTGAGGTGGATCCAATATCTGAACACAACCACTGTCCTGAAGTCATCCTATCTGAACAGGCTTGCCCGAAATCAGAAATCTCTTCTTCATGAACAGCAGCATCATCATGCGTGACAGACCTCCCACAATCTGTGTGTTGGAACTCAACATTTTGGGGAAGCTGGTCGGATGGTGCATCTGCAACCACCGGTCCATAATACTTGGCATTTGTGAATAATGAAGGTTCTGGTTTATTTTCGACGGTGCTTAATGAATCAGACAGCAGTAAATAGGGTCTATTTTTCATGAAAGAATCATTTTCGTCTAATGCAGAGGAGTTTCCAACAGATCGATAATCTGAGAGGTGAGCTTGTAGTTCTATATGCTGCCCATTTATATCTCTTCTGAGTGAACTATTATTGTCTAACGAAGAGGAGGTTCCAGTTGATGGAGAATCTGACGACTTGGCTTGCACTTTAATAAGTTCTTCATTTCTATCTTGTTTGAAAGAACTACTATCATCAGACATTGAAGAGTCCCCAAATGATTGAGAATCTGAAAAATTGGCTTGTAGTTGTTCTTCTTTATCCTTAGTATTTGTTGTCTTTTGAACATTCAAGAAGCTATCCTTAGGTTTGTACTCGTTGTCTGTATCCAATTCTGATTCCATGGTAGTTAAAGCATCCATGTAATTGTCAACTTCACTAGTCACATCATCTGAATGGTACCCATCTAAGTTGCCTTCTATTTTCCTTGGTTCATCAATAGCCAATTGTGCTACATCAAGCAACTTACGATTATTAGAAGATATATTATCTGTCACACCAGATGAGATTTGTTCTTTCACCTTCACAGGATCTCCATCGGTCCCACCATCCATTTCTGAAAACGATTTTAGTTCTAAGTCCTGCTCATCAGGGGATGAATAGGTGTTTTCATTTCCCTTTGACCTTTTCACAGGACTGATGCTACTGATTTCAAGAATTTTAATCCCAGTCTCACTAGTATCATCTGATGTCAATTTCACAGGCAATGGAAAGATTGAAGTTTCACAAACCATTTTCTGATCAGGTGAAGGAGTTTCCAGAAATTTCTCCATGTAACTCTTACCAGCTCCAGCTTCAACTGCCGGAACATTCATTTGTCTTTTTTTCAACTTCACTAGACGTGCAGGATTACTATAACCATTTTCAATACGCTCCTCAAGAAGCAGCTGATGTAATCTGCAATGACGGAAATTAAATTTAGCCACCAAGCAACCATAATAAGAAAAATGATTCATCACAATAAAATTATAGGAGCTTACTTTGAATGTGATGGTACAACATTAGGAGCTTCACCGTCCCTCAGCCTTGCTCCTTTCTTCAGCTGGAAGTGAATAAAATAAATTATTTATACAAGCATTTAATTTTACATTGCATAAAATTATTCGATATGGTAATTACAGAGAAATGCAACCCAGGTATAAACAACAAAAGGCAGAGCTAAAAGTTGTCCACCTGCTTGTATCATATGCGGTATCATACATGTATGAATCAATGGTAATGCATGGACCTCAAATAATTTATAAATTTGAAGCAAAACAATAATACACAACATGAAACCAATCAAGATCACACATTTAAAACGATTTTCCAGTAAAAAACTGTATAAACGGTAGAACTTTTGTACCTTGACTTTACGAATTCTCTTCTCTCTCTGAACTTCTATTGTAGCATTTACAGGTGAAGTTGATTCTATTTTAAAGAATGATGGATCAGTATAACGCTTAAGGCATGCCCCAGCCCCAGCTACATCGAACCTTTAAAGAAGCCAAAAGAAAAAAATTCAAAAATCTATAGCATTACTTTCTAATCATATATCTGATGAATCAACTCGTACTTATCCAGAAGGAACAGTCTTGGAGGACCCCGACATTCTTCATATGAATTCATTATAAATCGAGGTAAGTCTCCACGAGTCACAAGATTTTGTTCAGACTGTAGATTAGGATGCCAATCCATCCCTGCAATGTAATATGCAAGTATGTTTAAATTAGCAAAGGGCCAATTGCAGCAAAAGGTTACAAAACAAAAATTCCTGCATTTTACAAGATAAACAGTATTTAAATCACGATCATGAGTAGTTAGACTAAATAGAACTCTGTAAAGAGAAATCTAACCTCCGTTAGTATAGAATGATGAGTGATGAGTTTGAGAAAAGAAAGCCTTCTCAAGTGAAGGAACTTCAGCCTCAAGCTGTTTAACACGAGCCATAAGACCATGGCCTCTTGCAGCAGTAACCATTACTTCTTCATGTAAATCATGGAAGATCTCAGCAGCAAACCTAACCAAAATGAAATAGTTTAATAGTGAGAATTTAATGGCACCTAGAGACAGTCAAAATTCCCTGTACTAAAAAGGCAGGAAACAACTTCAAAGTTGATATATCCTATTACAATCAAAACTCCGCCAATTAGAACTAACCTCAAGGAAATCAGAATGTCACTATGACATCTATTACTATTTGAACCAGATTCACACGATTAAGCCACCAAGGCGTGCCATTTGTGGTATATCAAAAAGTTAAGCCTTAATACACAACCCAATACTCACTTAAGGAAAAATCGTACATGTTCGGTAACTCTACTCAGCTATAGATGGTCTACTAAATTGCTCTTCTCGTCCGATTTTAAAATATCAGCAAATACCCAAAAACATCAAAGAACAGACATATTTCTTCAACAGTCAAATCTCTCCTAAACCCAATAACTACAGTGCTCAATTTAATCTCATACAGCCAAAACCTATCATCAGGAACTTCATCAATCCAGGTTTGTAGTCTACAATAAGTCAAACAAACAAATCCAAACCAAGTCAAGTTCTACGCCTACATAAGGTCAACACAACACAACACTTTCACAATTCAACAATTTAAACCAATCCCCGCACTACAACCGCCCAATTTTCTTTTAATTTCTCCCCCTCGCCCCCTCAAAACTCCACGCATACAAAGCTCAAAAAGGAGGAAGACCTAAAATTTGAAACAAACTAACTAACTAAACTAATTAATCATTTAATAACCAATAAACCATAACACAACCACCGAATTAAGCATGTAACTATCTTCTAATTCCAAAGTAGCTCCTCGATCCAGCCAGCTAACGAAATCCAAAATCACACAACCTTGCCAAATTAAGCTCACTCCAGCACAAACCTAAACATTCCCACTAGTTTTAATATTTCGCTTTCCTTTTCCAAACTCGCCACTCGTTCAACTAAACGCAACCACCGAAAATCAGAATCACGAAACCAAAGAACTCAAAAAACAAATGCAGAAGGAACGGAATAAGAAGAAACTGACTCGGCGAGGTCGCCCAGCTGGCGCAAGAGTCCAACGAGACCGGCCATGGCCACGGCTTCGAGAAGCGCTTCTGGATCATCCTTGTCGGCGGCACGATACAGCTCGGGATCCGCCAAGCTGTACTCGTTCCGCACGCGGTACTTCGAGAGCGGCATTTTTCTTTGTCTTCGACGGCAATTTAGAAACCCTAGTTTTGGCGATCGACTTGCCTTGGCGCTTCGATCTTCTCTCTTCTTCCGGCGACTCTGCGTCTGCGGTGTTCCACCATGGAAGGAGAAAGATAGAGAGAGGAAGGAGAGAGAGTGTATGTGAGAGAGAAAAAGTGTGAGAATTTCCTTTTATTTTTTTATTTTAAATAATTGTTTTGGGGAAAATGAAATAAATGAAGATACGGTGGTGGTGGGTACGCGAGTGATAGACGTGAAGAGAGTGACTGAGCGAGAAGAGCAGTGCATTCACTATTTATTGATTAACCTAACCAAATTCAGACAAAGTAATATTTTTCATTTTTTGAAGATGACAAAAGTGATATTTCATTTTAGATTTAATTTAATTAGGAATATTGCCAATTTGCTTAAACACGTTCTGCTAAAGAAATTAAAATAATTTTTTGCTTTTAAGACTAACGCATTAGTTGCAATGTGAAATTGTAACATCTATTAATAAATACATGACTCTGAATCATCGCAAAATAATTAAACATGTATGTATTCACTATCTTTATACTTCAAAAAAAATTTAAATATTTTTTTTTTACATAAAAAATGACAAGATATACTCAAAAATAAAATGAAAAATAATAATAAAATAGAAGTGTATCTCTTCCTTTTGTCTTGGTTGAGACTTAAATATCATTTTATTTTTATATAATATATGGTTATTATAGTTTAAAAATAACAATATGAAAACACACAAAATAAAACAAGATAGTATTTTAAAATCTTATATTATAAAGGTTAACTCATAAAATATTGTTTAAAATGTTCTTTTAACTCTCTAACTATATTAAATTATTTAATATTTGATATACGGCTTTTATCATATGGAAGTGGATTGTCTGAGTAGACCGTCTTGTCTTTTAATGTCTACTGAAAAATCATTTAAGTAACTTTCTAGCTCAATAATGCAAAATAATATTCAAGTATATTCCTCTCTAGTCTAAGTGTGTTCTACATGAGTAAGTTACAACAATATTATTATATAAATAAGAATTTTATCAATTGAGACGTTTGAGTTATGCTTGACTAAGAGTTTAAGTAAGAGTTTACTATGAAAGAGAAACTACTATTTGTAATCTCTGAGTATAATGAGTTCTATCATGGATGTAGATTGAAGTTCATTAACACTTCAATTAAACCACGTTATTTTTGTATGTGATTCTTTCTTATTTTTTCTATTATGTTTGCCTTCTACTTGCTACTTTTATGGGTTTCTCTATTATTATCTGCAATGGATTTGTGTGAGTTAGTTTCTTACAAACTAATGAGATAAACGTGGAATCAATTATCATAACTTTTACAAAGAATGAGGTTGAGAAATTCACTAGTTTAAATGATTTTGGATTGTGGCAATTAAAAGTGTGTGTTCTTCTGATTCAACAAATCCTCCTCAAAGCTTTATTAGAAGGTGAATCCAAGCTTGATACATCCATGACAGAGAAGGAAAATAAAATGTTGTTAGAGAAGGCTCACAGGTATTGAGGCAAGTCTCGAAGGAAAAGATCGCACTAGAACTATGGAATAAACTTGAGAGCTTGTATATGACAAAGTCCTTAGTGAACCATCTATATCTGAAGCAAGCATTGTATTCATAGAAGATAATAGTGAACAACTAGATTAAATCAACAAGTTGATCCTTTATCTGGTAATGATAGACAAGAAGCTTTTGATTAAGACAGATGGTTTGATGATTACATGTTTGTCAGAGATAGAACAAGGAGAACAATAAGAGCTCTAAAGAGACATGGTTAGGTAAAGCTTATTGCATACTCTTTCGTAGTTGCTAGTGAGGTGTTAAAAGATGAACCTTTTGATGTATCCTCTACACTAGCAAATAGAAATGGTTAAAGGTCATAAATGAGGAGATGAAGTCACTTCATCTGAACAATATTTTGACTCCTTTTTGCAGACATGTGGGTTCTACGTTGGTCAGTTGTAAATGAATTTTCAAACACAAATCCAGAAACTAGTCAACAAATATTCATGGCATGATTGGTGGCTAGAGGCATTACTCAAAGAGAAGTAGTTTGTTATAATGATGTGTTTTCTCCTGTATTAAAGCACAAATCCATTAAGATGTTGTTAGCCATGGTTGTGAGCTTAACCTAGGGTTAGGACAGATGAACATTAAGATTGTGTTCCTATATTGAAACTTAGAATAAACCAAGAAGGATTATGTTTGTAAATTAAACAAATTCTTGTATGGTATAAAACAATCCTCAAGGCAATGGAACAAACATATTAATGAGTTCATTGCAAGAATTAACTTTGAACGTAACAAATATTACACTTGCGTCCATTTCAAGTTTCTAACAGAAGGTCATTTCATAGTATTGTTGTATGTAGGTGAAATTTTAATAGCTAGCAATAATAAACATGAGTTTCAAAAGGTTAAGGTTGAGTTGAATAACGAGTTTGAGATGAAGAACCTTGGAACTGCTAGGAAGATTTTGGGGATTGAGATCATAAAACAACGTAATTTGAAATGTTTGTGTCCCAGGATATCTATCTGAGAAAAATGTTTAACAATTTTGGGATGACAAACTTGAAACATATGTCCACACCATGTACTTCTCACTATAAGTTGAGTGATGAACAATCTCCTAAGACAATCGAGGAAAAACATTATATAGATAATATTCCATATACAAGCATCGTTGGTTTTGTGATGTATATAATCATTTGCACTTGCCCTAATATAGCCTATGTTGTGAGTATTGTTAGCAGATTTATGTCAAATCCTAGTCGATCTCATTAACAAACTCTTAGTGGATTCCTCGTTACTTAAAGTGATCGCTTGGAAGAGTTTTAGTTTATAGTGGAGCTAGACAGTTTGGTAAAGATGTTCCCATAGAAGGGTTTGTTAACTCAAACTTTGTTGGATGTGTGGATATCAAACTCTCACGGACTATGTGTTCACTACTATTAGTTGGAAGATCAATCTATAGAAGCTAGTGACTTTGCCAACCATTAAAGCAAAGTACATTGTCATGATGGAAGCTATGAAGGAAGCATTATGACTGAAAGGTCTAGCCAAAGGATTGAAGGTGCAAGACCAGATTGTTAGAATAATAACACAATACAACAAAGTCTATGATGAAAGAACTAAGCATGTTGATGTTAAGCTATATTTTGTAAGAGAGTAAATTGTGCAAAGATATGAAGGTGATAAAGGTCTCAATAGATCATAATCTTTCTGACATGATTACAAAGGCTCTCCCAGGCAACCTGAATTTAATTCAACTAATTGGTGATTATACCTGTAATGGGCTTAGTGGTAGGTTGTGACTCTTGCTCAAAAGATTTGTGTTGAACCAAGGTGGAGATTTGTTAATATTGAATAAGTAAAATCTTGTCTAAAAGGTTCCTAAACTATACTAGATCATTTAGTGATTCATATGAAGCTTCTACCTTATGTGGTGGATAGTTTCGATAAATTGTCTAGTCTTTTAACGTTTATTGAGACTTGAACTGTAGGAAAATTGTTTAAGTGGCTCTTCAAATCAAGAATGAGAATCATTAATTTTGTGTCTTCCTCTTTAGTCTAGACACGTTTCATGTGAGTTAGTTATGATGTTATTGTTGTATAACTAGAAACTTTGCATCATCAGTTAATATTCACGTTTAACTTATGTTTAACTAAGAGTCTGGGTAAGAGTTTATTGTGAGAGAGAAACTACGAGTTGTAATATCTGAGTTTAGTGAATTTTTTTGTGATCATAGATTGAAATCATTAACACTTCAATTGAACCACATTATTCCTGTGTGTGATTCTTTCTTATTCTTCTTATTATGTTTGCCTTCTCCCTGCTACTTTTGTAAGTTTCTCTATTATGGTTCTTTGTTTATGTGGTAGGTCAATCTAGAATGGATTTGTTTGAGCTAATTCCTAACACACATATATACATATACTAAAAGAACATACATATATTTTCATAATTTATCAAGTAATTCAATTCTTATTCATACATTCTCATGGATACTCATTTCACAAATTCATTAAGCATATATCATAATCAACTATCTAACCTTCAACCCACTGGTTATCTCTAATGTCATAAATCATGCACATCAATATCACAAATACTTGATTGTACTTTTAGAAAACATATGCGTTGAATTAAATTTTGAGATCTACACCTGTCACACTATCTTCACTAAGTTGTTTCACTCTACAAAGTAACATAATAGGAATTCATCCACTCATGCAACAGGGTAAATCCCTATGACCTACTAGACATAATTTATTTTCATACCGCAAACTAGGTCCTGAGAACCTCCTTCCACTCTCATCGTCTAATATTTTGCAATTTGAGTTCGATATCAGAAGTGTTACATTTATGAATCTTAAAATCAATACACAACCTAATCGTCTCAATATAGTATTTTCTCTCTAGAAATATGACTATGTTTCCGATTCATCACATAATTAATATATATTCTTATTTATATACAATTCAACTTCAATCATATTTTAATAATAGATATTGTCATTAACATTAATTCAAACCTCATAACTAATTATTTACAACTTATCACGTAAACATAAAATAAACACTCTCACACATATATATATATATATATATATATATATATATATATATATATATATAACATTCATACCCATTCAATTAAAGAAATACACATTTTAATATCAAAGACGTTTCATTGTTCATGATTGAAATGAAAACTGTTACAAGACCAACTCAATTATTCCTTTTAAATTTTGCTTAACCAACAAAATTTCACTTTAATGACAAAATTTCACTAGAGCAAAAATGGCCATAAAAGCAATTCTAATCCTAGTATTAATTTCTCTTGAGTGAAAAAAAAAAATCTTGCTTCAGCCAAAGTAGCCTTAAAAACAACAATTTTTTGCTCAAGCAGAAATTCACCTGAGCGAAAAATTGGCCAAGACACCTTAACAAAAATTCTAAAATTTTTGTTTGGGTTAAAAAATTTTGCTTGAGCAAAACTTCAAGTTTTCCAAAAAAAAAAAAAAAACAACAACTACAATACTTAATTTTTTTCACATACTAAATAAGTTCAAAAAATACATTTCCATCTAATCATATGACCAAAAAAAAAAAATACTTATCTACACTAAAACTTATTGTATATTCAAATCAACATATTTCTTAGAGACTTTTAAAATGAAATCCAAATCGGTTTCAAACTCAAACCCACCAATTTTATGAACAATTTGCACAATTATTTCAATCACAAGCAATTCACAACATAAGTCGATCAATAATTGTTAGCTTATTTTTCAATTCTGATGGCAAGCACACCAATCGCAAATGTAGCAAGTAATAAATATCGTTCTTTTCCAAAAGACTTGCACAATACACAATAATAATCACAATTATAATAAAATTAGACCAAAGAACAATATCATAGTTTAGAATGTTGTGTAAGAAAATAGATTAAATATTTATACAAATTTTTGTCAAATCTTGGATTATAGAAAAAGGTTAAGGATCGATGAAATGAAATTTTTAGGGTTAGACTTCACCATACCTCACTCTTTTGTATAAAAACAATTACATTCTTTCCTCCCAAATGTCAATGTCAACCCACAATAATATTCAAACCTTAATTTCTTATGTGAATGAGCCTAACTTTTCCTATTAACCATCAATTTGTTGATCAATTATATAGAAAAGACTTGCTTTTTTTTTACAAGGGTTTAAGATAAAAATGAATCATGGTCTATTTCTAAATACAAACTTTCATTAGGTATTTCAATTCAGATCCTGATTAAAAATGATATTTCCTAATACCTTAAGAATGAATTATCAAGCCATGAATCCACACAACAAGAATTATGCACATAATCAAAATATTGACATTGATAGGAAAAGACGTATATACAAAACCAATATTGATTACATGAGAGTTTGGTAGGTTACATCTAACCCCAACAAAAATGTGTTTAGTTCCTCACATCCATGAGAACCTTAAACATATAAGATGAACAATGGAAGACGAAGATGATCGCAAAAAGAAACCCTAAAGTTGCCACCCAATACTAACTCTTTTTCTCCTCTTACCATGTGTGTCTAAACCCTAACACAAACACTTACTAAATAGAATTTTTACGACATTCGTTCTCTGCCCAACTTCAATGGCGTGGGGCTCAACTTTCCCTACAAGGGTCCATGGCCTAACTGGCCCCCGACTCAACCTTAGTGACATCGAGTGCGGCTTTGCTGCATCAACTTCTCTTATATGCATCTTCCATTATGGGCTCCAATTCTATTCCTCTAAATCCAATTCTTCATGTTCACTCTTTATGCAAAATGAAGAAAATTAGTGTAACTTTGTATTCTCAAACTCCAATAATGAATTATTAACAAAAACCTAATAAAATAAAGAAATAAAGCAGAGTTCAAGTTTGTTGATTTTATTATAAAAGTTGACTTTAAAATATAATAAAAATAAATGTTATCAATAACCTTTGCAATATAAAAATCATAGCTAATATACCAAAATTATCACAATCACATAATTTTACCTTTTCAAATATAGAGCTCAATAATTCTTATAAAAAATAGCATCCATACTTAAATTATATTATTGTAACCAAGTCGCATCTAGACAATTAATATCTCTTTACCCTAAGATACTATAAAAACTAACTTATCTTACCATTTCAATTTTACTTAATCAATCTTAGGCTTCCCAATTTCGCTACTCTCACATGGAGGCTAAACATACCATCACTTTCATGAACTAACAGAGATTCATCTTTGTACAAAAAGTTTTGCATGCAAGATCCCATCCTACCATGTAACCTTTCCCCTAAAACTAGATTAGAAAAAAAAGAAAAGCAAAAGGTGAAAAAGAGAAAATTACGTAAAAATAACTTCTAATTAAACATAAGTGTTCCACTCTCCTCCAAGATCTCTAAGGTGGACTTCGATATGTGAAATGATGAACAATTGTTTCATAAATCTAGAGAGAATATAAAAAAAACAATACCTTAAAGAAAAAATGGTTTTACAAAATGAAGTTTGAATAGTTAAATTTTTTCCTCGGATAAGTTTTTTACTTAAATAATATAATATTCATACTTCATCTTATTTAAACTAGTTATACTCTTGATCAATTTAACTCAGTCATCATACATAGTGATATTTTTAATTTTTAAAATTATAATTATGATATTTTATAAAATCTTTTTATTTGCTCAAATTTTTTTACTATTTTTTTATTTTATCTTATTATTAATATTAATAATTTTTTTAATTCTTATATTTAAAATGAATACAACTTATTTTCTATCTAAATTAATTAAAAAATACATGAGTTAGCTTTATAAAATTAAAAATGGATTAACTCAATTTAGCATACACAATAAGAAACAAAATTTTCAACTTAACTCTTACTAACTTAATTAATTAGTGGGTTAGTTTACTAAATTTAAAAAATCATAAAAATAATAATAATAATTTTATTAATAATATATATTATTGCATTAAATATTAAATAGTTAACCAATTTTAAAAATTTTAATATCTTTTAATTGATTTTTTAATACTAAAATGAGTTAATTCAGTTATAACTTTGTTGGATTTAAACAAAATAAATTGAGTTTATGCTGACCTATAATTGATAATTTTACAATTTTTTCAACTAACCGTATTTAAATTTGTGTGATGAGAAGCCAAACACCAGAACTCATTTTAACACCTCCTTTGTTCAAAATAATAATACTAACCAGTAACATTGTCTTATTATTGGTTGAAAAAAGTTTTAAAATTGTTTTTGGATAAAGAATTTTAAAAATAGGTAAGAAATTTTGCAAAATAAAAACATAAAAATAATTAGACTGCTTCAAATTAGTGAACTTCATATTTTATGTAAAAGTAAAAAATTAAAATTCTTCTTATTCTTAAATTGACGTTTTTTTTTATTCTTTATATCTTTCTAACTCTGTTTTGGTTGAAATTTTGTTAGTTTGACAAAATCAAGATATAGTTAAGATGAATACTTTTCATTTGATGCTGATTATAATTTTTTAGTGTTATTTTTTAGAACAATGTTGAGGGACTATTTTTTTAGATGTGAATTAATTTTTTTTCAATTGATATTATTGTGTTTTTTTTATTATGTGTGTAGTGATTCTTTTTATTATCAACACAAATATTATTTTTTGTCAATAATTAATTTTTTAATATTAGAAAAAACTTTTTACCAACATTAATTAAAGTTTGTCTTTACCAATGTTAATTGAAAAACCTTTTAGCCAACATTAACCAAAAAATTAGAAAATTTCCTCTATCATCAACATTATAAAGTAACCTTAATAAAATGTCAGCTTAATTGTGTTCAATACTAACAACAATTTCAATCGATGTTAGTTAAAAGTATAACAAATTCTAACAAAAAATAACATCAACCATAATAAATTAACATCTAGTTGCTATTTTTAAATTATTAATAATTTTTTAATATTTAATAATTTCTTACATTATGTGATGAAGGACAAAATTAAAATTTACGAATTGTCTTATTTAAATAAAGTATTTAAAAAAAAACAATTTCAAATTAGATCAATTCAGTTTTAATATATTTAAATATCTTATAAATGATAAAATTTTCTGTTTAAAAGATAAGGCAAGTAAATTTACTGCGAAGATACAAAATTACATATTTATAATGATTAAAAGAATATTTTATTAACATTGAGATAAGATCAATATAAAATAAATAATATGATGAAAAAGAAATAACTAAATCCTTTTTTATTTTAATTTTTATGCGCTTTGTAAGTTAAAGTAAACTCCAACACCTCACTCTTTCTTATGTCTCTTTCTTATATTCTCAAAAATCTCTCTCTCTCCTCCCTAGCTTTTTTCTCTTCAAAGCCCATCTCTTTTAGAATATGATCATACTTTGTAGTAGTTGATAAGAGAGGACCATTTTAGTTTATATATGCTCTAGAGATCCTTTGTTCTATGCATTTTCTTAAGGTTTTGTCATCAATCTTGGTAGGGACAATTGAGTAAAGTGTTTATCTCAACTTAACTAAGATCATATTGAAATTTAGTTTTGTTTGCATAACTTGTTCTAGATCTCTAAGATTGGATTAATGTTACAGACTAGTTTGGAGTGATTGTTTTGGGATCATCATCTTAGGTAAGAAAAGCTAGTAATTTATTTTTATACTAGTTAATTACTTTTATACTAGTTAGTTACTTTCAAATAGAACTCTAAGATAGAAGACTTGAATATGTGATTATCAGTGTTCAAGTCTTTCTTGCCGGTCTGATTGGTCCTTAAACATTGAATGAGTTTGATTGTTTATGTTGATTTGGTGTGATTAATTGATCTGATTTGAGTAATGATGTTAGAAAGTAGCATGTGAGAACTTTTGTATTGAATTGATATGAAGTGTGATGACTGAATTATATGTTTGTAACCACTTGGTTGAAATGAACCCTAAACCCTAAACCCTAAACCATGGTTACATATTCATTATATGTTTCAGTATTGGATTGATATGATGTGTGATGACTGAATTATATTTTCACATGTAACCATTTTGGTTGAAATGAAACTAGTGTACTAGGGATTGAATGGGAATCAAGGTACCATGGTTACATATGCATCTATATGCTTCAGTATTGAATTGATATGATGTATGATGACTCAATTATATGTTCATATGTAACCATTTTGGTTGAAATGAAACCAGTGTATTAGGAATTGAAATGAAATCAAGGTACCATGGTTACATCAGTATCTATAGGCTTCAGTACGATTAAATTGATATGATATGCAATATGACTAAATGATGAATACATATACAATTCATATGATTGAAATGAAATCAGAGTACTAGGGATTGAAAAGAAATCAAGGTATCGGGATTGTATATAATTTTTTGTGCATTCAAGATGACTAAAATGAAATCAGTATGAGTGAAATGAAATATGTATGATTGAAATGAACTAAAAAAAGGCTTGTGATTAAAAATAGATCCATGTGTGGTTTGAATGAATGATGTTCTTGGTATTGAAACTTTATGTCAAACTTTAAAGAAATTTGTATGAATGACTAATACGGTCTGTTCTTTTTGCATGTATTGAGTATATTATAAATTTTTATGTTCACTTGTTTACCCTTATTTTTCTTGTGTTGTGAATGCAATGAGTATACTATATACATGAGCATATGTATATGAGCATATATGAATCGAGATGCATTAGTATGTGAAAGATCATATACCTAATTTTAGAATTTGTTTCCCTTTGTTAAATTCACTATATGCTAAACAATATATATTTATGGGATGTTACACACTTAGCCTTAAAAATTTGATTTTTATGTATAAAAAGATATATATATATATATAATGATATCCATCATAAACTTGTATTTATACCTCACTTAAAATTAATAACAATAAAAGAAATTGAATTCTAATTATACTATTTTAGATATGTAATAAATTAATTATAATTATCGACAATAGTCAATTTACATAAATACCATATATAGTAAAAATAAATAAATAAGAAAGATTTGATTTTTAGTTTAGTAAGCTAATTGAATTTAATTAAATATTTTTATTTCGTAAATATTTAGAGAAAAATAAAAATGAAGTGATTTTTTTATAAATTTTTTTTATATATAAACCAATTTATAAAAGAAATATTGTTAATTTATTTCAAATATTATTTCAATTTGTATATAATTTAATTAAGTTCATAAGTGTTTTTTTCTATCAATATTCAAGAAAAGTTTATATAATATATCTTACTTTTATTTTTATAACGTTATATTCCATATTTTTAGTAAAGAATACCGAATACACCTTAAAAGCATGGCCTCCTAGGTACTCTTAACTTCCGTGGTGACCACCTTGAAATTTTCTTTTTCCTTTTTAATGAATATATCTTAAATCCACTTCCAAAACTAGAACCGACACATTAATTACAAATACTGAATACCTTAGCCCCTATGTCACACACGGATTTTTAAACAAATTGCAATATCTTTTTTATTTTTCATAAGCTTAAAGGGAAGCCTATTTATTATATTTTCTAAAATAAAAATTAGTTCACGTGAGATTGAAAAAGAAAACAAAATTTTTTGAAATAGACATAAAAAAGTTCTAAAGAAAAATAAAATTTAAATAACATAATGTTATCAAAATTGATAAGATGAAGTTTGCCACCCACGTCTCATACCGAAAACATCAAACATAAAAATTGAAGTTGGATAATAAATAAGACAATAAATCCAACTAATCTTAATCTCAGTAAGATAAATTTTTAATAAATTTTAATATTATTTTATAAAAAAATATTTTAAATTTAAATGAATCTTACAAGATAAATTTTTAATAAATTCTAATATTGTTTTATAAAAATAATTTTAAATTTAAATGAATCTTACAAAATTGATTTAATAATATGAGATTACACTATCTTTAGTTAATCTAGAAACTCTAATCAAATTTAAAATTTTTAATGTAATTTAGTCTCTTGAAATTTTAATACTAAGTAGAATTTTTAATAATTAAAAATCCTTATTGAAGTCAACTCAATATTATCAAATTATTAAATTAGGAATTATATTTTGTAATTGAACTAGTTTTTGTATCCATATTCACATCAAACGACTATTTTAACGAATTGTTGTTGCTTACATATACACACAATGGAGATGGAGTGCAATCGAAGAGGTGGTGACATCGACTAGGATTTTAACTGATATGTAAACCTATTGGAGCAAAAGACATCTAAATAAGAAGAGAAACTCCTATACTTGTCTATAAGTTGGTTGAGTTTGAGGCTTCTCACAAATTATCAACTATGACAATTTTGGTAACCATTGGGTATCAATAGTTGCATCTTGCACCTAAAATATTAGGGTTGGAAATGTCTACAATATTTAGGATTAACAGTTAATATTAGTGTAGTAAAGTATATCAATCATATTTTAGACAAATTATTTGGTACAATAAATCAAGTTGATTATCTTTGTCATCCTACTATAGTGTTGATTCACCCACTTGAATTTTCTTGTAACGTGTGTTAGACGTGTTAGAATTGTAACCTTAAAGTCAAGTTTATACATTTTGTTATTAAAAATTATGATACATTTTAACATAAAATGCTTTTAATTTGTAGTATATATATATATATGTACACATATATAATAAAAGTGATTTAATATTTCAAATATACATGAAGTTATTTAGTCTAAAATTGCGATAATTATACTACTAACAATAGTAATTTATTAGAATTATTAAATTATAAAATAAAAGAAAAAAAATGGAAGCAATGGAAGCGAGATTCATATAGAGGTTAACTTTTTATGAATTTTGTTTTTGGTGCATCAGTTTAGATTTAATTTGTCTTACAATACACATCATTTTGGTTCGTAAGTAATTTTAATGCATTTTTCAGTTACCGCCATGGTGACCTAATGTTAAATCTTCTAGTAGCTAAAAACTGTTAAAAAATTAATTGCAAAGAAAAATTTATTTAATTAATTTCTTTTCATTAGTCCCTTTTATTTCGGTTTTAAGAATAATAGGGATCAGATATGAGGTTAGCGTTTCATAGGAAAAATTCAAATTATTCTCATGTTTTACTGAATTTTAAACTCAAATTACTAATAAAAAAATTATCTAATCATTAAGAAAACAACCTAAGGTTCCTCTCTCAAATTAATATATGTTATAATCAATCAAATAATGCAAGAACACTAGTCTATTAGATTTCCTACACCACAACCTCCTTGATTCGTGCGATGTCCTTAACCCATTATCTCCATTGGGAATCTGTTGCATACCATGCATTTTTTATTTTATTTTATTTTGGGATATAGAAACTAAAAGAATGTGGTTTTAGAGATGATTTTCTAGAAAACCTTTAATTTTAATAAAGATCGGTAGCTATAACTAGATGTAATGCAATATTATTAAATATAATTAAATATCGTCATTTAATGACAATGATGAAAATAATACGCTAAAATTATTAATGAACCAATATATATATATATATATATATATATATATATATATCACAATTTCAACTAATTCTAAAAAAAAAAATCATAAAAATTAATGTACTAAATATGAAAATTGTTAAAACCGTTATATGAAAAATAAAAACATGTTAAATAAACAAATTGTACATCATTTTAATATTCATACCAAAAAAGTTAAGTGCTCATTTAATCAAATAGGGGAACTTATATATATATATATATATATATATATATATATATATATATATATAATATTTTTATCAATTTTTATATTGATTTCATTTTTTTTTATGCTTTTTTTTTTTTTATTGTGTTGATATTGTGATATATATATATATATATATATATATATATATATATTGGTTCATTAATAATTTTAGCGTATTATTTT
>Ga0099825_1002543_pt1 | contig 24240 bp, 7 predicted proteins | sample SiratroredBW_FD_76838 | JGI IMG/M metagenome (GOLD analysis project Ga0099825, IMG submission 76838) | Root nodule microbial communities of legume samples collected from California, USA - Siratro red BW | ecosystem: Host-associated > Plants > Roots > Nodule | place: USA: California | collected... | reverse complement strand
ATATATATATATATATATATATATATATATATATATATATATATATCATTGTCAAAAATCAACGTTAACAAATAGAAAATGGATGCCAATTAGTCAATAACACTATATTTGTGTCACATGTAGCAGACTTCAAAATCATGTACACTAATTTATATATAAACGATGATTTTTTTATGACTAACTTGAAGAAACATTAATTAAATTGATGTTAATTAATCACTCACTTTTAAATTGAGTTTTAACAAAAATAGTTTAATGTCAGTCAAATCGATAATAATGTATTTTTATTTTAAAACTTTTAAAAAATATTATTGATTTAACTAATATTAAATTAAATTTATTTTTAATATTAATTTAATATATATTGATATGATTGATGCTAATAACAATAATTTAAAAAATATTTCTCATATAACACTTTAATTTTAATCTTCAATAAAAATAAAAACGAAGAAACAAATCAATACAACGAAATAATCTCTTGACTAGAAAAAGTTTCACAGAATATATTTTTGCATGTATTTTTGACCCGATACCTATATCTTAACGTAAATAATTTTTTAACTAATACAAAATTTAGTAGGCATAAAATTTTATCTATATTAATTTTAATTTTTAACATAAAAACAAAACAGTAATTTTATTAATTTTGATCAATTAAAAAATTATGTAATCTATCACATCACTCAAAATAATTACAAATTTTTCTCTGACCTCCACTCATTTCTTCTCGTTAATTTAATTAACTCCGTTTTTCATTCGTATTATCTTATTTTATTTCGTTTCCCATTCTTCCAGATCTACTTCCTAATCTAAAACAACTTTATTTTCATTTTTTATCAGTCTCTCATATACCATTCTTTTACAAAATTGGTGTAGTTTTAGTTGACAAATACATATGGGCAAAAATTTTAAAAATTACGGAACTGTGTTTAATCATCATGTCCCACGTGATTTTGAAATTAGAAGTTATAACACTAGAAACGGCTCTTATTTAACAAAAAAATATTTTTTGTCTTATTAGAAGTCGTGTCACCTTAAATGATTTTTTTTAAAGTTGTGTTAGGTAACACGACTTTAGTATAGTGATTTTTTTTTTTTTATTTTATCTAATTTTTTTATGCAATTATTTCTTTTCCAAATTGTAATTGTCATATGAAGCACAAGCACAACTTTAGTGTAGTGAAGTTTTTTTTTGTCTAATTCTTTTTAATGTAGTTAATTTTTTTTTCTTTGATAATAATTGCTATAGATAAAGGGGGTGATGGTATTGATTATACGATATTGGTTATAAATTTTTTTAAAAATTATGCTTGATAGCATAAGTTATGACTTAATAAAAGAAAATTACAATGATCATGTTTGATTGCATGCATGTTTTACATAATGGAATTAATTAAACATATTTGTAAAATAACATAATATCAGGAATGAATTTTATTTTCCTCATTTATTCTCTCCTTAGTTCAATATATTTAATTTTCTATTATAATGTAAATTTAACGCCAGATGAATAAGTAGAGTATTTTATTATTTAATGAAGTCACTCAATTATGAAAACTTAAAGAAAATTTAGTGAAATTAAATTCTTGCAGCATTGTCTAATTTCTTAAAATAGAGTTAATTTTAAGAAAATATAACAAAATTTCACTAACAAAAGCAAGACTACGGTGGTTGTCGGAAAAAAAAAATGGTCAGAAAAACAATTAAAAATATTATTCACCACTAAAATCGTGCTATATAAGAAGATTATGGTTGTAGAAAAAAAAAACAACTACATGTCAATAAAATTAGACAAAATAAAAAAAAAACTTTACTATACTAAAGTCGTGCTACGAGTTAAAAAAAAAAAATCGTCTTAGATGATACGGTGACATGACTTCTAATAAGATAAAAAGAAATTATCTGTTGAACAAGAATCATCCCTACCGTGACGATCTTTATTTTCAAAGTCGTGTGGGGGCATGACAATTAAATCTAATTTCATAATTTTTGCTCAAATCCGTATTTCTCAACTAAAACTCCGACCAATTATGTAAAAAATACCCTCGTATATACTCTATAGGAGTCCAAAATTTGAAATAGTGGAATATAAATTGTAAAGGTTTCAAATTAGATGCTTATTCTGAGAATAAAAATGTCTGTTTGAAACTCAAAGTGACTTAATACAAAATCCAACTACCATATATGAATGATAAGACAGAATTAACTCCTCAACAGTGATGTCATAGCTTCAATAAACTAATTGAGGGTTTGATTATAATGGCTCACCTTCCATTCCATTAATTAACCTACTTTTTAATTGTTTATGGGTGAATTTGTTCGGTGAATAATACACACACTCATAATCTCAGATCTTAAATTTAAGTTTCATTATGAATATATATGAATTTTCTTTATTTATTTTTACTTTAGTAAACATTTTAGGATTACATCTTTAGGTAGGATTGGTCACCAATCCATAAAAATAGGTGGAGTTTAATTGATTTATAATTAAAATACATTAAAAAATTTGACATGTTCTCTAATTGCGGCTAGTGAACTGATATGTTAACCTTTTTAATTTATTATTTATTTTATAAATTACTGTTTAGTAAAGTTATAAAATTAAAATTAATTTAAGTAGATAAACTTTAGTGAAAAATGTGAAATATATTAACAATTTAATCCAAATTTGATTTAAATATTAACTTTTATAGAAATTATATTACTAATAATAACAAACAAATAATATTTTAATTTCTTACAAATGTGAAAATCTTAAAAATATTACAAGTAAAAATTTTAAATTTAACTATTTAGTATAATTGTTTTCTTTTAATTCAGATGGGGTGGTAGAACTAATCTTCGAGTGGCTAGTTGTCCTCCTATTAGATTAATCCTATGAATTAATAGAGTAAAATTACCATTCATTTGTGGACCCTAGGTCTGTCTTCTCATTCTGAAAATTTTCCAATCTAATTCATCTAAATTTATTTATTTGTCAAAAAAACTTAACAGTATATTTTAAAAATAAAAAATAAATTATTATTATTATTTTCTAGAGATAAACATTTGATTCATCATTATCGTATATATTTTCTGTTTCATTTTTAGTACAGTAAAAAAATTAAGTTTTAATAAAATAATTTCAATTTTATTTATTTTGTTTGAATTTATTAATTACTATAATCGAATATTTTTAAATTTATAATTTTATTATATTAAAAGTAAAATATATTAATATTTATTGTAGTGAATATACTATTTAACTTTAAAAAAAAGAAAGAGAAGAAGCTTTTTGAGGGCATGAGAGAGAAAGAATATGGTTGTAGTAATGGTGTGTGGATAGGCAGATAAAGGTGCCATAATTTGCATGGTTCTTACTTCGAAATTAGGGTAGGGGACCCCACTGCTGACTCTTGCACTTGGGAAACTAATAAAAATAACAACATACCAAAGAGAATGTAACAATCCAAACCCAATTAAAATATTGAATTGGAAAGATCAAGGTAGTTTTAGAAACATAGCTTCTCAATCATTCCTTGTTGCAATAACTAGGGCTACTTCAAATAATGCCAATACCTTTTTTCTATTATTATTATTTATTTATGAAGTACTCATGTGTATGCTTGAATTAAGTTATCTTATTTTAAATAAACAAAATTTAAAGAAAATAATCATTTATAAAATGGTTCAATTATGAACGTATATAATAGGTTTTGATTGTTTAAAAATATCTATAAAATTGATAATAAAAACTATTATTTTTCAAAAAGCAAATAACATCTAGCATTGATGTATGCATATTTTTATCACGACAAAATGTTTTCCGATTGAATTTAACTTTAGTCATTCATTTTTTTTAATTTTGATTTTTTCTCCTTTTTGTTAACAATAAATGATAATTACATTAACAATATATTTCTTTATTAAAAAATAATGGTTTTATGTAATTAATTTGTTAAACGACATCCAAACTTGTAGGTTTAATCTTTTCTCGTATCATATTACATAGAACACTCAAAATAAATTATTCTCAAAATATTGTGATTGAAATCTCCACACTGAGATTAAATTAAAAGAAGAGAATGTCCAATCATTTGGATAAAACAACATCTGCTAAATGATTTTTGGTGAGTTTTCTCCATATTTTCTTCACCTATTCTAAATTTTTATAATGATTGTTTTAATGTTTATCTTTTCCAGTTATTCATAAAATATCAAAATTTATATTTTATTTTTGTTTCTAATAAGTATTATTCTCTTATAATAGCTAGTGACAAAATGATAAAAATCAAGGAAGAGAATATAAATATTTGAATAAAATTGACCTTAAAAAATGCTATTATGTTAGAGTAATTGTTTTTCTTAATCTAAAAACTTAAACTCAAATAAATATAAAATGGAGGGAATATTAAAGTAAAGCAACTTGTAAGAACCAAAAAAACATTAATGAGAAAGAGACCGAGAAGAGAGAGACAAGTTATTGACAACTTTAATTTCCAATTTGATGTAAATTTCGTTTTGTTGTGTGGGTTTCACTTTGGGGGTCTTTCCTCTCTCTCTCTCTCTCTCTATCTCTTTCTCTCTGAGAGAAAGCAAAATCTTCATTGAGAGAATGGCCCAGCACTGCGGATCCAAATCCCCATTCTTTTCTGCTTTTCTAAGGCATCTCAGAAAGCAAAAGATCACTTTTTGATTCCCAACCTCTTCTGGGTCTCTCTCTTTTCGCTTCACCATTAATGCCTTTCTTCTCCTTCATCTTCTTCTAACAATGGCTCATCCGGTGAGTGAATGAGTTCATTTTATTTCTCTTCAGCATTTTCATGTTCAATTTCCCATTTTTTTTGTGTTTAAATTTTCCTCTCTGTACTACTTTTCACTGGCTTCTTCTTTCAAGTGTTGAATTTGACTGTATTTTTTTCTTGTTCTTTTCTCACTGAGCTGTGTGATTCAGTGGTGGATGTAATTGGGTTAAGTTCTATACCCTTCATTCCAAGTTTTTGTGAATGAGATAGTCTTGAGTATTCTTCCTGTTACTTTTTGGTACATCAAATGATTTTGATGGACTTATTTCAGTTTTTGAGAATAAATACTTTTTTATTTTGTTTTGTTTTGTTTTCGTGTCGTTGGCTTGGTTATCTGATGGATGGATATGATACCCTTGTCTGGAGCATCTGATTCTGATTGCAAAAGATGATTTGCCTGTGAGATTTGTCTCACAGAATTTTCTGATTGACTTGATACCGTAATATTTGGCCAAACTCTATCTTATTCAGAGAATTCTTTTGATCATCCTTGGTGCTTCTGCGCTTGTCCTGCTGTTTATGCAGTACTTATCATTATATGTTCTTCTGATTATCATTAACAGTGTATGCACAGTGCTCTTCTTTCCCGGTTCAATGATACTTGTGAGTGTTGATTTCAGGGTTTCTTAATTTCTGGGTTAGGAAATATTTTCACTCTTTTGTGGACTGTTGAAGTGAAACCATTTGATATCTGTCATGACTTAAAAGTGCAAATCCCCTCTCTGAGAAAGCCAATTGTGACAAAATTGGTTATTTGTTTCAGGGGCTTGTGCTTATCCAGTTCAATTTTAAATGCTTCTGCAAGCAAGGTAGTTTTGTATTCCTTTCTGTTGTCCATTTAGAAAATGCTTTTAACCGTAACCAAATTCTTTCTTAAAACTTTAAATGTTTTCTTTTTGAGGGACATGGATGAAAGGAATTTAATTTCTGGCCCTCTTGCATAGCATTACTTGTGTTCAATATTTCCCTTTGTGAAGCCGGTTATAGACTCTTGTCTATTCTTCACCTTTTGTCGTGTAACCTATATATTTTCATTTTTGGGTGATGGAGGAGATTGTTTGGGGCCAAATTAGTCTCTGAGAATATATACTGCTTGATGAGATTGATTTTTTTGTGAATTCTAGTAATAAGTTGTCTATAGATTTATGTAAAATACATACTATAATAGATTAAATATGTGCAATGTATATTCATCACGAGTGCTTAACATTTGATGTCAAATTGCAAAATAGTGAAGAACGCAATGATTAAAGTTGGCTTGTTGCAATTTTTATTTTCTCTTTTTATTTTCTTGTTGTGCAGATGGACTCACATTTCTTTGCAGGTCTTCATTACTATGACATCATATGGAAATGTCATGATCTAGAATTGTTCTGTCTTCACTGTTTTTTGTCAGACAATTTAGCTGTAGAATGAAATTCCCTTGTAGGTCATGTGAGCAATTTACAAAACAGTCCAATTGAATCTAATTATTCTATTTTTTTGGTGCACATATATATTACTTGGAACAATCACTTTTCTCCTTAGCCAACAATCTTGTATTCTTTGTAAATAAAAACCCATGTAAGCCAAAGTAAAGCAGGTGTCCCTTTTTTTATGGGCTTAAATTGTATTTTTTTTTTTATTCTTTATCCAATATTTCTTTTAAATTATTATTTAACTAATAAGCAATTTTAACTAATAATCATTTTATTTTTGTTTTGATTGCAGGTTTTCATTCCCTTAGAAATGAGGATACTTGATAATATTTTGCTTCATTGAAATCTTTGCATTATCATCTATGGCACTATTGGGCATGAGTGCAAACAGGCAAAACAATGGTTATATCCCAGGATATCATTCCCCGAGGGATCTTGTCTTCGGTGCAGAAGGCAGCACATGGAATTATGATGGTGAACGTGAGAATGACTGTTATGGAGTTGGATCCTTGCCGTTGTCAGCAACTTGTCATCTTTTAGGATACAACAAGGAACTTCTGAAACAGACAATACTCAAGCATGAAGCCATATTCAGGGACCAAGTATGTTAGCTTCATGGTTTTATTGTGTTTATCTTTTCTGCATATAGCTGCCAAGAAGAATTTATTTTATGTTTTATTAAAATTGTAACTAGTGGTGGAAGGCAAACATCTTCATGTGAAAGTTTGACCCATTATCTACACAAAGTAATAATGTTTCATAGGCTTTCCTATTTCAGTCTTCATCAAACACAAGATAAAACATTTATCATCTCCTGGTTCCTGAAATCCTGAAGTCGTGTAACTCTAGACTCTGAGGCATTTTGAAATGGCAATGAAGATGTTCAAATGTAACCTGTTTGGGTCAGAACTAGGTTCTATGAGAAGAATGTTAATCATATTTGTTTATTTATTGGTTATAAAAGTGAGGGGCAAAATACGAATCTTATGTAGAAAAAACAAATGATTCTGAAAATTTGGTCAAATTCATTCATTTCACCATTTATATTTATAAAAGAATTTATTTCCGTCCTTATTTCATCCAAAATAAAGATAAAATTATGGAGGTTTGTTGTTTGTGGCAAAATTGTTCTTGAATATTCATGGATATTCATAAAGATCTAACTGTATTTCTTAATGACTCTGGCCTGTGCCTTGCTGTTCAGATTCACGAGCTTCACCGCATTTACCAGAAACAAAGAGAATTAATGGACGAAATTAAAAGGATTGAGTTACATAAACACAGTTTAAGGTTGGAGACATCATCGTCAAGTTCCTCTTTGTATTACTCACAAAACTTGCATTGGTTCAGTAGTAAATCTTCTATTTTAAATGCTGAAGGCATCCAGTTACCATTGGCTTCTATGCAAGAAAAGAGCAGGCCGTTATGCCCTACTCCTCTTCCTGCTCCTGCTCCAGCTGAAATCATAGAATCTCCAAAAGATCCTACACTATCAGTATCAGCTTACAGAAAAGTTGGTAAGAAAATATTGGATCTTCAACTTCCAGCTGATGAATACATTGATAGTGAAGGTGAATCTTGTGAAAATGAAAGGGTTATCAAAGAGCCCGCACTGTCAACTTATACTTCAAATGGGATTTCTAAGGCTGTGTATAAGACTGTTGAGAAACCATTTAGAACCAATTTTAATGGTTTTTCCGACTTAAATTTACCATTTAAGTTTGAAGAAGAGACATGTGTGAAGTCTGATGATTTTGGTACGTCAATCCATCACAGAAACTATCCCTTTCATGATACGCCCAGGAGAATGAGACCGGGCTCTCATAGTTTTCCCAATAATATCATCCAGAATTTGAAAAGAAAACAGGATCTCCAAGCTTGCTCTGATCCCCCACTACGAAATCAGGGGGAAAAACACGGACGAATGCCCTTGGGTGCTGGTGCTGGTGAGAACTTGTCTCTGAGATTGCCTTGTAGTTATTGTAATGTACATCTTGTTTTGGTATACCTCTTTCTTATATAGTTATTACTTGTACAGGCCAAAACAATAGTGACGTCACCAGTGGTGTCTGGCTTGGACCAGGCTATGCTTCATGCCCATGTGCTTCTCATCAGCTCGTTTCTGAGTCTGACATGGAATGTTCTAGGATTTCACCATCAGTGATATGGAAAAGTATTGCATCTGGCTCTAATTTAGATTGTCAAAACTATCTTCTTCATAGCAAATTTTGCAGCAGGTCCAATCTGTTGGATCTACCATCAATTAGTACTGATGATGCAAACTGCTGTGATAATCGTGGTTCATCATCAGCTGGCCATGAGCTTAGGAAGTGTGTTAAGGATTCAGAATATGTGGAGACTCACAAGAACATAAACCTGAATATTATGCCAGTTGGTTTTCCTGAAACAAAAGCTGCAGAATTTCAAAGCATTCGGATTTCAGGTGAATATGATAAATTTCAGGATTCAAGATTGCCTTGGCTTAAAGAAAAGCCTGTACCCAAAGAAAAACCCAATGATGAATGTCAAGCCTCAACCCCTATTGATTCTTCCTTTCTGAATCCTTTGAAATCAGGGTGTATACATTCTGATTTGGAGTTGAATAAGGTTCAGAGAAGTGACTTGTGTAGAGACAAGACTCTTGCAATTGACCTTAATGGAAAACCTCAGACTTCTAAAGTCGTCCAGAGCCTGTCCAAAAATCATTGGATTGAAGAAATTAAGAAGATATCCATTGTAAATTCGCCTCCTGACATGGGCGAACAGGCATGTGCCAGTGAACACTTAATGAAGAATGAGAAGAAGCCCAAACATTCGTCCGGTATTCTTGACCTAAATTCATGCACAAATGAAGATGAAAATATGCCAGTTGATATTGATTTACAAGCTCCTGCAAGTCCAGAAAACAAGGAATGTTCTCCACCCAGAGGAGAATCTGACGAAAACCAGCTTGAGATGTTGCAATTGGCAGGCCAAGAGCAGGAGGATCCAGAAGCACGGGAAGAGCAAACCAGAACTGCGGCTGAGGCTTTGATTTCCATATCAGGAGCTGTAACTTACAATGGTATCCAAATGAAAAATGGCCCATCATCTGAACCTTCTTTAGGTAGTTCTCTCCACTGGTTTGCTGGAATTGTTTCTACAGTAGTGGATCATGCAGAGTACGAGGTTAAGGAGGATTTCAATTGTACCATTAAGGATCTTGAGGACTTTCTGCCTGCTGACTTTGATTACTTTGAGTTCATGTCCTTAAATTTGTCTGACACCAAGGACCTAGATTATTGCCACTACAAGAGTAGTGACCAAAATGAGCAAGAAGGTGGATCTACTTCACCAAGTCAACCAAGAAAGTGCCGCACAAACAGGAGGAGGCGGGGTAATGACTTCCAAAGTGACATTCTCCCAAGCCTTGCTTCTTTGTCACGGTATGAGGTGACAGAAGATCTTCAAACCATTGGAGGTCTAGTGGAAGCAGCCAGAAGAACTCCCCCAGCAACAGGTTGCCTTAGAACTGCCAGCAGAAATGTAGTAGTGAGGGGGAAGAAAAGGTCTTGTGGTTCATCCTCTAACATCACAGACTTGCTTTTGAACTTGAAGGAAGTAAATATTGACACTGAAATTGCCATTGAGAAAATGGGGTACATAAGTTGGGGAAAGATTTGTAGAAAGCCAAGGGGAAAGAGATTTCCTAGCAGTAAATCCCACTTAATATTTAGCCAAGTACATAACTAATTCTAAAGTTAAGTTCATGGACTTTTGGATGAGGTTTTTATGAACTATAGGATCCTCTTGTAAATGTGGTCATAGACACTTCATAGTATATGAGATTATGTCAGAAGAATAGAAAAGGAACCCATATGTATGTTCAACTTGCTTATTGGAATCAAATTCATTCTCTCCTGTATTGGGGATGCAATGACTTCTAATTATTTGTTTGTTGCATTTTGGATCTTTTCCCTCCTTAATGTCAACCAAATATAAAACAAGAAACGTCATATTAAGACATAATACTATAGTAATAATGTTCAATTACTTCTTTCCTTGTTTGTTGCATTTTTATCTTTTGCCTTTAAAGCCAAACAAATATAAAACAAGGAACTCCATTTTAAGCCATATAATAATACAAGAGTTTTATAGTTCAATGACTTCGGAATGGGAAAGTTTGCATTGAATATTACTTTTGTCTTAAATGTCTTTTGAACTCTATAATTCATATATTTAGTACTAACAAAAGGCTAAATGCTCTTAATATCCACAATCTTTAGTCTATAGAAAAATGATGTTATACATTTCAAGATTGTTTTCAGAAATTTTTAACACTGAAATAATAATGGGGTTGCTTTAGTGAACTAATTTAGCGAAAACAACACGGTATGCTATTTAATTAAAGAAAAAACTTGATATTATAGTTTAAATAGTTTGCTGGTTCCATTTCATAGACTTGACTTTTTTATGTACGAAGTAGGTAAGATGACTTTCTTGAGAAAAAAACGTTTTTCTAGTTTTTTCTTTTCAAAGATTTGCCACGTTTTTCTTGTAGGTTCACGTAAGAGGCTTCAATCAATTATTAATGGATGTTTCTGCTGTATCTCATAATTTTTTTGGATCATCTCTTGTTCATTTTGAAATGCATTTTTGTAATTAAAAATATTTTGGAAAACTCATTCTATAATGCATTTTTGTAATTAAAAATATTTTGTTCATATTATAAATACAATTATTTCAAAATTTAAAACTTCGAATTCTCTTGAATTTTTGAATTTTAAAGTTAGAATTTTAAATAATTATCATAATTACTACAAAGTATGCGTATTTAATTACTAACTTATTTGTTTAAAAATTATATATTTATAATTATGATTCAAAACTATATCGCAAATTGAATATTTGTTAAAGCGTTTTTTTTTTTTGTTGATAGCTTGGGTTTACATAGTATTCTTTTGTTTACATTTTCTCTTATTTTTTAAAAAAAATATATTTTCCCCCTAAATTTTTATACTGTTTTATTATACATAATTAGTTTTATATTTATACAATGTTTAGTAGGAAAATTGTAAACGACGAAATCACATGAATAAGGACATATGAAAAGTGAATAAAAAAACTTGAATATCGTATTCATGTTATTTGTTGTTTTTTTACATAAATTAAGAAATTATTATATTTTTCCTATTTGTATAGGAATTCATCGTTGTTTAACATTTTTTTTTATTTCTTCTTTTGCTACATCAGTACAATCATTTGTGAAGTAATTTAACCACCACCAACCAGTTAAAAAGATACTGTAACCACAATAAAATATAAAACTTTGGTAATTTATATAATGCTATTTTAAAATTGAACGCAACTCATTATCTTCAAAAGGATTATAAATATGCATAAACATGATTATTTCAAAATTTAAAACTAAATATTTCAAAGTTTGGATTTTGAATTCAAAATAATGATAATAATTATTATAATTTCTACATTTAATCATAAAATTATTACATTAAAAAAATGGAGAAGAATGATTGTTATTATATAAGTGAAAATTTCTTCTATTATAAAAACTTGAAAATATATTTACATGTTTCAATTGAATATATATATATAATTCGACAAATATTTTGTAATTAAATCAATTATTTTTAAATTAAATAAATGATATTTTTTGCAATAGTCTATGAGTAAAATATACTAATTACATAAATTTAAAGATGAAAATTATGATACTATAGAAAGCATAACTACTTAAAGTTTTTTAATATGTTAATTTTTTTAGTACACTTAACATTTTATTAACTAAACTCATTGAATTAATTGGTTTTTAAAAAATTAAATCAAACTACGTTTTCTAATTTTAAAATATTAATATTCAATAGTAATATTGTTATTATTAACTACAATCATACAGAGATTTTGCTCTATATAATTAACTATGCATTATTATATATTAAAATATCCACATTTAAAAATTAATACAAAGTAGCAATATGTTAATGGAAAATATTTTTTTGATTGATATAAATTTAGAATAAATGGTAAAAGTACTACAAATATTAAAAAATAATCTATTATCATATATAAAAATATTTACATTCAAGTACTAACATTCTTTTACGTGATCAATATTTCTCTTAAGACATAAACCAATCATAATTATCAATATAAATATTATTTTATACTTTAAAGTTTTTTATTCGTTGCTCTGATAATAACAGTTACTTCAATTTGAATTTTGCAGAACATCTAAGTCAAACTACCAAATTCAACTTTGTTTACTGAAACAAATTAATTGAATGTGAATCTGTCGAAAAAAAAAATAAAATTCAATTCTCATTTCTTAGGTGGAGATGGATGACATTTCCATCTTATGAACATAAATTGTCAAAGATTCTTCAGTAGAATTTATTTCATTACATGTGGTAAGTGCTCACAAATAAGTCATGGTACATATCAGAAAATAATGAAAAAACAAGAACCATTAGATACAAACTCTTGATCAGTTAATGAAAATGTAAGAAATGAAAATTAATTCATAACTAGTTACCGAATAAAAATAGAAATATAAAATGCCACAATAAGAGAGCCTGTTACATGACAGCGCTGCCTGATATCTATAATCTCACAAGCTGTGTTGTGTGTGACGGCTGAAGCAAGTCTTAGGTTGCCTTTTCCAATTATATGTTACTGCTGTTTAAACCTTGAATGCCACATCTGTACAACTTATTTAACCTTTTTCTCAAAGTGTTATATGCATTGTAAATTTGTCACATTCCGAAAGCAATATCAGCTAGCTATTGCATTGCATGTCAGCTTGAAATGAGTTGAAAATGTCCCACTTTCAAGCACATAACTCAATTCAACTCAGTGAGCTGTGCTCTCCTTTCTGCAGCTTTTTTTCTGATAAATATGCCCCACCTTAAAGCAGCTTTGAGCTTAAGCCACCCAACTACAGCTTTACCTGAAGGCTTCCCTTGATCCTCACTTAATGAATCATACATCTGAGGCTCATACTGAAGGCTATAGGTGTAACAACCCTCATCAGAATGACCAAGATTAGCTGACATGTTCACTCCAGCATTAATTGTCTTAAGTAACCTCTGCATATCATCACTCTCCAACATCTCTGAACTTCTCAGACGAAGTTCTTCAGCAACAATGTCTTCCAACCCTTGTCCAGTTCTCGGCCGGGACCAGTCTCCAGCAAAATAAGTACCACCATTTTCATGATTTTCACCTGTTATGTAGTTCATGCTGCCAGACAATGATATTTGAGAGTCAGTTAAAGATGTTCCTACCATCTGACTGTCAGATCTCCCAAATAGATAATCAGTCAAGCCGGGACCGGCTGAGTAGTTATTTGCTATTTGCAAGTGTTGATTTGGTTCTGATGAGACATATGACACCTTGTTCTTTGCTGAGGAATACTGCTGCTCTGGGAAACTGTTATGGTGCATTGGCTGAGTGGCTAAAGCACTTGAGCCCTTTTTCATATTATTAGTCAGCGAATTTAAAACTTTTCCATCATATTCTACAACTTGGTCCCAATTGTCATATGCTTTCTTCACCAAGGAGTCCACGGACATCTGCAAATCAAACTCTGAATAAATGAGCTAATGTAGTTACGGGTCAAGTAAACACATGTCAATCACATACTAGGAACTCTGCTTTCAATTAACACAAAATTAACCTTCTGATTTGGAGTAAGTGATTGCAAAGAGAAGAATTGGCCATCAGCAATGAGGCCTCTCAGCTCGTATATATGGTTGAACACAATGCCAGCGGTATTAGTTTCATCAGTGTAGTAAACAAAGATCTTGCCACCCAAGACACATGTCTTGGCATGCTCCACAGTACTCTCCCACATTCTGTTGGACATTCCACTACCGAGTATCTGTATCAAAGATGGAAAATAGTAGTTTCTAGAAATGAGTACTTGGAAAATTTGGATTAGAGAAGAACGACGTGAATGCTTATGAAATGATTTTATTGAGTTCTTACACTTCGTAACTTCTGTGGCTCGCGGACAAGAAGTCGTAGGAAATCTTCTACAGTTACTATTTTTGCTTGAATCAACTTTTTGTGAAGTGCCCCATCCTTAGCTATCCGATCCAATCTCCAAACTTCATCATTCAAAGCAGGTGGATAATGTTTCTTATATACTGCAAGTTAAAGAAAACAATTTGTTTAGTAGCTGAAAATATTGTTGCCTTAGCAAACCATGCTAGGAAACAAACAAAACTATAGAGACAATATTTCTATTTTCAGTATGTATTTAGCTGGATACAGAAGATTAACATCCATGAACATGTTATCTGCTATATGGTATCAACTCTAAAGACTTTTAAATAATTTCTCCTCATGTAAAACGTCATTCAAAATATGAAAATGTTGCAGTTATACTTTTGGTGATCTAATATCTCCTAATCTGGCCAAAACATACAAATTTGAATAGTCATAAGCAAAAAATATGAAGTACTAGAAAACTCACATTCTCCTCTGTGATCTTTAACAGCAAAGGCTTCAGTCTTTCCCTCACGAATACGAATCTCCTCACAATAACCAGGAGCCACCTTAACACCAAGCCGGAATTTTCTGCTTCTTATCCAGCTAGAATTGTCAGTGAAAGTAAGATCACCTAAGGTTCCTACCCCTTCCTTCAGACTAACCTGCAAATCTCCAGTTAGAAGTGGCCTTTTCCCCTCCCGCTCCTTCACTTCATGTCCTTCAAAGTGCTCTTTTGTCCAATCATCATCCACTTCCTCGTTAAAGTCACCTTCAAGTACCACCACATTCAATTTAGCAACAGATTCTGGTCCAACACGAACCACACTGCCAGTGTTGGGATCCATTAACACAACATGGATTACCGATCCTTGCTCTCCCTCCACCTTTCCCCCAGTGAACAAATGAGGCGGCATTCTTGTTCTGAAATGAAGCTGCAGATTCTTTGCCACTGGTCCTTCTAATCTTGGCGGCAGTGATCTGATAGTCAGAATATCATTGATCAAATCATGGCTAAGGTATGATAATTATTCAATTGAATATCAATCATCAGCTATCAGTATCGTGCTAAACAAACATTTATGACTAGAAATAGACTTTCCAAATTCCAATTTGACAGGGAAACACACCTTTCAGTCAATTTATCATGGCCCAATTTTGCCAAAGCACGCTCCACTTCTTCACTGACCTACAAGGTCATGGCATTTGAAGGATTAACATGTTAGCCTTATTATAAATTTGTATATCTTGATTAATAGGATCTTTATTGATTTAATTAGCTACATATAGCTTACTTCTAAATGAAAGTAACAAACATACTATTGAAATATCAAGCTCTAACAAAACCATTAATAGGGTTGTAAGTAAACATTTTATTTTTGGGTTCTCTATAAGAGCATCGCCCTTATTTTTACCATCATGTTTAGGTAGGTCTTACGTATTATGAATCTCTTTCTTTTCTTTTTCACGCAAGAAAATTTAAATCATAGAGTGCATCTAAATTACATATCACAGACTACGTTAATGTCACTTCTTTAGTGATGAAGTGCTCAAGGCTCGAGCAAGCACAGGGCCACTATTATACAGAAAAGTGCTTCATCATTGCAGGTAAAGTGAAAAAATAAACGTTAAACTTATGCTGTATATAATATAAGGAAAGCAAAAATAACTCACAATTTTTCTGAGAAGAGGTTCCAAAGATGAGCAAAGTCTCTGCAGACTGTCCACCTTTAATGCTTCGACAATCACACTAAACACGATTCCAGTAATAAATTGGTGTGAGTGTCACTTAATTTGTATTTAAAGGCACAAAAAATAACTACCAACTAACAAACGACAAACTGAAGATAACCAACACTGAGAAACAGATTGGGAAATTCATCAGTTGAAAACACTCATGCTATATCCAATGTCACCATCACTTCCATTAAACCAGATTCCTTGTAGAATCCAAAGTAGATTGATATTCCCATCAAAGTCCCATTAATTAGTTTCACAATTAAGAGCCACAAAACATTAATCTGCGAAGTGATGTCATGTTATCGAAGATCTAGTAACAATCTTAACCATACCACCCAAATGGAAATCAAGTCAAACAAGAAACAGGACTTTGAAGCAAAATAACCTAATTAAAAGATACAAGTGATGATGAGAGAACAAATATTTGTAAAGTGAATATACCTGGCTAAACCGGGTAGTTTTGGTTTCTTTGACTGTGTAAGACGGTTTTGTGCATCGTCACCCTCCTCAACTAGCTCGTACCCTCTTTTCTCCACTCTATTGTTCTTGGAACTTTCCATTTCTAGAAACTTATCCAATACCGATGATGTCTCTTGACACTATCTAAATTTAGAAACCTGGTCTTGTCTTAGGGAGCTGCACCCAAGAACCTTCCCAGAAGAAGCACAAGAGTTGAGAGCAAAAATCAAAAATCTTGGAACCAAAACAAAAACTAAAACTCGAGTTCACAAACACATAAGAAGAGGAAGTTTATTTTTTTTTGTTTGACATCTGAAGATCTAAGATTACGACAAATAAAATGTGGACACTGTAGCATAGATCTACATAACTTTACGCATAAAATTATGTTGAAATAAAAAATAAAAAGGTTCCTACATCAGAATATAAAATTGATATTATTCATGATCACAGCTGGATTGGATGTGTGCATGAACATTGGAAAATGAAACTGAAACCGCGTTTTTTGTGTCTCATTTGTCTTTGACTTTGGATTGGTGGGTGTCGGTGATAAGACAGAATCAGCCCTTTTCATGTATCTCAATTACATTTTTTTCTATTGGCGTAGCCCTCCATACATAGTACATGTTTTTGTTGGCTTTTTCATTAAAATGATATAATTTTATCTTATATTTGTTATAATATTAAACTTACTTGTTTGAGTAAGTTATATTTTACTGGAGCAACTTTATTTTTATACAATAAAAGTCGTGTTTCATTTCAAGACTTCTGTTTTAGAGCATATTTTGAATTGAAATCATATTCTCACATCAGGGCTTTGATGTGGAACTGAATGTTGTAAGGTCTTATAACAATTTTAATCAGTAGTGAAGTTATTACCTTATTAATATAACCTGAAAATAAAACTTGTAAAGTTAAAGTTGTACATGAAGAGTACGATTTTAATGTCAAATTTATATAAGAATTTAAGTATGAAAGTGACAACTTTAATTTTAAGTTTGACACTATAATTGTGTTCTGGGTATAGGATTTCAAGTTTGCAGGTTTTTTTTTCTTTATTCTTATTATTGTTAGATTAATTACAAAATTAAGAGGTAAAAAATGTTGTTTTTTTTAATTGAAACATGGAATAATTTAATTGAGTTGTTAAATTTTTAATAAATTTGTTAAGAAATAATTAATTGATTCATTTAAGAAATAATAAAATAATTTCTTTTCAATTGAGAAATGCATAAAAAATAAAAATGATATTAAAATTATTGTGCAAATTAATGGAATCATACTATGTAATTTTTTAAAATATAACAAAAAAATTGTTTGATAAATTATATAATATGTATTGAGTTATTATTTAAGTGATTTTTTATTAATATATGTCTAGAAATTCGTAAGATTTGTTTTCAAATAAGACATGAAATAAAATAAAATCGAGTGAGAAACCAAATTCCCACATTCTCAAACTCAACCTTAAAACATATTAACATTTAATAAAAACATATATTTTATTATTAAATAATTTCTAAAACAAAAAAATCTTAAAATTTCCTGCACATATGTCTTAACAAAAAATTACTTAAATAATTAGAAATAATAATTTAGTACAAATTTGTCAAACAATTTTTTATTGTAAATTTTAAAATTACAGAACTTAATTAAATAATTTGTTAGATAATTTTTATGTCAATTTTGTTTTTCATTAATTTTGTAAATAAAAAAAAATAACAATTTTAATCATTTTTAAATTAATCAAATAATTATTTCTTACAAATTTTTTAATTATTTAACAACTCAATCTTTAAATTTATATATAGTTTTCTTTATAAATCTTACTTATTCACAAAATTTTATTCACCATATATATTAATTCTTTATTCTTTTAATCCTAAATTACTAAATAATTAGAAAATACTTACACAAAAGTTATCTATGCAAAGATGTAATCACATTTATATTGAATTTGTGAATCCTTTCATAACTTTCTTCTTAATTAAACTCATGTCCAGTTGAACGACTTTCTTATTATCCCATACAAAAATTGTGCTTTTCAACTATGATTTTAGTTTATAAATTTCGGAGGATCAAAATTTGTGCAACTTAAGCATTACTTTTTTCTTTTGAAGTCGTTTAGCTCAAACATACTTGTGCAAAAACATAATTATAAGATTTTTACTTATTCGTAAATACAGGATAAAATTGCATTATTTTTGTGCAAAAGTCATGTTTTATTATGAGGAAGGTAAGAAGATGTTAATATGTGATATCATACACATTGAAGAGGTGACGGAGGTATGCAAATATACTTAATTTAAATTATTTAAGTTCACTTTTATAATATATGATACTAAAGTGTATTAATGGTTTATCTTGAGGAGATTTGATGAATCTATTATGTTATATATTATTGAGTTCTTTTTTATTTTAACTCTTGATATTCTTGACATGAGGAGGTGTATTGATGATTTCAATAAAAATATGATCAAATTAAAAATATATAGGTAGGTGTAAACCTTAAGCTAGTTTTGTACTAACAAAGTTTGTTGACTCTATTGTGTCATTTATGATTGAGCCCCCATATTATTGTCACTCTGGATATCCTCAAATTGAATGAGTGTGTTGGAGGGTTCATATCGTCTAAAGATATAGACAAATTATAATATATAATTGGACACAAACCTTACTTTACAAATCAAATTTGTGAGGTTGAATTGAACTTAAAGTCCATTTTAGGAAATAAAAGTTCAAAAATGGATAAAAGGCCAAGTCATCCTTAATCTCCAACTCAAGTGCATCATATATATTTAAAGGTTTTCAAGAATCTAAAGATTTTCAAGCAATCTCTAGGTTTTTTTTACAAACATCATATGAGTTAACTATTTGTAATAATTTAATTTTTAATTGTTTGTAGTTTCATTAAATTTTTATTTTAAAGATGTTAATTGTTACCATTGATGTTGATTAACTAAATGTGTTTGACATTAAAATAACAATTTAAAGAAAAAAAAACAAAATATAAGACATATTTTTGTTGATTGTAGGAATAATTTTCTAAAATAATCAAGCATTAGTCTCAAAAGTAGACTTTAAGTCTAACTCAACATTATAAAATCGGCTTGCACCTATTTATAAACTATTGAAAGGTTTCATCTCTACTCGATGTGAGATTTCCAACACACCCCTCACGCCGAGACTGCTCAACTCTTATGTGGGACTATATTGTTTAAGGGTGGTTCGATAAGAGCCCGATGGTAGGTAGCCTGATAGGCTCAACAACCCTGTTAGGATAGACTCTGATACCATCTCAGAAGTGGACTTTAAGCCTAACTCAAGCTTACAAAATCGGCTTATAAAGTGAAGTTTGCATCCATTTATAAATTATTAAAAGGCCTCATCTCTAGTCGATGTGATTGAGACCTTTCAATAGTTTATAAATAGGTGCAAACCTCACTTTACAAGTCGGTTTTGTAAGGATGAGTTAGGCTTAAATTCCACTTCTTGAGATGGTATCAGAGCCTATCCTAGCACGGTTGTTGGACCTATCGAGCCACCTGCTACCAGGCCGCTATCAGACCACCCTTAAACAATATAGTCCCACACACGAGTTGAACAGTCTCAACGTGAGGGTATGTGTTGGAGATCCCACATCGACTAGAGATGAGACTTTTTAATAATTTATAAATAGGCGCAAACCTCACTTCATAAGCCGGTTTTGTAAGGTTGAGTTAGACTTAAATTTCACTTCTTGAGATGGTATCAAAGTCATTTAAAGTATATTCTAGAATGGTTGTTGGGCCTAGCGGGCCACCCACTATCGGACCACCCACTATCGGACCACCCTTAAACAATATAGTTTCATGCACGAGTTGAGCAGTCTCAGAGTGAGGGAGTGTGTTAGAGATCCCACATCGACTAGAGATGAGACCTTTCAATAGTTTATAAATGGGTGCAAACCTCACTTTACAAGTTGGTTTTGTAAGGATGAGTTAGACATAAATTCTACTTCTTGAGATGGTATCAGAGTCTATCCTAACATGGTTGTTGGACCCATTGGGTCACTCGCTATCAGGCCGCTATCAGACCATCCTTAAATACTATAGTCCCACCCACGAGTTGAGCAGTCTCGACATGAGGTGGTGTGTTGGAAATCCCACCTTGACTAGAGATGAGGCCTTTCAATAATTTATAAATAAGTGTAAATCTCACTTTACAAGCCGATTTTATAAGGATGAGTTAGGGCCCATTGGGTCACTCGCTATCGGGTCGCTACCGGACCACCCTTAAATAATAAGTCTCATGCACGAGTTGAGCAGTCTCGACATGAGGTGGTGTGTTGGAGATCCCACATTGACTAGAGATGAGACCTTTCAATAATTTATAAATGGGTGTAAACCTCACTTTCCAAGCCGGTTTTATAAGGATGAGTTAGGCTTAAATTCCACTTCTTGAGATAGTATCAGAGTCAATCTTAGCACAGTTGTTGGGCTTATCAGGCCGCTATTAGACCACTCTTAAACAATATATTCTCACGCCGCAAGAGTTGAGCAGTCTCGGCGTGAAGCAGTGTGTTGGAGATCCCACATCGACTAGAGATGAGACCTTTTAATAGTTTATAAATAGGTGCAAATCTCACTTTATAAGCCGGTTTTGTAAGGTTGAGTTAAACTTAAATTTCACTTCTTGATAACTAGTGTAGTTTTTTTCCAACCAATAAATCATTGCAGGAAAATATTTATAATGAAATTTAAGATGAAGTAAATATTGAAAATGAGGAAATGTTCCTCACCATGCAAAATTGCAATGAGTGAATTAGATCACAATTAAAACAAGGAGATACAAATAGTCTAAAAATATGATGTCAACCATGTGTTGGATATTTCCTCTAAACATTGTAAGTTACTCACCCATTTAGAGGTTGAGGTTGAGCTCTGATACCAATTGTAAAAATAAAAGAAATACATAACATAGAATGGTTGAATTGTGTCTTTGGAACTTTCAATTCTTTTTTGCAAATTAATGTCTAGTAAAAGTGATTAGACCAAGTTTAAATTTGATAAACACACTATCAAGCAACAATTTTCATAGGAGTTGCGTTAGATGAACATCGTCAAATCCAACTTCAATTTACAAATGAATTAAAACACTTTTCGAAACAAGTTTCTCCTTTGTTGGTTAGTTGCAAATTGATAAAATTCAATGCAAAGAGATAAGGTAAAAATATTTACACTAAAATTTTTTATATTAATTCATCTAAACACTCAAATTACATCTAGTTTATAATCAAATGTCAAGTTTCACTAACAAAATATTAACACTACAAGATAAAAGATAAGTAATGTTTAGATTATAGTCACTCCTAACTAAACATAAAATATTATTCAACCATTCATAATTAATAATTAAGTATTATTTAAATACACAACTACTCTTAATTAAAACTTGATTATTCATTCGACCTAATTACTCCTAACATTGTATTATTATTTAGACATAGAGATTGAATATAAAGACCTGAATATAAAAATAATATATAATAAAATCATGTGAACTTCTATATATTATTTTTACACTAAAATCAATATATCAGTCAACAACATATTAATAATAAACATATATTTTTCATAACTTTTTCAAAATGTTTCTAGAAAATCGTTAAGAAATGTGATCAGTTTATAACTTTTGATTTACTATTGAAGTCATGTTGAAGTGTGATATGATTTATGAGTAATGAAGTTGTACTCCTTTTATACAACTTATTCATTTATATAATCGTTTTCAAATTGATAAAATTGGTCCAAAAATTATAGCTTTCTCTTAAAATCTCTAAGTTAAATGATCATCCGTTTTATCTGGGAGAATTTATCATATCGATTGATATAAATTTTCAAAATTTCAAACGTCAATAAATAAATATTATGATCCCTTTCAGTTCAATCAACAATATTATAATTTTCAAGAATATATTATACTTTTAACACATCAATCAAAATCACATTCTAGAATATAATCAAACTCTGAATCACAAAAAATTAATGAAAACAAAAAAAATTATAAAGAAGATCATAAATTCTAAATACCCATTCATGGTTCTGTTTATTATATATATACTTCTATTGGATGGAAAGATCACTTTGCCTATTTTGCTACTAACACTCTGTCTTTGCCGATTCTTTCGTGTCGTGGTGCTCTTATAGAAAAAAAATGTTTTGAACAAAAAATATTTATAGTTTTTTCATCTTGTCTAATCTAAAAATTACTTTTTATATAAAAATAATATTTAAATTATGTAATTTAAAAGATATTTTTCAATTATATAATTCAGTAACTTTTTTGTATGAAATAACTTTTAGATTTTTATAATTTAAAAATAAAAAATAACTTTCATATTTCATAATTTAGAAGTTAAAAATACTTCCAAATTACATAATAAAAAGCTTTTGACTTTCTAATTTAAAAAGTAAAAAAACTTCAAATTACATAATTGAAAAAAAAAAACTTTCAGTAAACAACAATTCAACCCTTAAAAGCATTATTTATTTTAAATTCTCCTATTATAAGGTACAACTTTATTTAGTGAAATTAAAACAATCTAATTCCGGATAAAAAAGAGAAAGGAAAGGTGGCAAGAAGGTACAGCTGGCTCATGAACAGTATCCCACGTGTACTTACTAGAGACAACCTGAAAAAAAAAAAAAAAAAAAAAAAAAATAAAAAACAGGGGTTTTGAGGAGGGGCCCAAAAAAGAGGAGAAGAGAAGAATATTATTCCTGAAACAATTTGATCACCCATTATTTCAATTCTTCTCTAATGACATATTACTATCATACTATTAAGAAAAATGTGTATACAAAAATCTCCATGCCAACAACAAAAGCTTAGGAAACCAACAACTATAGTACTAAAAGAACTGATCTTCATGGAAGTGAAAGTGAGTGTCAAAAAGAACAGATGCAACCCCACCAAAATCCATGTCCCCATTATCTGCATTGTTATCAGAAGCCTTCCTTAAGGGCATAATGGTAGAGCTGAATGGTTCAGATTCCTTCCAATATTCTAACCACATGCTAGGATCTAAGAAATTGTGATCAGTAAGATCACTTGATGTGTGAGTTTCTTTGGGACATTCTGGTTTTATAGCCAAGTTTGGTGAGCTAATGAGATGATCCTGTAGATTGGAGTGACTATCAGAATGCAGAAGATGTGATTCCCTAGTGGAAGAATCTGTGGTTGTGTATGTAACCTTAGGATTGGCATTGCATGTGTGAATACCAATGTACGTAATTCTATACATATATGGATTATCTTCATCCAGCTGCACCTGTTTGGTTGCTTTACAACCTTGATCATGCTTGTAACTGCACCTGAAGTAACTCCTACAAATCATTATTAAGAACAAGGTGAGTTAGATTCTGTAATATATTAATTATACTTATTATCAGTTAGTAATTACATGTTACTTAAGGTTTATATTAGTAGAATTTAAGGTCAAGTAAATACAAAGTTTTCAAGTCAGAGTCTTACATACTATCATAGGACAAATTATAATGAATAGTTTGTATTGAACTTGGAAAGACACCAAAGAGAAGTGAAAATAAGTATAAAGATGAATGTGTGAAGACTTACAGAAGCAGATATAAAATTAACATAGATATAGTTCAAGGAGATAAGTAGTTAAAAGAAATTGTTGTTTATAATTAGATTACCAGTACATGAATGATGAGGGTAAGAGTATATCTCAGATAATTTTAGAGTCAATTGATATCTTTATATATATATATATATATATATATATATATATATATATATATATATATATATATATATATATATATTGTGTGTGTGTCTTATTT
>Ga0099825_1002542_pt1 | contig 24248 bp, 11 predicted proteins | sample SiratroredBW_FD_76838 | JGI IMG/M metagenome (GOLD analysis project Ga0099825, IMG submission 76838) | Root nodule microbial communities of legume samples collected from California, USA - Siratro red BW | ecosystem: Host-associated > Plants > Roots > Nodule | place: USA: California | collected... | reverse complement strand
TTTTTTTATATATATTTTTATATATATATATATATATATATATATATATATATATATATATATCTTTTTTTTTCTAAAGCAACTTTTAATAATTTAAAAAAATTATCCATAATTAAAAACTAAATTTAAGTCATACTTAAATTATTCATCGTAAATGTAAACTATGATTTATACATTTAGATATATTCAGTTATTATAACCTTTAGTTCCAACTAAATCTATGAAATTTACTAATATACACTCACTTAATTTCTATAAATAATATGTTAACATAACCTCAACTATCTTAAAATATAACTAAAACATAAAATGAATTTGATTATTTAAAACTAGAAATCGGTTAAGTGCAATATTAAAAATAAAACAACATTTCAGAATAAAAAAGCTAAAATACTATTTATTTTTATTGTTACTCATATTTTCTAACCAAACTGTTAGTGCAAACAAGTACCTGCAGGGTACTAACGCGATTACTGGTTTTCAAAACCAACTTTACTTTTTAAGAGGCATGTAAGAAAAGTATTACATTACATTACAATCACATCCAACGTGATCCTTATCAGTTATATTCTCAGAAAAAGTGGGAGAATTTCCCATTCGGAGAAGAACACGAGATTGGCACAAAGCAGAGAACGGTAGTGGCCGTTTCAACGGCCACCTCCACGTCAGCATCAACGCCCTGTGTTACCCACCACCACCACCCTTACCACCTTTCATTTTCTAACAAAAAAAAAAAAATGAGGGAAAAAAATAAAAAGACACAGAAACAAACCCTGGAATCTCTGTGCCCAAAAAACCAAAAAAAATAGAGAGAACCTCCATTTATTATTTTTATTTCTATTTAAAATTTAAATAAATAAATATTCTCGAACCCGATTTTGTTCTCTTGACAGCTTCAATTGTTCTCGGCTCCGAAAGCTCCACCGTTGAAAAACGGAAGATGCAGCACAACATCTTCAACTCCATTCGTAGCATGAAAATCATGGACGCTTGTAAGGGCACGCAGGTCCACGCGCTCAAACCCTCCGCCGCCGCCGCCGATCGGAGCTCCGTCACTGCAGCTGATAAACTACTACACACTTCGCTCGACCATTCTAAAGCCCCGATCGGTCGAACCAAACCGGTTTCGACTGCAGCTACCAGACACGACACCGTTTCGGAGACTCTACTCCCGTGCGGGCTTCCCGCTTCCGAGCTTCTCGAACCTTCGATTGAGCCTTCCTTGAAGCCCCTGGACTTTGTGGAAACCCTCGCGAGCGTGCATCGAAGGGCTGAGAGTTGCGCGGCGCTCGAGAAATCCGAGGTGTATTTGGAGCAATGCGCGGTGTTGCGTGGCCTGCCGGATCCGAAGCTGTTCAGGCGGGGGCTCCGCGAGGCTCGGAGGCACGCGGCGGAGGTGCACGCGAAGGTTGTGCTGGCGTCGTGGCTGAGGTATGAGCGGAGAGAGGATGAGCTTGTTGGATCGAATTCGATGGATTGCTGTGGAAGAAACCTTGAATGTCCGAAGGCTAGTTTGGTCCCCGGGTATGATCATGAATCGGTGTTTGATCGTTGTACGTGTTTTCGTAGAGAGGTAGTTAGTGATAGTGTAGTTCGTGATCAGGAATGCGAACGAGAATGCTCCACTTCGAGTGAATATGTTGATGGTAGTGGTGATCGTGATGCTGAAGATGATGATGATGTGTTTTTCTGCATTGGTGATAGGGAAATTAGTTGTAGGAGGTACTCTATGGCTGCACTTTCAAGGCCGTTTGAGACAATGTTGTGTGGTGGATTTCTTGAGTGTAGGAGGGAGAAGATAAATTTCTCTATGAATTGTGTTTCTGTTGAGGCGATGATGGCTGTTGAGGTTTTTAGTAGAACCAAGAGGCTGAGTCAGTTCCCTGCTAATGTTATTCTTGAGATGCTTTCTTTTGCGAACAAGTTTTGTTGTGAGGAGATGAAGCATGCTTGTGACACGCATTTGGCTTCTCTGGTTTTGCACATGGATGATGCGGTGTTGCTGATTGAGTATGGACTGGAGGAGAGTGCATACCTGCTTGTGGCGGCTTGCTTGCAGGTGTTTCTAAGGGAGCTTCCTGGTTCGCTGCAGCGATGGAGTGTTATGAGGCTGTTTTGTAGTCCTGAGGGTAGGGATAGATTGGCCCCTGTGGGGCACGTGTCGTTTGTGCTGTATTATTTTTTGAGTCAGGTTGCGATGGAGGAAGAAATGAGGTCTGACATGACAGTGATGCTCTTGGAAAGACTGGGAGAGTGTGCGGTGGAGGGTTGGCAGAAGCAACTTGCTTATCACCAATTGGGAGTTGTTATGTTTGAGAGAAAGGAATACAAAGATGCACAACTTCGGTTCGAGGCTGCTGTTGAGGCAGGGCATATTTATTCTGTTGTGGGTGTTGCAAGGGCCAAGTATAAGCTTGGTCACATGTCTTCCGCATATAAGATGATAAACTCCCTTGTAGAAAATTACAAACCAGTTGGTTGGATGTACCAGGAGAGGTCGTTGTATTGCACTGGGAAGGAGAAAATGGTGGACTTGCACTCTGCAACTGAATTGGATCCGACTCTTTCTTTTCCATACAAATACAAGGCTGTTTCTCTGCTGGAGGAGAATAAGATTGGAGCTGCCATTTCTGAAATTGATAAAATAATTGGTTTCAAGGTTTCTCCGGACTGCCTTGAGTTGAGAGCTTGGTTGTTGATTGCTATGAAGGATTATGAAGGAGCCCTTAGAGATGTCAGGGCAATTTTGACGCTGGATCCAAATTATATGGTGTTCTATGGGAGTATGCACGGTGGTCACTTGGTAGAACTTCTCCGCCCTGTTGCTCAGCAGTGGAGCCAGGCTGATTGCTGGATGCAATTGTATGACAGATGGTCATCTGTCGATGATATTGGTTCTTTGGCTGTTGTACACAAAATGTTGGAAAATGACCCTGGGAAAAGTATCTTACGCTTCCGGCAATCACTCCTTCTATTAAGGTAAGAATAAGCCTTACATCAGTTCAAGTATAATGTTTCTAACCTTGTAAGTTTTCTAAAAAAATTCTCACTAAATGGAATCATTTTCTGTTGGTTGTTTTGTAGTTCTCTCCTTTATTAGCGAGGGTGATTCATGTCTAAATATAGCTATATCTTCCTCTGTAATTCTTTTTGAGTTTAAACTGAATTAAATGATGAACATATTTCTGCACGGAATTTGTGGCTCTATTTGCTGCTAAATAGATTAGTTTGTTATGATGACTTGTGACCTTGTAAAATATTTAAATTAGAGGAAACTATAGCATCGTCATTGTTCATCCACCAAACTAGAAAAGTAACCAGGAAAAGTAACCAGGTACTGTAGAAAGCTTTTAGTAGTTTGAATGATCCGGTTGATGCTCTTAAGACACTGGAATTTAAACCTAACTAAACTTTACGAAACCGGTCTGAAAGATAAGATTTGAACCACTTATATATATATATATATATATATATATATATATATATTAATTTAGTCATATTTATTTGATGTGAGATTTTCTATACGTTCCCTCACATTACAAATTGGACATCTCGAGTGTAGGATTAGGAGGGAACCCAATAGCTAGTGACACCATAAACTCAACAAACTTTATTAGGATAGAAAGTGGAATTTAAGTGTATCTCAATCTTGTAAATCCGACTTATAAGGTTAGGTTTGCATCTACTTATATATTATAATTTGGTCATATCTTTAGTCGGTATGTGATCTCCAATAGATACTATCCTTTTTGTGTGGGTTGAGTTGGGTCCCGTGCTCTAGATTCTTTATAGGTCATATGAGCATTAAGAATGAAGATTTTTTTATGCATAAAGTAGGAAAAATGAAACCAATTTTATTTATTTGTTCTGTTTATGCAAAGTGAGAGGTTAGCAGGGAGGAATTCTCAATCCAAGAGCACTTAAAATGTCAGGGTATTTCCTATTCCGTTTTCTTCATACTAGGTTGTGGCATCTTAATTTTCCCAAGCCAGATATCTTTCCGTAGTTAAAAGATTTAAAATCAATAGCAAGGCCTTCTTGAAATAATTCAACGTCCCTCATACTCAGAAACTGTCTTTCTGAACCTTTAATCCATACCGTGAACAATGCAGTATATGCAGAAATTACAGAATTGATGGGTAATAGAAGGTCATATAATAATTTACTATTGGAAGTTATGTACAGGGCTGAATCTCAAAATTGAGATGTTTCCTTGCCTTGTTTAAACGGTTGTAGGTTTTGATACAGGTAATGCTCTTTTTGTTGTGTTATTGTATCCTACTGCACTTTCTACCCGTAACATAGATGGAAGCTGATATCTCTTTATCTCTTTTTCAAGGCTGGTTAGATGATTTAAGTGTATATTTTTTCACTAGATTTTTACTTTTCAGTATCTAACAGCAAATAAGGCATGCTATGCATTAAACTATTCCTAATTTTTTCTTGTAAATCACGTAGGTTATTTGATTAGTGTTTCAGTCCTCTATTATTTTTACTACCTCAGCATTACACGGTTCATTGTAGGCATTGATGGTTCTTAATTTTGCAGGTTAAATTCTCAGAAGGCAGCCATGCGTAGTTTGCGTCTAGCCAGAAATCATTCATGTTCAGCACATGAAAGGCTTGTCTATGAAGGATGGATATTGTACGACACTGGTTATCGTGAAGAAGCATTGGCAAAAGCTGAGGAGTCCATTTCAATTCAAAGGTCATTTGAAGCTTTCTTTCTCAAAGCTTATGCCTTAGCTGACTCAAGTCTTGATTCAGAGTCTTCGAAGTATGTGATCAGTCTCTTGGAGGAAGCTCTTAGATGTCCCTCGGATGGTCTTCGTAAAGGACAAGTGAGTTTTATACCTATTTTCAGATTAAACATGTTAACTTGATTTCAGTGCTGAAGCAATGAATTTAATAAAGTCATTCTTGTACATTGTAGGCGCTGAATAATTTAGGAAGTGTATATGTAGATTGTGGCAAGTTGGACCTTGCTGCTGACTGCTACAAGCATGCACTTAACATCAAGCATACTCGAGCACATCAAGGGTTGGCACGTGTATATAATCTTAAAGAACAGCACAAAGCTGCATATGATGAGATGACAAAACTGATAGCAAAGGCCAGGAATAATGCATCTGCGTATGAGAAACGTTCAGAATATTGTGATCGTGACATGGCAAAGAGTGATCTTAGTTTGGCAACACAGTTGGATCCCCTAAGGACTTATCCTTACAGATATAGGGCAGCAGGTAATCTTCACACAACTAATTATATTTTTCTCTATTCTTGTCTTTGTTTCTTTTGTAGGTGTGTAGTGAGATAGGACTATAGAAGGGGCTTTTTTAGTGATTGTTAGTCATATTTGTATATCAAACATTTGTTTTGGTTGATTTGGATCCTTGCCTGTTATAGCTATAATGGTTTTGGCATTGAGTGGATGTTAGAGATGCTGTAATCTTTCATTGTGTGTTTTAACCTGCACTTTTCCTTTTATGCCGAGTTTTAGTACCTCATGATCAATTGAAGAAATAATATGCTTTGGACTTTGGGAGATCTAGTTTTGAAGAAATAATATGCTTGGAACTTTCAACACAAACTTTGACCCTCCTGTGGCTATGCCATCTAAGCTTTTAGAGAAGTTAGGTGAGAGAAGTCTATCAATATTAAGTATGGACATTTTTGGATAAACTTCTTCACAAACCCTTATAGGAAAGAAAAATAAAAATAAAAAAAGTTTCTCCATAACTTTAAATTAGCTCATGCACAAGTGAAAAGATAAAAATTTAGAAAACCATGAGAAAACTTCTACAAATGGGCTTATACATAAGCTATTTCAACTTTAGGAGAAACTTATTTCATTCATTCTTATTTTTCTCTTTTAAAAGTCCTTATGGAGAAGTTCATCCAAATATAAGTTTATTTTAACTTATGGAAGAAGTTCAATTTATTTTACTTTCTTATTTTGTTCTCCTATAAATGCTTATATCGAAACTTATGCAAATATTACCCAAGTGCTTATCATATAAGCACTGTAAGCACTTGTGTATAGGTTATTTGCATAAAGGAAATAGGACTCTAAGTTGTTTAACTCATTCTGGGGAGCTTTTTGAAGTAAGCTGAAAACAGCTTATGGACATATCATAAGCTGTTTTCTTAAGCTTTTCTAACTGAAATCCGAAGGAAATAGGTGTCTTTGATCATATTTCTGGTAATATTTCTTCATTCTTATTTATCTCTTAAAAATTCTCCACCTTGTTAGTGTAGCCAATGGATCCAAAGTTGCATGTCAAGGAATTGTTCAAGTTCCTTTATCTCCTTTAAATCTTAATTCTGTCTTGTAAATTCCGCACTGTCATTATAATTTGGTTTGTCATATAGGAACATAGTATAGTTCGTCTAATTAGAGAAGGACATGAATTAGGAGACTTTATTATTTGAAAACAAGCCCACTTGTGTTGCTACCTCAACTCCGAAGCTTTTGCATGATTGTGTGGGTCACCCAAGTCTAGCCAAGTTGAAGATAATAGCTCCTAGTTTTAAGCAACTTTAAGTGTCAAAATGTGAATCATGTCAACTAGAATCGTCATTTCCAAAACAACTGAAAAAAGATGTAGTTTCATTTCTATACCATTCACTCAGATATTTGGAGACCTAGTAGTATCGCATCTTTTGGTTTGTAACCTTTCTGGATTCTCTTGTTGTACTTGGGTTTGTATAATAAAGACAAATCTGAACTCTTGTCCATATTTTTGTCCTTTAATGGGATTAAGAATCAATTTGGAAAAATAATTAAAGTCTACTGAAGTGACAATGCTAATTGTTGAGTTTTCATCTTTATCCTCATTGGGTATTTTACATCAACCCACTTATTCCTCTTCCCTCCGAAAAGAAGACGTTTGATTGTGGATGAGTTTGATTGTGGATGAGTCTATGTTGTTAAAGTTGGGCCTAGAGGGGAAATTGATTGCCTTAAAGCTCGATTAGTGGCCAAAGAATACACATAAACTTATGGACTTGAGGACTTGAGAGTACTGTGATACCTTTTATCCGTGGGCAAGATCAGCACAATTATGCTTTTTCTTGCATTGGCTACTATTCGCCACTGACCACCTCACCAGCCTGACACTAAAAGTGGTTTCCTTCATGGAGATATTGAGGAGGAAATTTACATGGAGCAACTTCTTAGATTTGTTGTTGAGGGGGAGTTTGGTCTAGTGTGTTAATTACGTCGCTCTCTCTATGGTCTAAACACTCACCTCGAGCTTGGTTTGGTAAATTCAATCATAATGTGTAGGTTTTCGGACTGAAACAAAGTGAGGCAGATCAATCAGTTTTCTATTCTCATATTTCTCTTGGGAAGTGTGTTATCTAATGGTCTATGTTGATGATATAGTTATTACAAAGATTGATACTACTAGGATCACTCAACTAAAGGGCACTTATTGAGCCATTTTCAGACTAAAGATCTTGGTTATCTGAAATACTTAGTGGGTATTGAAGTGGCTCCTTAAAATTCTATAGGAGACAGGGTTGATAAATTGCAAGCCTATTGATAGTCCTATAGATCCAAGTCAAAAGTTTATGCTGAACGAAGGTGAAACTTTTTCAAATCCAGAAAGATATAGGAGGCTGATGGGAAAACTCATTTATCTCAATATTACAAGATCTGATATTTCTTATATAGTCGAAATTTTTAGTCAATTCATGTTGAGTCCTCACATTAATAACCAGAATGCTGCAATTTGCATTCTTAGGTATATAAAAAATGCTCTTGCATAAGGATTGTTGTATGTAGACAAAGTAAATACTCAAATTGTCGGGTATTATGATGCAAATTGGGCTGACTATCCCATTGACAGAAGATGGATCACAAGATATTGTGTATTTAATGAAGGAAATATTGTCTCTTAGAAGAGTAAGAAATAAAAATAAAATGTTGTTGACCAATCCAGTGCAAAAGCTGAATATAGATCCATGACTTCGGCCACTTGTGAATTTGTGTGGATTAAACAACTCCTTCAAGAGTAAAATTTTGTGAAGTTGAACAAATGTTGTATTGTGATAATCAAATAACCCTTCATATTACTTCCAATCCTGTGTTTCATGAAAGACCAAGTACATAGAGATCAATTGTTATTTTATAAGGGAGAAACTGCTATCCAATGAACTCTTTACTGGATTTATTAGCTCTAATGACCAGCTTGCTGACATTTTCCATTATGTCCTCGAGAGGGCTTAAAATTCAGTTTATATATTCCAAGCTTGGTGCATACAATTTATATTTAAAACTATAATTACTATTGTATTGTACAGCTTCCATGAAGCTACCTTTCGAGTGTATGTACCTAGTGTAAGGGTTTGAGTGTTATAGGATATAAGTATGTAACGTACTCTTCCCTCCTCCATAAATACTGAGTAAGTACCTCGCTGATTTTTCATTACATCCAAATTCAAGCAATAACTACTTGAACAAAATGATTTTCTATCCTTCAGCTGTCTTCATTTATTTGTTTATGTACCCTAACTTCACCTTTTTAAGGTAATAGCATTTGTGATTAATTTTCCTCTAATCTAAATTAAAATACTGCATCCATACTATCCTCCATCCATGCTCCTTATCTAAACATAAACTTGCATTAATAGTAGTTCATTAAAACCCCTCGTAACATCATAACGGTGAAGGATTATGGGAAATAACACATGTATCTTGCACTCTAATTGAGTATAAATTGAGTTTAGGCATTTCCTTAAGTCTTGGAGGAATAGTAGTTTACATATTTTGTGACTTTGTGTTGACAACATGCCTATCAAATTTCACATTTCTGGAAGGTGCCTTGCTCATTTTTATCTATTTTATCTTGACACCCGAAACCATTGAAATTGAGCCTATTCTTGTCTGATAACCTAAATCATTAGATGCTCCATTTTTGTATGTTCTTTTTTTTTTTTTTTGTTTTGATTTTGGCCTTAATTCATGTATATGTGTTTTGTTTAAGCTGTTTATGAGTTGTGTTAGACTCCTCCGTATGCACATAACTTGTCAAGTTCTGACATGGGGTCTCTTTCTCTTAGTTTTAATGGATGATCATAGGGAAGATGAAGCAATAGCAGAGCTTTCAAGGGCCATTGGTTTTAAGCCAGATTTGCAACTGTTACATCTCCGAGCAGCATTTCATGATTCAATGGGTGATTATATTTCTACCGTCCGAGATTGTGAAGCGGCCCTTTGTCTTGATCCTAGTCATGCTGAGACGTTAGAGCTTTGTAATAAAGCACGGGAGCGAATTAATGAACAAAAGTGAGAGTCAAAAACCAATGATCAGGTGTTCTCGAAGTGTTCCTTATGGTGACAAACCTATTCTTGCCAACCTATACTTTTTTACACCTCACGACCCAGTTATCATCAGTGCTATTTATCTATTGGATTTTGTCTCCTGAGATAGTCTGGTCTACATATCTTTTAGGCTAACCTTCTGGATGCTGAACTACAGAAGTGAAAGGGTAAGTTAGAAAGATCATTTTGGATTGCAACTGAACGTGAAGTAAGGACGATAGTTTGTAAATATATGTAATGAATTATGGTTTTGCCAGCTTATGGGTGCAGATGCCACTGCTGTCTCCATCCAGTATACAACACAGGCAGGGATGGTTATAAGTTACCACAGTTTTAGACAAACTTGTACATGAGAGTCGGATTGTTATGCAACAGATGTCAACATGTTTGGATTACCGGCGTGAAAGCTTCCAAAATTATCTTTGAAGCAGGAGATACACGTTATTCTTTTGCAAAATTTCTGAACGGTATTCCAATCGAAGGCTTAGATATTTACCACAATTTTTTTGGCTGAGCAATCGCCAATTCACATTGTGTTGTTTTTTCAGTCCTTTCTGTTGTATAAACGCAATTGTCTTGCTACTCCTTTTAACTGTGTACTGTGACAGAGAGTTCTCTCTGGAGAACCATATCCATACCAGCTATGAAAGTTTTCATCTATTCAATTCGTCTATATTTTGCTTTTTACCCCCACCCCTACACACTCTAAATGACTTTTCTGTTGATTATTTCAATTGACTCAAACATATATCTACTTTGTGATGTGTTTATTTAAAAGTTTAAATATAGGCATGTCAGTTCAGCAGTATCTTCTCCTTCATCCTTTAGCGCTGCATATATAGCACCCCTCCTTTTCACATTATTTAACTTTAAATATCTGGCTTCCTGTTTCTTTCACACATGGAAGGGGGTTATCAACTCACCCGTGACCATTTTAAAGCAGGACTTCGTTTAATGATTTTCACGAGATATCTATACTTTCAACTGATATTTTTATTCCACTCAACTAACTGGATCCCATATTCTCTCTAATCAAGATTTTTTTAATGAACCTTTTTCAATTATTTAGATATTTCTGATAGTCTTTCCGGTCACACAAGGAGGAAAAAAAATCTGGAAGCCATGGATTCCAAACGACCTGGAAAGTTAAACTTTAATGCACCTCTTTTGTCAACAAAGCGTTTTGGTTTTTCAGGTGTTGCAGATACATCTTGCTCCTCAAGCTCACTTGGCAGTATAGTACCAAATACAAGTGTTCCATTTTCATGGGAACAAGCCCCAGGGAAACCAAAAACCATGGAGGGTAGTGATAGCATCTATGGAGACATAGACACCCCGCGGCTAAGACCACCTCCTTGCCTTTGGCATCCACTAAAAGAAGCAGCCAAAGCTCAAGTATATGCTGGTGTTCTTGCATTTGATCAAGACGATGGTTGCGACGGGGACAATGAAGATGATGACAAGAATGATTCTTTCTCAGATGCAATGGATGTTTTGTCTCTCTCTGAGGCATTAGACATCATGCAACAATCAGAGACAGCTCACAGTGAAAGCAATGATGGGTTGAGATTAAAGCTTGCAGAGTCTAATGGTTGTCAATCTCCAACCTTTATGATCAATCGTTTTCTTCCCGATGCCAATGCATTGGCTGCATCATCTGAAGCACATCTTTCCTATGATTCCAAAGTTAGTGATACTTGCAGTCATGAGGGTTATCTCAAAGGTTCGAGTAGGCACTTATATGCTTCTTCTCCAAAAGGTTGTGGCCTGGAATTTATCTTCTCTTGGTTTATGAAGAATAGGCTTTGTGCTATAAAGAGCCCTGTCCTCCCATCATCTGCAAATGTGCAGAAGCATCGACACAGTTCAAAACATAAGAAACATCGTTTATCAATTCCCAGGCCCTGCACAAATGTGAAAGAAGATAGTAGAGGAATACAGTGATCTGCTGTATTAATATTTGGTAACCAATTTTTTTTGTTCATTTTTCTTTTACGCACAATCCTTTTGTTCTCTTTTACTTACCAGCTTAAACAATATGCTCATGTTGTATGCCATTGCTTAATCATTCAATTGTAGTGTAACAAAACTCGATCCCATTTGGGCCATTTGCTTCCTTTCTGGAAAACCAGTAATGGGTAGTTAAATTCATTTCGTGTAGTGATTCGGAATTGTGGAGAAGATGTAGAATTAGACACAACATGTCATGTTTTTCTTCCATGACTGCAAATAATTTTCGTGCTGATAGAAGAACATTAACCGTAACTTCAATTGATAATGTTGAAGAACCTTCAACACAATTGGAAGAATGTCACATAAACCAAGTAGAATGAGTTCATTATGAGGTTCACCTTATAATCTGTTCGTGTGCAAACTTGATATCATAGTTTTAATGATCTTAAACAGATAACATATCACTGGAAACTGGAAAGTCTTGATTTATTTGACACGCATTTTTTCTTCTAACATCATACAGATACAAACAAACAAACCCCATGTTCATCTCACCCGTACTTGGAATTATCTTTTCTTTGCTAATAGACTCATTCAATTGTTTGCATATGATATACAAATATCACAACCAGGTTCCGAAATATAGTTTCTAGATCTTTTAACGCAAAAAACTGATAACATAATCACACAAATCAATAAAAATAATTAATTTAATTGATTTTTTTTTAAATTTTAAAACAATTTTACAAATATACCAAATTTATCCTTAATATTAATCACTTTCAAAGTTTCCTTCTCGTTATTTATTAATAAAAAAGCACAAATAAGAAAAAAAAATAAGGAAAAGAAATGTAATTATTAATTGTAAAATGCCTTATAAAAAGAACAATTAATCCCTTCTAAATTTTGTTTTGTATTAAAGATCAAAGGCCGTATCTTATATCTTAATCAAGTAAAAAATAATAGTCTTTTAGAATATTATTTAAATTTTAAATCAAACACAAGCAATATTACAATAACTTATTTAAATTCAGTGATTATAATTAAATAAAAATTAGGATGAACATTCAGTTTATTTTAAAAATAAATCACTTGACTAAATTTAGTCTTCAAAAAGAAAATACAAAATAATTCCATAAGATTCTAAAAGCATTTGCTTAATTTTACATTTTACTATTCCCTTATTATTATGTTTATTATTATGTTGTAAATTTTACTATTCAACTTTATTTCTTGCACATTTTATCATTAGATATTTTTTAAATTTTCATAAATTTTACTGATATTTTACATATATCTTAAAATGACGTCATAATATTAGTATTATTATTATCATTATTATTATTGTAAAATAACATCGTTTTATTATCAACATGATAATATGTATGGAAAAAAATTTGAATAGCAAAATTTGCGAAGATTTAAAACTTAATTGCAAAAACTTGAGCAATAATATTCATAAAATGATGATAGTGGTAAAATGTGTAATTAAGAAGAAAAAAAACATTTCATGTTTAAATCATCTTCTTTCTATCACATCTAGTGTTTGGATGGAAGAATAGATTTGAGAAACTAAAACATACTAGATTTGAAGTGAGAAGTGTGTTTGAATTAAAAGAAAGATAACGAGAAATAAAGAGAAAATGTTTGTGAGTGGGGTGATAGATATAATTGATATAATAATTTTTTTAATAAATAAAATAAAATTAGATATAATTTATGAATTAAAATAAAATAATAAAAATAAATTATTATTATTATTAATATTATTATTTGTATTTTATAAATTTTTTTATTATTTCATAATTTTATTATTTTTATTATTATACTTATTATTTATGATTTTATTATTATTTTTATTTTTTAAAATTAATATTATTAGTATTTTATTTTTATAATTATATTATTTTTGTTATTATTTTATAAATTTATTATTAATATTTTTAACTTTATTAATATTCTATAATTTTCTTATATTATTTATTTATTTAACATAAAACATATAACAAAATATTATTTTTATTTTTTTAATTATTTTAAAATTTTTATTTTGTTATAAATTTAATTATTATATATTTTTTAATTATTTATTATATTAAAATAAAAGAATAAATATTTTTATTATATTTTATTTAATTATAATCATATTAACTTTTTTATTTAATTGAAAAAATAAGGTTTCTTCACAAATCTTTGCATTTGGGGGAAGAAAGTTTAAGACGTAAATTTGTTTCGTTTTTTTGTAAATTTTAATCTCGTTTTTCGTATTGTATTATCTTTTCTCACTCGATACTTTCCCTGGTCTAAACCAAACATGCCGCTAGTCAATTTCTATTGAGGAAGTAAATACATTGGGTTGGATACTGGAAATTTATTTTAAAATTTTAATAGAAAACCCCAAACTATTAAAATTTGCAACATATCAAAATTGGGAAGAAAACATAGTCAAACTATTTGTAATTAATTTATCAAACTTTTCATTAATGACAAAAGTAGCATATCATTATTAGAGGATTTTCATGAAAGTTTTGCTACATAAAAATATTTATAAGATCAATTTCTACAAGAATAATGTTAATATGCAATTATTCTTCAATTTTAATATAATGGCAATTGAACTCGTTGATACCTGCATGATGAATCAATAGTCTTTATCCATCAACTCCAAATTTATATATGAATAATAATCATTCACAAATATTTATGAGTATATACACATATTTTACTATTACATATTAATACTTACACGATATTGTCAGGATTTTAGAATTAAGACATCAAAGATCTTTCATATATTATTTTAATTGAATTGAACTTGAAAATTTTCATTTTTAGTTTTGCTATTTAATTGGTTATAAAATTAGATTGAATATAAATATATAGAGTTATTATTCGATTAATAGAAACATTTTATGACCCTAAAATTTGTGAAAAAAAAAAATACTTTTACAAAAACATAACCAAAATATATTAAAATGAATAAAATGGTCTGCCAAATTGTGTGGCCTAAATTGAAAAATGACCAACTCGTGCCATTGAATTTTTCTAAGCCTAACATCTGATTTTTGTAAATATAAGTGCGTGTTTAGTCTAAGTTATTTTAAAATAATAATCACAATTTTTATATAAGTAGTTAAATATTAAGCAAATGTATAATTTTACATTCTTTAATATATTTTAGTAATATTTTTTAAATGTTTGATTGAAAGTTTCTATAATATAAGTTACATATACACAAAATTTATAATAATATACAATTATTTAATGTTTTTTTTGTATAAATCACAATAAACATAATATATACTTCCAGAGGTATTAAAATAGAAATAATTTTATCACATTATTACTATTATTATTATTATTATTATTATTATTATTTAATATTAATAAAATTTAACATAAATAATTATGATATGGAATTAATAGATCCGTAAAATTTTCTTTTATCTAATTTGATCCCACCAGTATATATTAATATTAGTATTAGTTATTTGATATTCTAATACAAAATCATTATTAAGATGATTTTTAGAATAGTTATTCTATAAGTTAAAAGATCATCTTTTTGACCCTTTCAAACACATCAATTTTGGATTTTATCTAATGTAATAACTATCCGACAAGATTAACTAACAAGAACGACTAAATTTCTTTGAAGAAAAAAAAAAGTCTGAATTTCTTTAACATGAAAGTTAGAAATCAAGTACAAATTTCTACATCGTCAAGTGATCAAATCACTTCCCACATCTTCAAGCACTGACAAAAGAAAAAGTCTCTAAGCAATAAAAGTTTAGAAAAAGACTTTTTTTTTTCTTTTGCAAAACAAGAATAAAAGTAATTAAAAATAGTAATAAAACTTTTTTCCAGTATATTTTGAACCTTATAAACCAATGAAAAAACACACTTTAATTGTTATTATACACTAAACCGTATAATAATAAAATATGTATAAACAGTAACCAAAAAAATAAATCTTTTGAAAAATTAAGAACAAGGAGTTGATCTGACATCTACTTAGGCGAATTCTTTTAATCTTGTGTTTGAGTAAGGCATTTTAACAGGATACTATTTTTTATAGAAAATTTAAAATATTTTATGATAAAATATAGTGTTTGAACAAAAACTTTAGAATGAAATTGAAATTTTAAAATTTCATTAAAGTAATTAGATTACTTCAAATTAAAGAATTTTAAAATTTACCTATAAAAAAAGTAAGAATTTGAAAATTTTTATATTCTTAAATACATATTTTAGTTTTGTAGGTTGAGTGGACTTGGATCTGGGTTGATTTAACTCAATTTGGACCTAGATATACTCAGTGACCTAATATAGGATCAATTTAACTTAGCTTAACATGGGCTTGATTTCATGTTTTGACCCAATACAAGCCTAACTTGACTTGGCCAAACTTGATTGGCTCGCTTCCACTTGGACCCAACCCAAGCTGGACTTGACTGAACTTGAGTCGACATAGACCTAGTCCAACTCAGCTAAATGAGATTCAACCTCAACTCGGTTTAACTTGGACTAGGCTTGACCCAATCTTAATTGAGCTAGGCCTAACCTAGGGTTGATAGTTAGGACTCACTTGGGCTATAAGTCGGATGAATGTAGATTTGTCCCGACTTGATTTCGACTCGAGTAAATATGGGCTTGTCTTGACTCGACTCAACTTGGATCCAGACTGACTTAGCAAGATCTTGGCCTGGGTCGACTCGACTCACTTAGGTCGACTTGACTCGTTAGAGTCGGGTTGACTTAACTCGACTCGAGCCCTGACAGACTTGGCTCAACCCGGTCTTGATCGGGCTAGGCCCAACCTAGTTTTGATTGGGCTATGACCATCATGGACCTAGCCCAACTTCGCTAAACATGGGTTGGGCCCGAGCCCAACTTTGATGAATGTAGACCTACCTTGACTTGACTAAATATGAGTTTATCCCAACTTCGCTAGACCTAGGCTCAAGCCGACTTAGCTCAACCAAACTCGGATGGACTTGGATAAACTTAAGCTCTAAAGGAGACTTGGCTCAACCTAGCTTGACGTAGTCTTGATCAAGCTAGGCCTAACTTGGTCTTAATCGGACTAGGACCTAGGTCTAGTGCAACTCAATTGAATGTGGGTTGACCTCGACTGAGATGAACCTGAAGCCACCCCAACTTGACTAAATATAGGTTTACCCCAATTCGATTCAACTTGGACCTAGACGGACTTGGCTAGACTTGGATCTGAGCTGACTTAACTCAATTTCGATTGGGTTCGATCGACTTGGATGTGATAAAAAAGACTATTAATATTGACATTTTTGAATTTTTAACAATTATTTGATATTATTTTTTTAATTTGATAGTAATTGAAATACTTTATAAAAAAAAATTAAGATTCACTAAATTTAAATTTTCCTATCCAAATAAAACATTTCAAAGATAAAATAATACCAATTCAAATTCAATTCAGTTGAATGTCTTCCAAATTCCCTATTCAAATGCAAGATAAAGTTATCTTAAATTTTCAGAGTGTGTTTTAGTAATGATTTCTCCAACTTATTAGAATTGAAAATATAATAATTTAATAAAATTGTTAATCAAATATAATTCATGTCCAATAAAATCAATGCGAATTATATTTATATTAAAATGTATGTTATTTTTCATATCCTTTCTGAATTGATAAAAATGTTTATAGTTCTTGAAAAGTTTTCGTTCCTAGTTTTTGTCTCTGATTTTTAAACTAATAGATTGTTTCTATATTTGTAAAAAATCCCAAACTTTAATCCTTAAAACGAATACTTTTCTTTTTACAGATAATCATTTGAATATTTAAGAAATACAAAGACTTAATGTATAAAATATTGAGGAAAAACACGAAAATGAAGGACTAAAAACGAAGTTATAATCCAGTTAAACTTACAAGTTCATGCACAGATTGTTATATTTAACTTAAAATAAAACTGAACCTAATCCATTCCCTCCCCTTATAACATAACATGTTAATGGATTAAGCAAAGCAAAACATATATCGCCAAAAACAACGTTTTTTTTTTTTGTTATTAATACAAAAAAATGAAAGAATTACTCAAGAACTATGCATATAATTGGAGAAATACACTGCTACAACTTGATTATTTGCTATCTACCAGCATCCATGGACTTGGTACTCATGCTAATGGAGGACAAATAGCCTGATGTTTCAACAGTTCTCAAAGATGGCGTGACTTCTAAGAAACCTGAGTTCATTCTGCTGCTGCTATCAGAAGCACCATCTCCCCAATCACCAATATCAGGAAGAGGGTCATCAAAGTTTAGATACCTTGTAACTTGTTTCATGGTAGGTCTATAATGTGCTCTATTTTGAGTGCATAGTAAACCCAACTTGAGAACCAACTCAGCTTCTTCCTCATCATAAACTGAATCCAGCTTAGGATCAACCACCTCAAGAATTTGACCTAAATGGTAGTTCTCAATCGCCCATTCCACCAAGAAAAACTGATCTGAATCTAGAGGCCTCTTACCTGTGACCACTTCAAGGAGCACAACCCCAAATGCATACACATCAGTTTTTGTAGAAGCCTTTCCTGTGCGAGTTAACTCTGGTGCAATGTAGCCAATGGTGCCAACCACATTGGTTGTGTGTGATACTTGACCATGGTTATAGAGCCTTGCAAGTCCAAAGTCACCTAAACGTGCACTCAAGTTCGCATCTATCAAAATATTGCTAGTTTTCACGTCTCTATGGATCACCACTTGCTCCCACTCTTCATGCAAGTACAATAGTCCAGCACTGATGCCTTTGAGAATGTTGAATCTTTGCCCCCAGGTCAAAACAAAGTTGCTATTGGGGTTATATAGGACACAATCAAGGCTTCCATTTGGAATGAAATCATAGACTAGGAGAAGGTCATTCTTTTTCTTGCACCATCCTTGAAGGTTCACCAAATTCTTGTGCCTCAACCTTCCCAAGCTTTCAATCTCAGCTGCAAATTCCCTCATTCCATGGAAAGGGCTCCTCACAATCCTCTTGACAGCAACTTCAGTTCCTGTAGTTGGTAAGACACCTTTGTAGACAGCACCAAAGCCTCCAATTCCAATTAGCTGGCTCTCTTTGAACCCTTTTGTGGCAAGATGAAGATCTTTGTATCTAAACCTGTGAGGACAATCCATCTCCCAGTCCTCAAGAACCTCAAAATCCATGTATCTCTTATAGCATGCCAGAATAATTAGAAGACTCAAAAGGGTTAAAGTCAAAGCAGACAAGATGCCAATTGCAACATTGACCCAAGGAAAGGAAGATGGATCTTCCTCCTTGGGTGGTGGCTTTGGAAGATTAGAAGAATTCAGTGAAGGGGCAACACGGTTCACTGCAAAACTCCACCCTAGAAGATAATGAGAGCTTGTTTCCTGGCCTGTTGAAGCTGAGAAACCAACAAACATGTTTTCCTTCATAACGTTGGAAAGGTCAAGGTTATAATCTTTGATAAGTGGTGTGCTTGGCCTTGATAATTCCCAAGGAGCTATTGTTACATTCAGAGTTCTCTTTTCACCATCATACTCTATCCAAGCTTGGACAGCATCAGCCTTGGCCATTCTAAAATCCTCCTTTACACTAACAGTACCCTCTTCAATGTATGCAGCTGGTTCAGTAATCTTGGAGTCCATGCCATTTATATTGACCCCAACATGGTTTCCTTCGGAGTCTGAGTCACCTTTGTAACCATTTACAGTGTCAAACTCAATTGCAAAGATGTGATTTGAGTCATTCCCATCATTGGTGGAGTTAAAAAGACCAAGATAATGGCCAGCCTCAGCCCTAGGAAACTGAGTTGTTGGTGCTATGGTGAAGGCAAGGCCAAAGCCACCAGAACCAGAACTGGGGGATACAATTGAGAAAACAAAGTTGGTGCTGAAGGAATAAGCGTAGGGTTGAAGAGGAGGGTCAGTTTTGTTAAGCATTTGGAAGGGTGTTTTGTAGAATGCATGGCCTACAATATTGGTTGATCTGTTGGTGAGTCTAAGTAAACGGCTGGTTTTGATGATGGAAGATCCTTCACTGCTTATTTCACTGTTTTCATCAAACCCTTCAAAGATCAAAGGCTGGAAGGAGGCAATTTGGTATAAGAAAGAGAGAAATAGGATGAAGAGAAGAAGAGTTTGAGAAGCCATAAGAGATAATAAACCAATGCTAAGAGATATTGGCAATATTGATTGACAAGGGAATCAACTGTGGGGGCCTTTATTTAAGTACTGAACAGATCAAAGCCAAGAACATGCAAGGAAAGTCCTCTTTGTCATCTTCTCACATGTGAATGCTAATGCAACCTAACCAACCTAGTGTGACGCCAATGTCATTTTTTCACTTTTTTTTTTTTTAAATTATATGTTTCATATGTCGTTTTACAAAACTTAGATGAAGTTTTATTTCATCTAATTTTGGCTTTTTTTAATAAAAGAGAGTTTTGTTTCAATAACTTTTATGTTAATCTAATTAAATATTTTGTGAAGGGAAAATTAAATTTTAATTGCAAAATAATACTAGGAGCCCTTTTATTTTACATTTTATACAAAGCTTAGTCCTATTTAGGCTCAACTTTTACAATACAAAGAAAGTTAAACACATGATTAAGTGATGTTAAATGTTAACTCCCTTATATATTTTTAATTTGGTTTTTGTACATGTATTTTATTTTTAATTTAATCTGTGCATGGCAAATTTATTCTTAATTTAATGCATACTTAAAACGTTTTTTTGATTAATTTTTATCATTTTAATATGAATTATATGAAGTTTCATTCTCGCCATTGGACTTCAAGTATTTTTTTTTTCCCCTCCCCAACCCTAAATAACGTACGTTTATCTTCTTCCATTTCAAATAGGTTATGGAAAAACTAACGAAATCATACCGAATCTAAAAATATCAACCTATCTAAGTAGATTTTTAAAATCTAATTATTGTGTGAATTTAAATATTGTGTACCATTTCTACTAATTAGTTTTGCAACATTGCATCACTATGACCTAAATTTCAGTCACAAGCCAACAACACAAAGCTTATACTCTATTTCTATCCTAACAATATGATGTATTTAGATGTTGCTTTTAAGATCGTCTTTTTCCATTAACTTGATCACCACACACAAAGTATTCTTCCTTCTAATACTTTGGACGATGATGGCTTTTTTCCATTGAAAATTTTTAGTCTTATGTATGTTGTGTGATATTTTTTTCACTTGTCTGGGATAAATTAATTTAATTTTTTTGCATGCATTGAAAATGTTATTTTAGGTTCTCAAATGCACCATTCCCAGGCTCTCAAATGATAATAAAATATCCGGTTATACGTATTTTATCTAATAATGTTACTTTAAAGTTTACTTTTTTATCAGTTAATTAATATATTAAAATCAATAATAAGTTAACATTGTTAAAATAAACTTGAAAGCAAACTCTTAATATGTTAAAATTGAGAATACACCGCTTACTGTAGGATTTCTAATTATATATATATATATAAATAACTTAGTAAAGGGTCAAGAGGGTGAAACTATTGAAGGTGGTGAGGAGGAAACTCCATGTAAGGGCTTAATGATTCTGATAGAATCGTTAAAAACAAAGTTCAAACATCATTTGATGATAAAGACTAAACATGTAAGGATTGTACTTTTTTTTAACAGCAATGTAAGGATTGTACCTATAAGGGTTGATTTAAAAATGTTTAAAGTAAAATAGCCAAATTAAGAATGCTTTAACCACAAAGGAATGAAATTAAAAGATATGGTAATGCATAAAGTTAATAAACTTAGGACTTCTAGAGATGATGTCATAGGACAAGACCAAATCAATAATCTGCGGGTATACATACAAATTTTAGAAGTTTTAATGCATAGGAATTAAAGTGAAAATTTACATCACGTATATGAACTAAATTGTGTGTTTAACCTAAACAGTAAGAGAGATGAACTACTTTTGCCATAAAGGGTAGCATATAGAGTTGTAATGTCAACATATAAACACAAAAAGTATTAGAAAAACTTTCTTTAATATATTATTTCTAACATTCTTCATCTTTACTTATTGAAAACTATAAAATCACAAATAAGACTCATTAACAAATATGAATAGTAAATTTTGTAATTTTTGATAAATTTCAGTAGAGTACATTGTACTAAACATCCTAAAATTTTGCAAAATTACCTAAACACTAATAATATCCTTTGTAGAACAAGAAGGGAGTTAGTGTAGTGTGTAAAGAGTGTTGGTGTGGTGTTTTTTTTTAAAACAATTAAGAGAGAAGAGTATAATAGGGACAAAAAAACAAAAAATATAAATGTAATTTCACGAATTTTTATGTAACTTAATCTTATATATAATATACTAAAAAAGTATGTTGCATAGTATTTTTCTGGTATTTTTCGATAGTTATTATATTTTATCTAGAATATAAGACTAGTAGTAGTTTAAAGGAACTTAACGTGATACACATTTCAATTACTTGAATGCTCACATTCCAATATTCTTGGATGGAAGTGTAATTTTCTTCCTTTGAAGGCAAGTTATATACTTTTTTCGCGATGGAAATGGGTTTGAAAATTCTGAAGTTGTGTCCCACCATTAGAAAATGTGGTGAAGCTCATCACATAGAAGAGATTATGAAGAGCCACAAAGTGTAGGACTTGGAATAAAGTGTTGGGCAAGTTGATATATTTTGCGTAATGGAATAAGACCGCAAGCTTAGCCATGTTATTTCTTTTGGTTTGTTTGTGGTTTTGAAATGGCCAAGTGCACCCTTCTATTCAATTATTTGCAATTTCACATTAATGGGACCACTTCAGAAAATGATATCAAGGTCCCAAAACACCACCCCACATGCACCATTTTCCGTTTTGATGGCAATTTTCAGAAGAGATTGAATTGACAACTCCATTTTCTGAGAAATTGAAGAGAACAAGGGCATGGAAAATACAACATGTTTTAGAAAGACCGCCACCATTAGAAAGGAAAGAGCATCTCTATTGTGAGAAACTCTCTTGGATCATAGTAATGTGACATGGTGATAAAAACCCTAAAATTAAGAATTGAATCTTAATAAGAGAAATAATTTTTCAGCATCTATAATCACCGATTAAGAGGGAAATTCGTGAGTGTTGGTTTGTGAGTTCTTATATAATTTAACTGTTAAAGCAAACCCTGTAAAAAATTCTTGAAAGTTATGAGGCATGGTGAAACCATTTAAAGTATAATAAGCTTTTATGGAAGTTTTTCTTTATAAGATTCTTTTGTTATTTGTGTTCTAAGAAAGCAAAAAAATTGATTATTTCAAAATTGATTAAAAAAATGTATGAAACTGGGGAGATTTTTTTGAAAGAAATTAAACAATTATACGGTTGAAAAAATTACATTCATGAAAGTAACAGATTTCTAGATTTTTTTTTTTAAATGAGTAGATGTCCTGAATATATATCACTATTTATACATGCACTCATATTTTCGTATCAAAAGAAATCTTCAAATCCACACTCATGTTAGCAATGCTATCAATACATATGTAGAATATATACTTCATTCCAGTGGAGTTTACATGAAATTATATGTAAGGAAAATACAAGGAGATAGTATGCAATGATCCAAGTTTTTGATAGTTTTTTCAAGAGATACTTATAAATAAAAAAAATCAAAATAAATTATTTTTTTCTTAATTAAAAATTAGCTTATGAAATAAAATAATAGATAAATACTTAAAAAATATTAATTTTATTTCATCTTTAATTTTGGTAGCTAGTCCATTTTTTTTTCCTTTGTCTACAAGTTTTAGGATACAATAATATTGCACTTTCCCTACTAATACAATTAGTTAGACATAAAATATGTAATCTATGTTAAGAATATTAGAAACAATGAATATAGTTCACTCTAAATTGATATTTCTCTCTTCTTCTTCGTCTTATATTTGTAAGAATTCAAAATATAACAGCAGAAGAACAACCTTCATGTTAATTATTGCATCATAATCTAATATTGTAAAATATTTAAAAACCAAATATAATAAATCATTTTAAAAATTGTGAAAATGCATATTCAAATTGAGGGTGCAAGAAACAGTTGCCATGAAAGGCAAATGAATTATTTAGCACTTATATAGATAGACTAGTTACTTGGGCCTTCTTTCCTTGGTCCATTGTCGACCCATCAGAAATCATAGATTTGCTATATACACACCCACAAATATGGTTAATCACTAAACCGTATCCAGGAAACAAATATAAAGAAAAAAAATTGAGAAGAAAAAGAAAAGAAAAGAATAATAAAAATAAATATTATTTTTTTAAAGATGAAAAAAATATTTATATTATAATATTATTTTACTTTTGTTATTAAACTTATTTTATTAATTTTTCATTAAAAAATTTAAAATAAATAAATCACGTCCCATAACTGATTACACGATTCTTTTTACATTATTCAAATATTAAATATACAATATAATCCATTATTTGTTAGATGTAATCAAGTTATCATTTCTAGATATATAAAACTATCTCCTTTCTCATTTTTTTCTACTTAATAACTGTTTTTCTTCTTTTCTTTAATCTCCTTTTTTTTTTTCTCTTTTAACAAACAGATGATAAGAGTATCAAGGAATAGTTTTCATGTTTAATATTTTTATTTTATTAAATAATCTGTTATTGTATGAAATAAACTCACTTTTAGTAAGACCTCATTAAATGAATACTCGATTAAATCATTACTAGAACACATTAATTCCTCATATATACTCTGTCCGCTATTTTTTTTTTTTTTTTTTTTTTTTTTTTTTTTAATTAAATTTTTTTTTTTTTTTTTTTTTATTTTTTTTAATAATTATTTTATTTTATTATTTCCTCTTTTTTATTCTCTCCCCTATTTTTTTTTTTTTTTTATCTTTATCAACTGAAATTTTCGCAATCTCAATCAGTAATCTTTTACATATGGTGC
>Ga0099825_1002540_pt1 | contig 24257 bp, 16 predicted proteins | sample SiratroredBW_FD_76838 | JGI IMG/M metagenome (GOLD analysis project Ga0099825, IMG submission 76838) | Root nodule microbial communities of legume samples collected from California, USA - Siratro red BW | ecosystem: Host-associated > Plants > Roots > Nodule | place: USA: California | collected... | reverse complement strand
TATAGATATACTCAAAAAAGATACAAAATACAAAATTTGTCTATAAATTCATCTTTTATTATTTATTTTTTTTATTTTTTTTTATTTTTTATATATATATATATATATATATATATATATATATATATATATTTCTGTTTCTCATTATACTTATCAAAAAATTCTGAAAATTTATGTGGTGTTTGTATATGTTGAACATTAGATGGTCCAAAGTCCCTTTAGAGGATCAAATCATTTGATAAAATTTTGATGATAACAAAACTCAAATATACATTTATATTTGATGTGTGCATGTAACGTTATTATTAATTTTCTTACTACTTACTTTTATTATGTGTTATTGATTTGATTTAAATTGATTTTATATCATATTGTGTTTTAATGTTCATTTTTGTTCATAATAAAAATTATTCAAATTATTATGAAATATTTAATGTGATTAATTGATTTTATATATATTGTGCTTTAACGTTCAAATTTGCTTATAATGGAAATTATTCAAATTATTGATGAGTATCTCAAATATAATTTCTCTATGTTATTTCAAATTATTTTTGATACAGAATTAATCAAGTTTAATGCAGTATAAAATATTAGAGAAATATTTTCAGTTTGAGCTCCATACATCAGAAAGTCAAGATTGTTCTGTTCAAGCATTCCAACGGCTAGTTAAAAAAAAACTACATATAGCGAAGCAATTTCAAGTTGAAAAACAAGAAGCAAAAAGAGAAATACATCATATAATACATTGAAGAAAATATATTGAGGATCTATTGTCAATTTGCTATTGAGAGCATACAGAGTTTTGGATTGTGTGAAACTATTGTGTAATTCTTTACCATTGTGAAGTAAACCCTTGTGAGCTTTCATTGTTCTCTCTTTTGAGAGTGTTTATTTCAATCTTGAGTGGTCTTGATCTCAGGGGGAGATTGAGACTAGTATAACCTGGAGAGGTTTGAGTACTCGTGATAATTTGAAGAGATTTGTGTACTCGTGATAACCTGGAGAGGTTTGTGTACTCGTTATAACCTGGAGAGGTTTGTGTACTCGGTATAACCTAGAGAGGTTTGTGTACTCGTTGTAACCATTTATGATATAGTGGAACCTCTTGAACGGTTTATTCAAGAGAGAACTAGACGTAGCCTAAGAGATTAGGGTGAACTAGTATAAAACTGCTTCATCTATGCTTATATATTATTGCCTTAGACAATCTTGCTTGGTGATTTTTATTTATACGGAATTGAGTTTAGGCTCCGTTCAACCCCCTTTTGGAGCCAGCTGTTCCTACATAATAGATTAGAGAATTATCAAAAAATTCTAGAAAATTATGATATTTTTAAAAAAAAAATAGATATTATATCGATTGTTACTCACAAACAATGTAATAGGGTAGATACTACATCTATTGGGAGCCACAGCTGATGTAGTATTTCTTCCTGAACGCTCTCAGGATTGGTATTTTACGCTGGTAACTTATCAACCGATGAAATATATGCATATACTACATCGGTTATAGAACCGATGTAGAATGTCCTGGACTTTCTATATCCCCTGTATCAACATCAGTTTTGGAACTGATGTAGAATATCTTCCATAACTAATGTAAAATGTGTTTTTCCTACTAGTACTCATATAACTTAGTTAAAGAGGTTATAATACTTGTTATAATCACTGGATTAGTGGAAGATCTTTAGTAGTTACTTAAGTCAGATACAACTCAAGTTTAAATAAATCACGATAAATTTTATGTGTCTTTGATTTAATTTTACTGTTATCTTGTATGTCTTTAAATTAATTTTTATTGTCACTTATTTATTATCTATTTCCAATCGAGTTTGTAGTCTCCATTCAACCCCTTCTAAGATCAACTACACCTTTATAATTGATTATACATATTCAAAATTATTTTTTGGATTATTTTAAAAAAAATAATTGATTATAGTTAAAAAAGTAATCAGTTCAGTAATCATAAACTATTTTTGAAACTTCTTTAAACATAAAAAGTATTTCATTGTTTTCAATTGAAATAATTACGAAAGTTTTAGCTACTTTCTTACACAAGAGTTCTTGAAAAATCACCCTTTACATTTTGAAAAAAATATCATTGTTTAACATCATTAATCAAAATTAAAAGTGCATTAGGTTTTTAGCTATAATTGTTTTGAGGAACATTTATTACTCTAGGTGATATTTTTCCTTGTCTTTGTAGCTTTTTATGTTGTAATACATTAGTGTAGTGTGACTATAGGTATTTAAGTATTTTTATACTTCTATTAGCTCCCTCAAATCCTTCCTGAAAATTATGCTGTTCTCTATGATAGTTAACCATATCTTTTTATTAGTTATTTTTTCTCCTTTCAAATACCTCTTAATATCTCATGTCAGATACTCAAATTTTGTTTCTAATAATAATTTTTTATAGTATTGTTTTTAATTCACCATCTTTTAAAAATTTCAAATTATTGAATTCCAAATTAAAAAAAATCAAAAAGTGATTTCTTATTTTAAAAATTGTTCAGATAAGTCATGAATATTTGACACCAAATACTCAAAATCAATAGAATCATTTTGAGAAAACAAAAGAATCAATCTTCCATTCAATGTGTAATCTCGTCACTAGTATATATTTTTTGTCAAAATAATTTATGTGGACATTACTACTTTTATCAAATTTAATATCTATATTATTTTCAATACATTTTTTTATTTGAGTTCAAAGTAAATAAATAAATTGTAATTCTCTATCTTTTTTAATAAGTAATAAATTTTAAATAAATTAAATATCAATGAGTATAGAGTATATTTAAATTAATAATCTTAATTATCAATAAAAGATAAAAAATTAAAACTTGTGAAAAATTAAGAACTTCAGTGGGGCCTAAGACGCCTTGTTTGTCACACTCTCATCAACAAGGTGAATAAATACTTTACCTTCTTAAAAATGATAGTAAAAAGAAAAGAGTAGAAGCCACAGAAAAGTTATGGAATGGCCAGAGGTCCCTAAGAAGCCACGGTTTATGCAGCAGCCCACCAGCTACTACGCAGAAGTGCAAGGCTTGTACGTGCAATACCAACTCACAAGTCAAATAAGATGGTTGTTGCAATACATTAAAAATATGGGAGGTAGGTGGGTAGGTAGCAATAGTGTTTAGTCTTCATAAATTCCATTTCCTACAAATAAGTCAATTTCCTTAGCTTGTGAGTTGTGAGGCAGTGAGAAAACAAAGATGGAAAGAGAAAATGGAAACAAGATGAAAATACTTTGCCTCCATGGATTCAGAACCAGTGGCAGTTTTCTTAGAAAGCAGATCAGCAAATGGGATCCTTCTCTGTTCACTCACTTTGATATGGTAATAAATAGTTTTTACTTCTACTTTTTAATGTTCAAGTGTATGCATGGAACACTTTTAACCTTAAACCCTTGTTGGATATTTCAAATTCTTCCTTTGTCGATGATAGAGGTGATTAGCTCTTATACCCTATAACTGCTAAGCATAATGTAATGTAGTCTTGATTTTTCATAAGTACAAAGCAATAGAATAAAAAAGTTACATGTGGATGTCAGCAAGTAAGACATGGAGAATCTAAACTGTGTCAATGCCACAGGAATTCCCAGATGGTAAATTCCCTGCTGGAGGGAAGTCTGACATAGAAGGAATCTTTCCTCCACCTTACTATGAGTGGTTTCAATTTGAAAAGGTAGGAATACTAGATCCTCCACTCTTTCATTTCAGATTTGGTGGATCATGTAGTAGTGAATTTGTCAAACTTCACTTGCCTTGGTTTACTGGAAACTACTGAACCTATACACAAATCTTGCCCAGGACTTCACTGTGTACTTTAACTTGGAAGAATGCATCTCATACTTATGCGAATACATTACATCCAATGGTCCCTTCGATGGCTTTCTTGGCTTCTCTCAGGTGAGCATTCATAATTGCTCTGAGATTCAATCCCTTCTGGATTTTACTGATGTATATTACTGTCAGAAAAATTGCTAGTTTATGATAAGCATGATCTATCCCTATAATTCAGCGTCAGCAATCTTATACAAAAATACAAAAGTATTCAGCTAGCCTATTCTCCTAATTATGGAATAAAATCTGTACAAGAAAATATCCTATCCTGATAATAATGGAATGTAATGAATTCTGTGAAGAGGAATATTAGTTACTCTGACATTGTTTGAGCATACTTCAGGAGATTCTGACAATTACTATCATGTATAACTACTACTAAACCCAGCTTTCTCCCTTCTTCATGTGAATCAGGGCGCAACTCTTTGTGCACTTTTGCTTGGTTACCAGGCACAGGCAAGTAAAATACTACTATAATTTGATTTTTGATTTAATTTGAACCACAGAATTCTAACTAGTGAGCCCGAAATTATCAGGGAAAGGTGTTAAAGGAGCATCCGCCCATAAAGTTTTTTATATCAATATCAGGAAGCAAATTCAGAGATCCCAGCATATGCGATGTTGCCTACAAAGACCCCATCAAAGCTAAATCTGTTCACTTCATTGGGGATAAAGATTGGCTAAAACTGCCTAGTCAGGATCTCGCATCTGCATTTGAAAAACCCCTGATATTAAGGCATCCCCAGGGTCACACTGTCCCCCGATTAGGTGGGTTATTGCTCTCATCAGTGTTTATTGTTTATGCTTTTTACTCTAGAAACTGATCTTTCCTTGTCGTCTTATCGCTAACAGATGAAGTGACCACCAATCAATTGAGAAACTGGATTAACGAGGAAGTCCTATGCCAACCAAAAGTTGGCGTCTCAGTTATTGAGAATGGAAAAGACCATGAAAAAGAAAACAAAGAGGAAAACGGCGTATGAATAAACAAGGGTTCTGAAACGGTAGGAGTGACCCAAGCCGGGAGATAAGGACTTCGAAGGGAAAGCGCATGAATTTATTATAAATTATGTATTATGATTGGTGATTCATATGGACCTGTTTTATGTTGTCATGGTATTTAATAATGTATTATGTATGACAAGTGATTCGTATGGACTTGTTTTGTGTTGTCTTGATATCTAATATTGCTAAGTATGACTGTTGATTCAGGTTGTCTTAATATTTAACAATTTACTATGTATGACTAGTGATCCATATTGACCTCTTTTGAGTTGTCTTGATCTTTAATGACTAAAAAAGAGAGGGGGAATGTAATGCGCAGGTATATTCAGCACAAACATACAATTAGACTAATTCCCCTTGAATCAATCAATCATGAATGTTTCAACAATTATATTTTATAAAATAGAACATGAATCACAAGTTGGGTCTCGATTTGATTTCACTATTGGTGCAATACATCACTAACTCTCCATGATAGCTACATTAATTCACATGACAAAACTGCAAGCTGGGACAACAAAACAGAACTCTCCCGACAGATACCATGGCTTAACCAACTCTGTTGCTGATAGTTTGATATAGAGATTTCAGCTGTGTGTTCCACTTGTCTACGGCAGTATACTTCTTCATTCCTTTCGACCTGAAAATGCATTTTCAGTAATTAAGTTGTATACTAACAAAATTATGAACAAACTAAATACAGTAGAAAGGGATCAAACATAAAAACTAACTTATCAGAGCGTTCTAAGAGCCGGTTGACTTGATCAATGTGTCCTTGAATTCTGTTATCCAAGATAAGCGATACCAGTAGCTGCTCGACATCATTCTCAGGCACATTAAGTTCCTGCAAATTAATAGGTTTTATTGCATAAAAACCATTAGACGAACGGTAACTTAAGTGTCTCCTAAATCAACTCAACAAATAAGAGGAGAGGGATAGTAAGGGAAGTCAACATTTATTGACTATTTTTTTATAGAAAAAGTGTATTTGACCGTTTAGTTTCCTTGTGAAGAAGGCAAAGTACAAGTGCAGTGTGAGTACATTTTTACCTTAGATATAAACGGGATCCTGATCCTCGTATATGGTTTGATGAGCTTCAGCAAGACTTGAGTTCTGATATTCTTTAGCAGATCCTCAATGTAATTTCTGATAAATGGGTCATCCATGATGGTTCGTCTGTTACTCTGGAAAGAAAATTACCCACTATCAAATCCCAACAAATATTGCATAAATACAAAGAACCTTTGAAGGTCAAATTAGTGCCGCCACATTCTCATGCAAGACTCGATAAAAATACCTTCAAGATTTTCTCAAATTCCAATATCTCATTACGCTGATAAGCTGCTATCAAATTTGTCATTGCCAAAATTTCAGGGTCATTCTTGTATCTGTAATATGAGAATGAAAAAAGAAAGAAAGAAGGGAATTGGATCAGAGAATGAGAAAAATGAGCAAGTACAGTGATAAAAATGAGTAAATTATACTCATTTCCCATGAGAGTTGCTTAAATTACACCCCTCCCCCCTCTTATTTTAAATTAGACATACACACGGTCCCCTCCCCTAGGAGAGGAATATAAGTTGCACTTCAATTCTTTTCAATGTAGACTAATCACTTAACATTGGTTAATAGTGATGAAAGTATCTTCCAATGATATCTTAGCTTTTTCTTCAACTTTCAGTGTCACAAACAACTAATTTTAAATACCTTAATTATTTTCAGCTTTGAAATTTCATCCAAAATATTTATTTCATCTTCGAAGGTCACATAATTGATAATAAATATTAAAAATTAGCTACTAATCATGTTGAGAATCACCAGATACGAAATAGAAATCACTAAAATACTCATTTACATTAAATTGATTTAAATGTAACACATGGATCTTTAACAGGAGGGGTTTGTAGGTTCTAAAATGCAACACATGGATCTTTAACAGAAGGGAATGCAATTTAAGCATCTCTCAAGGGAGAACATAGCTACTCAAATAAGTAAACTAATTAATTAAAGACAAAGGACTTACGGCTTAGCCTCCTGCCCATCAAAAGGGTTTACTTCAGACTCCATCAACATGTTGGCAAGAACAAGATATCTGAAATGTAATACCAATAGGTCCAAGTTGATACAAAAAATATGGTTGCTTGAATGGCTTATTTTGAAGTACTTGGGCATAAATGCTAAGGACAATATATCATACATACACCGTTACAAATATTACTGCCAAAATTGGTGCTTCATAGTTAACTGGATTTTTTTACTAATTGACACGAAATACAGAAACATCTTTTGCAAATTGTTTAAAACTGATAACTAAATTAAAAAGTTAAATATGCTTACTTCAAGCATTGGATACGCCTATGATTCCCAGCTTCATCATAATTCTTAAAAGCTTCAAAAAAATCCGTAGCTGCTTCAGCCCACTGTCGCTCTGCCATATGCATTTTCCCCCCACATTCATGGATTATTCCCATTATCCGCGGATGGGGAATTGCTGACTTAATAGTGAGTGCTTTCTGGTAAAGTTGCTGCATTTAATACAAAGGAGAGTGATAAATACTGGTAAAGAACTTTCCTTTAGCATAAGAATAGTTTAAAAAGATGCTCTATATCACACCACCTAGTTTTAGAGTGCATGATTTTCTGGGTTTTTGAAAAAAAAAAATAACTACTTTTCTTATATTTTATTTTGTTTAGATGAACTTCTATAATTGAAAACTAATGAACTAAACCTTCTTACATCAACCTTTGGTTCAACGACTTTTCCAAAAGACCACTTTCACTTATATCAAGTCCCAATAACAAATGTCTTTGTACAGCATAGCTTGTGCATGCTTGGTTTCAGTTGGAAAATCTCCATACCAAGCTTTGCAAAACAGTCCATCTCTTGTAACTATTTGCCCAAACCGTGATTAAATGGAAAAAAAAAACAATTAAGTCTTACAGAATGACAGAAACAAAAAGACGTCATTTGAGAAATTGAGCTCACCCCATAAGCAGCAAGAAAAGTCTTGTAAACAATTAAAGCTAAAATTACAGGAAAGAGTGGTAATAAATGAAAAGGCACCTTATTACTCTTAATGCATTTAGCAGAATAAGAACTTATTATCTAAAACAACTACTGACCTTGAGTTTTTTGTTGTTTTTGGTCTCTGTGTACATCTGAATTTCTATTGCATAAACCTCCAAAAGTTGGGTTCCTTTCTTATGGTCATCTGTACCATCTTCCCTTTGACAAGATTTGTGAAGTTCTTTCAAGATCTGAAAATTCAACAAAATCAATCAATTACTCAAAACTACTGGATACCAATACGTACACAAACATTACAATTAAGTCAGACAACAGGTTACATCATTTCACAAAATAATAATGCATTACCTTACTCATCCGTCCATATTCCCCAATATCAAAGAAGATCTTACAAAGCTTAAGATTTGTCTTAAACCATAATCTCTGCAAATGACATAAAAAATAAACATAAGACTGCATAACTGAAAAATAACACTGACCAAAGGTGATGTCTAAATGTATTGACCTCATTCTTTGCTTCTTCAAGGGCTTTCAGAGTTGTCTGGTAGAACTCCTGCAGAAGACCAAAGTTCTGGCTAGCTGAACCCGAGACGTAGTCCATAATGCTGTTTATGCATTTTTCACTATAGTTACGAGTCACTGCTGACTTAATGTAAGTCAACATCTCCCTGTAGGCTTCCATCATCTCTTTATACCTTCCAAGTCTATAATAGAGCTTCACAGTTTGCTTTAGAGCCTTAAATCCCCTGGTAATGTGAAACGTGATATATGATGGTTTATTATCATTGCGGAATGATTCTAATACACGATGTTACTGAGCACTACATAAATGAGTACAAGAATTAAGAGAAGTAATGTGTGAAACAAACGCAATAACTGTATTTATTCAAGATAATCTAGCTAGAACCAATGAAAAGGAAAGAGAGACATTAGTTATACACATAAAAAGAGCAGTAACAGATTGTGGAATTAATAATGATACAAGAAAGGATACAGCAAACAGAACCATATATATGACCATTTAAGTTCTTCAACTCCAAAACATATATACTTTTTCATTATACAGCACAGGGAATAAAATTCTTACCATTCTGCCTTTTCTTGTTCCATGCGCACAACCTCCGCAAAACCAGCAAGTGCACCTTCTGGATCAGTTTCAACCAAACCTGTATACAAACCAAACATCCTCAGAAGTCAGTATAAAAATTGGATCAACCACCCTTTGACAACAAATTATGAAAAAAACAATTCTTTACAAATATGCAAAAGGCATTTAAACAATAGAAATTATTTGAATAACTCATTTTGTTAATCATTTCAACAAGGAAGAAACGTAGCAAGGTTAAATCAATATCAACAAGAAAATGAATTAAATTTAACTTTTGGAAGAAATATCCCACAAAAAGAACACTGATTTGAAGTGAACTAAGTAGTTTACAAGTTACAACACAATCTAGATTCCAGAACTTTATCTAGAATCCCAAAAAGAAACTAATATTCCCAAACCATAAATGCTAGGAATTATTTTCTGTTTCTTGTAAATAGAAAGAAGTAAAAGTAAAAATAGTTGCTAGAAATACCTTTTGAATTGTAATACTGATTCTCAATATCAACATCTTGCTCCTCTTGCTCCTCATCTGAGTACTCAAATCCATAGTCCTCCATATCAGCATCTACAGAATATCAGAAGCAAAAATGAAGCCAAACAATTATGGATAGGTCAAAGAACCACAACTAGAAAAACTTCTCCAGCAAATAACACCCATCCAGCTGGCTTCAGGGATTATCCTTCCTTTTATAATTGACGAGTGTCAAATCGGGAAACTTTTCGTATAATGATTACACATATCACTTCACAAAAGTCAGGGACGGAGGGGAGTGGGACTAAGGCATGCATGAAGATTGAATCCAAATTCATAAAGATTCCACAAATTTTAGCTCAGCAACTTTCCAACACCGGCCACTCTTTTATCCGAGCTTGAAACCAACCGCACAAAGTTTAGCAACAGAGAAAAACATATAGGAAAAGCTAAACCAAGTTTGATAAGGCTTTTTAGTTGTTTCTTATAGCAAGCATATTGAGGAATTAACCACAAAAACATAATCAATTGCATTATCTCCTAACAAAATCCACAAGAACATTAAAACATTAAAAACATCAGAAAACCCTGTTTCACTCAATTCAGAATCTTTTGGGAGACTCACATAGATTGCCCTCGACAATGATTCGTGTTGCCAGCCACACACAAATGGATGACACCAAAAAAACGTTATCGATTGCGGACTTCTCAAGACTCAATCTAGGGTTACAGAGTTTGTGCTTAATTGCGCTACAACGAAATAAAATCCTACGAAGCCCCGAAGTTGCGATCTCGATTTTTCCGTAGCACAAATGACGAATACAAACGAATCGAGATTCAAATTTCGAGTCTCTTCAAATCGAAAACAAAAGCAATAAATAAACGAAGCCATTTACCAAAAGAAAATTAAAGTACAAGAAGAGAAAGATTAATGCGCGAAACATTAAGTGTTGGGGAAAAGGGAGAAAAAGAAAACGCACCCGAAGCCATGGCGTATGAAATCGACTGAATTTGAGGATCCGAGTTAGGTTTAAGGTCGGAAGCGGTGAGTCAGAGACTCCGAGTTAAATATGAGCCGAGAGTAAGAATCCGGTGAGTGAAGCGAAGGAGTAACGGGTTTTAGTAGCGTTTCAGCCTTGTTGCATCTAAAGCCTTACTTACCATCCTTTCAAAACTCACCATTTTACAATTTCAATAAATTCCTATATTGAGTTGTTTTACCCGTTATATTAATTTATTAATTACTAATAATATTAATTCTTACATCTCATAACACAGTCTTCTCATTAATTACTTAGAGCCACCCCCACAACTATCAATATTATTAAGGTTTATTTATGTTATTGTGTTATTTATTTATTTATTTTATTGAATTTGGATTTAAGATTAATAAAAATATATATTACGTCTCTAAATATTTAAAAACGTAGTAATGTACTATATTTTTTACTCAAATAAGACTAAAATCATTAATAAACAAATTATTAATAATTATATATATATACCTTTACGAAACAATTTCAGCACGAGAAAAGAAAGGTAAATAAGTTGATTTATTTAAAAAAATGTTTTATTTTATAAAAACAAATATTTTCTCTCTCTAAAGAAGAAAAAGATGACGAAAACTATGTCATGACGGAAAAACAGTAAATATTATTAGAGTATTTGAAAACTAAAAGAGAACTTTTGAACACAAAGTGTATAAAATGTTTTCCTCACTCTTATCTAAGTTTACAAATTTGAAATGTAGCTAAGTTATAATAAATGAAAACTCCTTATATCTCTTATTTAGGTCTATTTAGTCTTTTAATAATCCAACATACATGTAATAATTCATCTAAATTTATATATGATCTAATCTTTTTGCATAAAAATGTGATATATCAAACATAAAATTTGTAATAGAAAATGAGGTTAAAATGTTCAAAATTTACGTCTAATCATGTATTGACTAATGTAAAGTTTGAACTTTATTTAAAATATTTGATTGATTTTAGTTTCAAACTAAAACTTGAGATAAAAAAAAAAATCAATAACAAGGCATACAATAATAGATAAACATCTCAATTGAAAAAACTATACAAAATCATCTAATCTAACCTAAAAATTTTATGAACAAGAAAATAACACTATATTATCCATGTTAAAGAGAAAATTAGTATCATGTTTTTGGATATCATTCTAGGATAACAAAGATTGATCATTTAAAACGTGAAACATCTCATGCACATGATTATGTAGTCATCATAAAGGCAAAACACAAATCATCCTATGTATACATGTAAATAACATAACACGGTTTCAATGTCAAAACTAAGGAACAACAATTCTAGGGAGACATTCATGTATTATCATGATTGAGATCCTAAAAAAATCTCATTGGACAGAAAGGACCAATACACAAAATCAATCACAAGGAACCAAGAAAATCATTGTTTAGGTCACCAATGAGGCCTCCACCAACTAATTGTAGCTTCTGCTAGAGAGAAAACAAAAAATCACAAGAAAAATTGGTGTTTCACGACGAAAAAAGTCAATTATCCCATCTAACACATGTTAACCTCAACAAGCTCAAAACCAAGGTGGAAGATAAAGTTGAGCATGTTATGCGAAAGCTAACTCGTTCAACAATATCATATATGCCTTATGATTGGAGGTCAATCTTCGATGGTAAGGCTTTCAAGAGGACACTTACTAAAGTTGAAGCCTTATATGGCTTGAATAAGAAGGTTTACTTTGACTTCCACAAAATGACATCATCATCTCATTCATTTGACATTGAAAACTCTATAGTTGAAACATAGAATCTCTACATCATTCGTCCTGTTCGCACTTACATAAGTGATAATATCACTTACAAGACTCATACGATGTTGATTGGAGGAAACTTCATAACATTATTATGGGAGTGGCCATGAAAGGTTTTTATGATCTTACATGATTAGTTATTTGAAGATATTAGGCCTGAATATTGCTGAAAAGCTAGCTAATGAAGAGAAAGATATTCTCATGCATGAATGAAAACTTACAACAAAGAAAGTAAAGGTAGAAGCATAAGTTGAAGCTAAAGAGCAAACAACTAATCAAAACGATTAGATAGCCTCAAATCAAGAAGCCTCCTCAAGGACCGTCATCATCTAAGTCCCAAGGTATTATCCATATACTTGTTATTCTTGTGAATCTTGCTCCACTCACCATCACCATTATGGATTTTGTGCAACTCGTGGTCAAAGATGCACTACAATACCAACAAGTTAAAACCCAAACTCAAATTTTAGAGCTCAAACAATGTCAGAATGCACATGTTAACCTTGTATTGTCTACCTTTGCTACACAACTCCAAGCAACTATGACAAAAATCCTTAAGGTTACCACAAAACAAAATCATAGGTAAAAGCAACACCATAACCTTAACTTACCTCACATGAACCTACCAAAGACCAACCTTTTACCTTTCAACTAAATCTAACTAATCCTCCTACCTTTACCACAATAGTGATGACAAACTCTTTCTTCACCCTTTGTTGCTAGTTACAAAATAGAGAAGAAAGTAAAATTTTAGAATTTTTCCACATATAAGACACTATATATTTTTTCTTCATATACACATTGCCCTATCATTCATTATAATATTTGTTTTTTCTCTCTTTCTCCATCGACTTTAATCTCTTATTATTTATCTAATATAATTAACTCTAATACTTTGTTATCATCTTAACGTCTAAAAGTGTTTCCAACGTCTGATAATACTTGCTAGCTTTCCTAATGCTTGCATCTGATAATACTTGCTAGCTTTTCTAATGCTTGCATGACTTGATACTTGCCGTAATATGTGTTTATTTAATTAAATCTTTTTCTTATATCCTGTTAGGTGAGAAGTAAAAAATCAATTTAAAAGTTACAATATTTATTATAATAGAAAAAGAGATATTATTGAAATTTGGATGGTTTAATACAATTTGGAGACACTAGTTAAAGTTTTGATAATAATAAAATATAACTAAACATTACATTTTTTTTTTCATATCATTATATTGCTTATTATCTTCTAACAATCGAATATATTTTGTTTAGGTAACTATGTTTTTCAATACCTTTTATAGGATAAGTAAACACAAGATAATCTAAAAGTTAAAAGTTAATCAAGGACAAAATAATGAAAGGCAGAAAATAATGCCTTAAACCATTTTTCATATATAAAGTCAAACATAATTGGAAAGACATAGGAATTAACCCAATCAAGTATTCAATACATTAAATTTCTATAAATGAAAAGTAATGGGTACAACAACATCTATAAACACTTAATCATGAAATTAAAAATAATATGCAAAGTTTTTGTATTATGCAAAGTTTTTGTATTTATGTAAAATGCAATCTTTTACAAAAAGAAACAAAACATAAAAGAGTAAGATAAATTAAGTAATTGTCAAATCTTAAAAATTATATTATCAACCTTTATCAAAAATAACGAAGAACAAATCAATGAGAAGACTGGTCATACATATCTAAACATCTATATAACCAAGATAAAAACAACTAAACAACTTATTAAGAAACATTATAATATATTATTGTAAAAAATTTAAGTATCTTTGTTATTTGTTGGTAAAAGTGTAATATATTGTATTTTTCACTTTGTAAAACAACTACTCACACGGAAATTATATTTTGTATCCTCTCTAAGGGACTTATTTTCCTTAATTAACACCTTTTATATATGCCTAATCAAAAAGTAGTAATTAAGAATACTTGTCTTAAATTCTTAGTTTTAGGAGAAAATTAAAAAAAAATAACTAAAAGTAATTTCATTACTCATCATTTATATACTCATTGGGATCAAATTCTTAATTACTGAAATCTTCCAAAAGTTTCTTAAAAAACCTAAATGTATCCCAATAATCAAGGAGAACTAATATAAACTTAGTGATGAGGAAATATCAGTAAATTTTATTAGAAATTATAAAATTGCAAATAAAACTCGTTAAATAAGAAATAAACTTACAATTTTTTTTGATAAATTTTAATTGATAATATAATGTGATCAGAAGAATTTAATGTAATCCACCAAGTAATACACTTTCTTCATATGTATTTTTGAATCTTTCAAAATATAAATAAATCCATTACCGCATCCATCTTTCATTTTTTATTTGAGATAATAACGCACAAGTTAAGGAATATAATTAATATATTTGATTATATTAAAATTATTTTTAGCTTTTTACAACATTCACAATGCATGGTTATTTAAATACATTATTTATCTTAATTTTGTGGATTCAATAATTACTGAAATCTTTTATAAGTTTTTTTTAAAAAAAATAAATGTATATCAATAATTAAGGAACTAGTATAAACTTATTATATTAGAATCAATGCCTAGTATCTTATGCTTTAAAGCATTTTGTATCATGAGTCAACTTATTGGTTCAATTTATATCAAACTTACAAATCTTCCATAAAATAAATTGGTAATATGTTACCAAATGAATCTTACTCACACAATATACCCAAATCAAATTACAAAAATACAATTATACAATTTTTCTCCTATGTAGCAAAACAGATAAAGTCATGTACCCTGTTTATATTAAACATGGAATGAAAAAATGCAAGAAAAGAGAGAAGAAGAAAGACAGTGAAAACGATGAAATTTGTATGTAAACAAAGAGAAGCTCCTTCACTACCCACATAGTATATACCAAAACAAATCACAATTCAGAGCCATTCCTTTTTTTTTAACTTAGGGGTCCAATTCTTTCACCAGAAAGCAACCCTTGTCATTGACCCTTTCGAACCCTAAAGATAAAATTAACCCTAAAAATTCATAACAAAGAACAAAACGTCGCTTTCAGCATTCCCCTCACCAAACAAACTAATTTCCATTTTCTTAAACGTAGATGAAGAAAAGAAAAACACGAGTCATTGCCCTCAGTTGAAAAAAGGAGAGAGAGAAGGGAATAGTGTATTAACAAAGGGAATGATAATTATTATTTATTAATTACCCGCATTTATTTGTACTTTAACAATTTTTTTTTTATTATTATGGTGAAATAAGAAGCACCCACCAATGGGTGATGCCCGTGTTGTGTATTGTACAGTTCACACAGCACAAAAGTAACACACCCATGAACGAACTGAAAAAAGTGAAAAGCTCAAATAATAAAATGACAAAATCAAAAGCTTTAGCATAGTTTGTGTTTTTGCCATGGTTCCCCAAAGCAGCAGGATCAGCAATTCAACGACCTGGTGGATCAGGCACCAACACGGTTCGATCTGCATCTTCTTCTGCTAACCCAAAAGAAAATTAAAAAAGTTATATACAATTAGAGAAAAAAGAGAGGGGAAGATCTGAAAAGCTTTGTTGTACACACTGATAACATTGAAAAATGCAAGGTATTGTTCAACGCCGTTCCTTCTTCTTCTACTTCCTTTTTGTTTTTCTGAACCCTAAATTCTCCCTCATTTGACTCTACTTTGACTCCAATTCATTTACTCTTTGCTGAGATTGACTCTGCTCACTCCACATTATTTTTTTATGTTCGTTCTTGTTTTATTAATTTTTCGGGGTTTGTGTGGGTGTGGGGTGTTTGAATTGTGTCTGTGGTTGCATTGTATGAGTTAATTATTCGAATAGAAACTTCCGTGAGCATGGGGTCTTAAAGTTGAGAAATTGATGATGCAATTCAACTCAGCGAAAGGGGAAGTTTAGGAATTTGGGGGTTGGGGGTTGCGATTGTGCTTCTGGCTGTGAATTTTAGATGTGTGAATTTGTACCTATTTAAGCTTTTTTCTTCTTCTTAACTTCCAATTGTGGTTCTGTGGTCTTTTTGATGTTGCTCCGTGCAGCTTGTTAGTTTCAATGGACTTGTGTTTTGGGTGATTCTGGTAGTTTGCTACAGTTGTTCTTCTCAAAAACTTAAACTTTGTGAATGTAGTTCATTTGTTCTTCAGGAATGCGATATGAATGGTCGCATCTAAAAAGGCCTTGTAGACTTTGAGCTTATGTTGACGCATTAGGCTTTTGGGGAAGTTCAATTTGAGTCATTGAAGGTCTTAAAACTTCAATTTTACATCTTCCGCGTATGAGGTTTTAGTTGTTCAGTGAGTTAATAGAGCAAGGGATTTGTTTTCTTTCTTCTTTTGCTTCTAAGGCATCTGGGTGATATACGGCTTGAATTTGCTAATCAATGGCTTTTTTACCTTGACAAGCATGTAATAGTTACAGATTGTGAGATCTGTGAAAGCATGTTCCTGCCTTGATGTTCTTGTTTGAGATAGAAGTGGCAGTGAAGTGGATAAATGGAGTAATTTGTTTTTCTTGACACTGAAGAATAAGGTAAACAGAGTACAAAACTGGTTAGTGCAGTGAATTTGGCTATATTATAAAGCATGTGAATCAATTTTCGTGTCCCAGTGCTCAGGAACTGAGCTAGAGCGATGTGAAAATTTTAATGGTGAGGAGGACCATATATATATATATATATATATATATATATATTATTGTGAGAAATGAGAACGATAAATTTAGACCAAACATTGATAATCTTGATTAAAACATAGTTACTAGTCACACGACCACTTAAAAAAGTCCATTTACATTTTTTAATCTTGAGCATTTTTGTGTGGTTATATGGTAAAGATTTAGAGGCAACAACATCACCCATGCTTATCCTTTATTATAAGCGATAGTTGGGATGCTAATTTTTTATTCTTAATTAATAATGAGGTGATGGAATGACATTTTTACTTTTCGAAAGAATTTTTATCGAAAAAGACATCTTCAACAATTAGCCCATTTCTCCTTATCTTTATCTTTACAAAAGTGGCTTAAGTAGTAGCAAAGATTTGGCTGCACCAAATGTCAAAACAGCATGGTCGTTTAATGTGTACACTGTGCAACATATGATGGATCCGCTTTAGGTGGGGTAGAAATTACAGATAACTGTTAGTAAAGCTAGGACCTAGGATGCATTAATTAGACTGAAAATAAAGGCTATGAAACTTCCTTATTCTTGTGGGGTTTAGGTAATTGTATTTCGGCTGGAGTGCAACCGCATCATGGTTTAACTTCTGACTTAGACGAAATTCACATTAAATAAACTGATATGTTAAAACTGACAGTATAGTAAAAGGGGTATTATTTGTCAACTGACCTGTCAAAAAGTAAATAGTCTTGTTTTAAACTACACCTCTGCCCGAAAAAAAACTCTCCTACTTTTTGCTTCAAGATTGATTCTCAGCCATTAAAATGAAATCCTCCTGAAGGAGTCTCTTAAGGAAGGATGTGTCATGCTTGATCATTTTGATCTCACCTCAATAAATGATATGGTGGTTGTGGGCTTCCACATCTAGTCATAAGTGAATATGTCATATTTTTCATTTTTCTATGTTGAATTCTACTGTCGATCTGTGAGTTTATGCATTGCTTTTTTATCTCTGAATTTTTAAATCATGTGAACTCAAACTAATGAATGCCTGATTTTACCATCCTCATATAAAAAAGAACAGTAGTTACTGTAATATTACTGAACTTGGATATTTGTTACAGGTAGATCCCCAGACCAGGAATCAGTAGGGTCTGGGACAAAGAGGTCCAGTGCATCATCTGGGGGTAGGCCTCGGAATCAGGAGTTCTTCTATAAGTTTGTTGATAGTGACAGCTTGACTGAGAAACTTGTAGATTGGTTTGAATCTGTAACAGAAGACCGTGCGTTGAAACAGCAGGCATTTGATGTTCCATTTGAGTTGATTGAACTTCAAAAATTTGATTATGCATTGGAAGGGATTTCATTTCAGCAGCTGACACGCATGCCCAATGCTGTTCATGCTTCTACATCTGATGCTGTAGAAGCAACAGCTTATATCGCAATTGAAGATTTTTTACATGCAAGTATAAAAGGCTTGTGGGAGGCATTTTGGAGTCAAGATGAGCCCATGCCTTTTTCTGTGGCTTGTCTGTATAATTCCAACATGAAGTTTTATCAGGCTGAACAGGCTATTGCAAATGGAAGGCTTGGAGGTCTTTGTGGTACTGGTATATTGCTTAATAATTCTCGACATCCACATGGAAAATGGGATCATGTCCTTGAATTGGCACTTCTAAGGCCTGATGTTGGAGGCCATGCTGTTGGCAGTGATCGTCAGCCTTCTCCAGCAGTTCTTGGAGAAGCTCTATTTTATGCTCTTCGAATGCTATTGGCAAGGAGTTTAAGTAGACTGAGTTTCTTTCCTGATCCATGCACAGTGTTTGTTCTTCTAGTTGATTCTCAATATGGGGGAGTTGTAAAGGTTGAAGGAGATGTAAATAAGCTCAAATTTGACGTGAATAATGTTTATGAATGTGCTGCGGAATGGGTAAAAAATCATTCTAGAATTTCTGTTTCTCCAATTGATAGGATCTGGAACAAACTTGGAAATGCAAATTGGGGAGATATTGGCGCTCTACAGGTACTATTTGCCACTTTCCACTGTATAATGCAATTCGCTGGAATGCCCAAGCACTCTGTTGAGGATTTAGCTGCTGATCATAGTTCACGTCTCCAAACAAGAAGAGTTGAGAGGCAGTTAGGAGATACCAGTGTAAATGGAAATGGTGTATTTCGATACGCACAACGTAGTGTTTCCCCTGAAATTGTTGAAGTTGAGGATGATTCAGTCAAAGTTAATTCCAAAGAGGCTATGATATCAGAAGGAACCATATTATGGGTGGAGGATTCAGATTGGCAAAAGGGTTATCAGATAAAAGAAGTAATCAACACTAGTGAATTGACATACTTCATTGCATCCCATCTTGAAGACCCAGGAAAAAATCTGTTCCTATATGTGGGCTCTCATCCGTCCCAGCTGGAACCAGCATGGGAAGATATGAATCTATGGTATCAAGTTCAGAGGCAGACCAAAGTATTGACAATAATGAAGCAGAGAGGTCTTTCAAGCAAATATCTGCCTCAATTGAGTGCCTCTGGTAGGATCATACACCCAGGTCATTGTGGCCGACCCAGTTCTGGTGGAAATTGCGACCACCCCTGGTGTGGGACCCCTATTCTCGTAACCAGTCCAGTTGGTGAAACAGTAGCTGAAATGGTACGCAGCGGCCAATTTGGTTCAGAGGAAGCTATCAGATGTTGTCATGATTGCTTATCAGCGCTTTCAGCTGTTGCTTCTGCTGGAATTCGGCATGGAGAAATCAGGCCAGAGAATGTGATATGTGTAAAGTCCGGCGTGAGGCACCCTTATTTTGTTCTGATTGGATGGGGTCATGCCATTCTTGAAGATAGAGATCGTCCTGCTATGAATCTTCATTTCTCGTCTACTTATGCACTTCAAGAAGGAAAGCTATGTTCTGCTTCAGATGCAGAAAGCCTAGTTTATATGCTTTATTATTCATGTGGTGGAGTTTTCCCTGATCTAGATTCCGTAGAGGGAGCTCTACTGTGGAGAGAGACGTCTTGGTCAAGGAGATTAATTCAGCAGAAACTAGGTGATATTTCCACTGTGCTGAAAGCTTTTGCTGATTATGTTGATAGTCTATGTGGGACACCATATCCCATGGACTATGACATATGGCTGAGAAGGTTGAGGCGAAATATTCATGAAGATGATCACGGAAAGGAAATTGATGCAACAGGCTAGACTTTCAAACTGGGTCCAATGTCCGAAATGGAAAGTCTTGGTCTTAAAGTGTTTCTCATTGCAATGCTTGGACTTTTGGGTGGTAATAAAACATGGAAGTCATTGGTTTAATCTCTGATGCTCATGCATTTATATACCAAGAACGATTGGTTTGGGGAATGGTTAGTGCATTCCATGAAATGAGCATGTCATGATTGCTCATGTTGGTCTGCTGTATCTTCTATAAATCTTGAGACTTGATTGGTGGCATCTTTGGGTAGATGAAGAATAGTCATTCCTTCATTTTGAGGTTCCAAAACGTGACTTTGACAGCTTTCTTTCCATTTCATTTTTCTGGTTATGAGTTTCTAATCGAAGTAATCAATCTGTATTGATAACATCATTCGTTTGTAAAGATAAAAAAGGTCTTTGTAGAATGCTTGGTGTTTGTGCAGTTGCTTGGTTCCAGGCCATTCTGAACGGTACAAACTGCACATGACATGTAAACCTATTCTGTAAATGTGTTGTTTTTCTTGTGTTCACTGGGTTTCTTTTTCACTTTGAAATTCTATCTCTAATTTGTTTCCATGTCCCATTTAAGCCTTCAACTTCACGAGGAAGAGGGATGTTGTAGTTGTTTTTATCACTATCTAAACTGTCCATTTGTTGTGGGATAGACTGTGAAATCATCGTAGAACCTTGGAGGAAGAAACAACCATTTATATTTCAGATGTGCTACTTTACATCCATCTTCACTCAGTGTTCGTATGAAATTCCTTTATGGCAGCTAAAGTTTCATGCCTCAGGCCTCGTTGGTGAAATTCAGTGTTGTTTACATTATGAGAAGTTAACTGACGAAAGTTAAAGGGAAACACTTATTAATAACGTACAAACTAACACCTTTGTTCTATTTTTCTTCGTGCGTCTAAATGCCTTGGGATTTGACTTTGAATAAAAATCACTAGTGTTATTTAAAACCAAAAAAACATTAGCTTTTCATGTGATGATAGTGTATTCCATAATTTCTATTAGTTGCTTGGGCCTTGGCTAACAGTATCTCTAACTTGCTAGTTATATATATATATATATATATATATATTTTAGGAACTATATGAAAAAGGATACTTTTTTAAGGAGCAGAGTGAAGACTCAATCACAATTAGATTTAGGAAATCTATTTTTAGAGTGAGATATTTACATTCTAAAATGAAGAGTCACAATGTCACCTATGTATATATCTTCATCTATGTAAATTTGTAGTTTTCGCTCTACCTACTGTCTTAATCCTTTCGAAGAATGAAATAAAAGAAAATTAATACCACGAAGTTTGAAAGAAAGACTTGGTCTCAAATGGCTTGCTTTCTCAGTACTCCATTGTTCCCTTATAATTGATAAAATATAGTTTTTAGTATTTCTTTTGACTGACCATCCGAAAATACAGAAACTGTACTACAATTGGCCTCAAGTCTAAAGGGAAAATACTTCCATCCCAAATTTTAATCGAAAGGAACTTTCTCATGCCCCAAAACAAATGATCAAGTGTTTGGTGAGTTCAAATGGGAACTTGTCTCGTGCCTTTGCAACTCACTATCTTCTAAACTAATTAGCAAACATACCACAGGTAGGAATACCAGCAAAATCTATTAGTATTTGAATAATCCTATAAAGAAAATATTAGATAAAATACATTCTAGACTGTCCTATAAAAAGTATTTGATGTTTTAGAGAAATGAATACATTCATATGCCAATAAGTTTAACAGGAGGATGTAGTAATAGATTTAGAATTACTCTTACTAGATGCTAATTTTCGCACTTTATCCGGCCCAATCACATAACATATAAATACTGTATAAGAGTTTAAATATTCCTAAAATGTATTTTTTAATTTAATTTATTTTTTATTGTTAAAAAAAAAACTATTACCCAATAACTTTTTTATCCACAATCTTTCACACCTAAATAGTCAACCCTAATAATATCCATAAAAAAAAAAATAGAGCTAATTATACTAATGCGCTGTATCCCAATGGTTCATTTTACTTTAAACTTAATGTATTCCAACAAAACATACCATTTAGCTACCTTTACTTGCATTTTTTTTTATCAGAACTACAATTGTAATTGAATGTCAAGTTTTTGAAGTTAGGATACCAAATACACTTTTGTTACCGTATGGACTCTTTTTACGAATATCAAGTACTTAAATTCAGCAAATTTTAATTACTTAATATATAATTTTAGATATTTTAAGTAACTAATTAGGACACTTTATGATGTGTTGAAAATAAGGATAGATGAATTGGATTAAATACAAAGTAAAAGAAAAAAAAAGTGTTTCTTGTTGACATTGCAAAAAAAATGTTATTGTTGAGAAAAAAATAAAAAGTGACAGTTACTAGTAGATTGTTTCATCCTGCACGTCGATACTTTCTTCTTCCACCTCCATAAGCAAAGCAAAAGTATTTTTTAAGCCTTTCATTTTCTTCGTCACTCTTCTTCAATTTTTTTATATAAATAATTCAGAATATAAAAAATTATATTTTAGATTTTGTAATTTAAAATAAAAAATTTATATTTTAGATTATATAATCTAAAATATATATATTTTTTATTTTAAATTGTATAAATTGGAATACAAATTAGATTATAAAATCTGAAATACAAATTTTAGAAAGGTATTTTGATAATTTTAGAATTTGATAGTGAGTTGGACTGCTCCTTTCTACACTCCATAAAATCTTATATTTTTTTTTAAAAAAAGAACTTGTGAGAAATACTTAAATATCCTTTGGTAAGTGGGGTTGGCATGGTTGAATTTATGTTTCGGATTTTGTAATCTGAAAAATCATTGGATTGTAAAATCGAAATTATTTTGGTTGAAAGTTATAATTTTGATTAGTCTATCGGATTAACTGAATCTGAAATAGAAAAATGTATTCTAGATCATGTCTTTAGAATTTTAATCTAAAAACTGTTATTATATTTTAGAATAAACTAATCTAAATGATAAGTTTGTATTTCAGAATAGGCTAATTTAGTAGTTAATTTTTATTTAGAAATAAGCTAATCCAGAAATTAAAACAATCTAGATTATACAATTTAAAAAATATTTTTAAATTTAAAAATATTTTCAGGATTATATAATTCGAAATATCTTTTATAAAAAAATTATTTTGGAAGGTATAGGGTGAAATTGTTAAAGTTATTACAATCATTTACTAGATTTGTTTCAATGAAATTTCAGTGTTTTGACGTTCTCTATTAAAGTTGTGGAAGTACAAGAAGCAGTCTGTGAAGATGCATTCTTTCTGCAACTCCACGATTTTATCCTACACCTCCATATTGTTTCAAAATTTCAAAAATATTCTCACCACAATTCAATATATTAAAGTTGTATATAAAATTGTAAAATATGATATATAATTTGTTTATGGTAGATCGTATAATTCGGTATATATATATATATATATATATTTTCTTTTTATATTTTAAATTATATAATTTGGTATTCAATTTTTTCTTTATATTTCAGATTCTATATTTCGATATACAACTTTTTTATATTATATGGTACAACTTGAAATATATTTTTTATTTTAAATTATACAATCCAATATGCAAAAGTTATATATTAGATTATATAATTTAGAATGTAAAAAAGAAATATATACTAAATTATATAATCTATTATAAAAACAATTATATGTAAAATTATATAATTTAGTATATAAAAGTTGTATATTAGTAACATCTGAAATAAAAAAAATTGGAAAATATATAATTTATCTAATTTTTTATTAACGGTATAATAGTTAATTTGCTGTGCCCAAGGTACAGTAAGAAAGCAAAGAGATATAGGAACAGGAAGAAACCATCATGAGTGAGTTGTCAATTTTTAACCAGCTAGTCCAAACATGATCTAACCTATCGAACTCACTTATTGGTAATCAAATCGTACTCACTTGCATTGCGAATCACAAAGAACTTAGAGGAGATTTCTCTCACTAATCATACAAATTTCATCAAATTCTAAACTTCATAGCACCCTATAATTTTGCCCATGAGCTTCAGTTTTTTTTTTTTTTTTTTTTTTAAATACCATTATCACCCTTTTTTTTTTTTTTTTTTAATATTTTTTTTTTTTTTTTTAATTTTTTTTTTTAAAAG